>ENA-OQDD01000192-OQDD01000192.1-human-gut-metagenome-genome-assembly--contig:-NODE-192-length-25622-cov-4.775172_pt1 | contig 25622 bp, 40 predicted proteins | sample MGYA00242507_ERZ504598 | MGnify/ENA primary metagenome ERZ504598 (study PRJEB26092, sample SAMD00036318) | human gut metagenome | host: Homo sapiens | study: EMG produced TPA metagenomics assembly of...
TGAAAAGCCCTAAAACGGATAGCAGTATCCGAACCATCTTCCTGCCCAAACGGTCGCTGAAATGCTCGTTGAATTCAAAGCAGAGCAGGATATGACAAAGGAAGCACTGGTGCAGAATATACCGACTACAATCTTGTGGTTGCCGGCCCATTGGGAATGCCAACCGAGCAGTCTACCATCAACGGTGCATTGAAGCGGTTGATTGAGAAAAACAATCTCCCTAAAGTGGTCTTTCACAGCTTCCGACACTCCAGTATTACATACAAACTCAAACTGAACGGCGGTGATATCAAAGCCGTTCAGGGTGACTCCGGCCATGCACAGGCTTCGATGGTCACAGAGCAGTATGCACATATCTTGGATGATGATCGGCGTCTGAATGCACAGCGTTTTGATGATTTCTTCTACCGGCATCAGGGCGCAGAGCCTGAAATGCCCCATCAAACAGCGCAGCCCATCCCTGAAAACAGCGCGGTTGATGCAGATGCGGCAGCAGCACTTACCAAATTGCTGGCCAACCCCTCTATGGCCGAACTCATCAAAAATCTTGCAAAGAACTTATAAGCCCCTATACATAAACAGCGACAGCTTTCCGTATATGGAAAACTGCCGCTATCTGTTTTAGGATGATCCCGTTTCTTTGTGTTTTTTCGCCTTAGCTTCCTCTATGTCCATCTTCAGCTGATGTGTAAGCTGTTTTACATAATCGAGTGAAACTTCATAGCCTTCTGCGATTTTTTCTGCCGGCATCCCATCAAGGATACGGGAGATCACAATGTTCTGAGTGGCTTGTTTTCTCGACTCTGCAATCATTTCCTCAATAGAGGGGCAATGTTTATTATGCATCCAATTCAAGTAATCCAAGCGTTCAGCTTCTATCCGCGATAGAAGCCTGACTGCATAGAAATTGTCATCTACCTCGAAGCGAACTTCCTCTCCGGGTTTGACTTCAAGTTTTTCCAGAACCGCATCTGGGAGTTTTACAGTTCCATCTTCACCGACTACAATATTAAATTTCTTTTCCATCGCACACTCCTAAAATCACGCAAAGTTCCTTGCATCCAGTGCCTTTACTCCCGTAAGAATACCATAAGCCCCTTCCTTTTACAAGACAATGCGCATTTCCATTCGCACTGTTACATAGACCAGAGTTTTCTCGCAGAAAGCTCTGGTCTTTTTCTATTGAAAACATTTGTCCATCACACCAGCTACGGCTGTATGGTCTGGTTCACGAATGCTAAACAAGCAAATATCCGTAGGGAAACGTACACTTCCCAGCTAATGAAAGGTGGGCATTTTACAATGAACCTTCCACTTTTCATTAGCTCTGCTAATTTTCTGCTAATGAAAAGCCTTTTACTCGTTTTATTTCGGGGTTTGTGTTCTTTACTCAGATTGACAGCGTAACAAAAAATCAATTGATAAAACGTTACTTGTTTTACCTACTTTTGCCTAGGATTTATGGCTTCAGCCCTACTCCTAAGGGGAAGGCCGCAGGTTCGACTCCTGTCTGGGACATCCCTTTAAGAAAATGCGAAGGTCATTTTTCCATGTGAAAGACGATCTTCGCATTTTTCATTTTGAACCTATCACCAAATTAGCCAGCGAATGCCATTAGCAGAATTTTCGGTTCCAGCTAATAAAATCAGGCTTCCAGCTAATTGAGGCCAAAATCGCCGTTTTCTATGCTTTATGCAACTTCACAGCATAAGAAAACCTTTTGGACATACAAAAAAGCGCAGAAGGCTTCCTTTGAGAAACACCTTCTGCGCTTTTTTGTTTTTACATTGCGATCCAGCCCAGAGCATTTGCCACAGAGCTGATCAGGATAATGGCCGCAAAGATGGGGCACAGATACTGGATCATGAAGTTGAAGATCTTTTTACGGCGGAAGGGCTTGCCGCCCAGCGTCACCTCTTCTTCGATCTTCTGCACGCCGATCACGCGGGACACCAGCAGGCAGATAGCAATGGCTGCAATGGGCATCATGACAGAGTTGGTGAGGAAATCGAAGAAATCCAGAAACTGCATTCCGAACACCGTCACGCCCGCCAGCGGGCCATAGCCCAGTGCCGAAAGGCTGCCCAGCGCCACCATGATCAGGCCGATCAGTGCCGTTGCGCGCTCGCGGCTCCAGCCCAGCTCGTCCTCAAAGGTGGAGACAGCGCTCTCGGTCAGGGCAATGGAGCTGGTCACGGCTGCAAACAGCACCAGCAAAAAGAACAGGATGCCCACCACATGGCCAAAGCCCATGCTCTCGAATACCTTGGGGATGGTAATGAACATCAGCGCCGGGCCGGCCTGCAGGGTGTCCGGGTCGCCGCCGGAGAAGGAGAACACCGCCGGAATGATCATCAGCCCGCCATGATGCAATGGCCGTGTCGAACAGTTCCACGTTCTCGGTGGATTCCTCAATGGAGACCTCCTTCTTCATATAGGAGCCAAAAGTGACCAGAATGCCCATGGCGATGGACAGCGAATAGAACATCTGGCCCATGGCCGTGACCACCGTCATCCAGGAAAAGTTTGCCACGTTCGGCACCAGAAAATACTTCACGCCTGCCAACGCACCCGCGCGTGACCGAGTAGCCCGCAATGACCACCGAAAGCACCACCAGCACCGGCATCATCACCTTGGAAACACGCTCCACGCCGTTGCGCACACCTGCAAAGATGATGGCCAGCGTAAAGGCCGTGAAGATCAGAAAGCACACCTCTGCCGACAGTCCGCTGGAAATGAAATTGGAAAAATAGCCGTCCTGCGAAAGCTCACTGCCATGCCGCTGATATACTCCGACAGATAGCGGATGACCCAGCCGCCGATGACCGAATAGTACGGCACGATCAGAATGGGAATGACCGCATTGATCCAGCCGCCGAACCGCAGGCCGCCCTTTTTGCCAAAAGCTCCAAAGGCACCCACCGGGCTTTTGTGGGTCATGCGGCCCAGTGCCGTTTCGGCCACGATCATCGTGTAGCCAAAGGTGACGGCCAGCACGATGTACACCAGCAGAAAAATGCCGCCGCCGTATTTCGCGGCGAGGTACGGAAACCGCCAGATGTTGCCCAGACCTACCGAAGCGCCTGCGGCCGACAGCACAAAGCCGATCTTGCCGGAAAAGGCGCTGCGCTTTTGTTTTTGCGTATCCATGATTTAATTCCTCTTTTCCTATATTCCTATACACAAGTGGCCTTAGTGTACCATATCTGTCCGTCAAATACAATGGTCCCGCCTGTTTGCGTGCAAAAAACAAACAGCGCCCCGCAAGGGAGCGCTGCCTGTTTTTTATAAGAGGTATACGCGTTGATCTCAGAAGATGCTGTAGCCCAGCAGCTGCGGCAGGGCGGTAGTAAGCGGGCCCCACAGGCTGATGGAGATCAGAACGATCACGTTGCAGATCACGTAGGCGCTGCGCCCTTGAAGATCTCGATGATGGGCATACGGTTAATCTTGTTGCAGGCGTTCAGGCACATGCCGACCGGCGGAGTGACCAGACCGATGGCCAGACCGGTAATCATCATGGCACCGAACTGCAGCGGCGAGAAGCCGTACTGCACCATGACCGGCAGCAGGATGGGGGTGAGCAGCAGGATGGCCGGGCTGACATCGATGAAGGTGCCGATCATCAGGATCAGCACATCAAAGATCAGTGCAATGGCCCATGCGGGCATGTTCAGGGACATGAAGAAGGCACCCACCGTCTGCGGCACCTTCTGCATGGTCAGCACCCATGTAAAGATGGTGGTAAAGCCGATGATGAGCATGATGGAGGAAGAAGAGATTAGGGTCTTTTTCAAAGCCTCCCAGACACCCTTCCATGTCAGCTCCTTGTAGACGAAGAAGCCCACCAGCATGGAATACAGCACGGCCACACCGGCACTTTCGGATGCAGTGCACACGCCGAAGGAAACGCAGATGATGATGAACAGCGGCATGATGAGGCAGGAATGCCAGAAAGCAGGCTCTTGGCGGCGCGCTTGCCGTCAAACTTGATCTTTTCCGGATGCCAGCCCTTCTTGGCGCTGATGATGTACACCAGCACCAGCTGGGTCAGACCAATCAGGATGCCGGGCACGGCACCTGCCACGAACAGCGCACCCACCGATGCACCGGAGATCATGGAGTAAACGATCATGGGGGTGGAGGGCGGGATGATCATGCCCATGGTAGAGGATGCCACCGTGATACCGGCAGAAGCTTCCGGCGGGTAGCCTTCCTTCTCCATGGCGGGGATCAGGATGGAACCCAGAGCCGAGGTATCGGCCACAGAGGAGCCGGAAATGCCACCGAAGATCATGGAAGCCACGATGTTCACTTCGCCCAGACCGCCGCGGATGGGCCGCAGCAGCTCCATGCAGAAGTTGATGATGCGCTGGGTGATGCCGCCGGTGTTCATCAGTTCGCCAGCCAGCATGAACAGCGGCATAGCGATCATCAGCTCACTGTAGGCACCGTTCCACACGCGCTGCGGCAGCATGGTAATAAAGGTAGGTGCATAGATCAGGATGTAGGTCACACAGGAAGCGCCGATGGCGAAGGCCAGCGGGATGCCCAGCGCGGCAAAGAAGATCAGCAGCACCAGAAGGATGAGCATTGCCATAGTTGTGTATTCTCCCCTTTCCGCTTATGCGTCGTCACGGCTCAGCGCCTGATTCTTGGGCGCAAAGTAGGAAATATCGGCCTTGTACAGGGTGATGATCTTGATCACGACGCAGATGGCACAGATGATGCCGCACACCGGCATGATGCCGTACATATACATCATGGGGATCTCCATGCCCTGACTGATCTGCTTACCGGCAACGCCCACATACTTGAAGCCCTGATAGGTGAACACCAGCACCACGGCCAGCACGATGAGGTAATTGACGATAGCCAGCCAGCGCTTGCGGGCAGGCTTGACACCGTCGTAAAGGATGTCGATCATGACGTGCTCGTCCTTGATCACGTTGATGCCCATGCCCCAGAAAGTGGTAAAGGCAAACAGGGTGGTGTTGAACTCTGCCAGCTGCTTCCAGCTCAGGGAGAAGCAGTAGCGCGCAATAACGGTAAAGATCACAAGAGCTGCCAGCAGTGCCATGGCGATCACGCCGATGGTAAAGTATATGTCAAACAGCTTCTTGCCGATTTTTTTCAGCTTTTCGATGGTGCTCAGCCCCTTTCGGTTATTTTACAACTTTTTCCATCGGCCTGTTACAGCAGAGGGCAGCCCGCAGGCTGCCCTCTCGCCTTTACCGTAACATGGCCGTTTTTTGCCTTTGGTCGTTTCTGCTTATGCCTTTGCGACGATATCCTGCATCTCCTTGATCTCGTCGGCGGTGCAGATGCCCTCGGTGACACACTGGTCGTACACGGACTGCACAGCGGTCTGGAAGGCTTCAGCTCATCGGCAGAAGGCTCGTAGACTTCGCAGCCGGAATCCACGATGGTCTGCTTTGCGGCGCTGGAGTTCTTGTCGATCAGCTCGTCGTTGTATTCGCCCATCTTGGTGGCGCACTCGGTAATGATATCGCGGTACTCCTCGGGCAGGCCGTTCCACCATGCTGCGTTCACATAGAAGGGGTCCGGATGGAACTGATAGTTGACCTCGGTGAAGTACTTCTGCACTTCATAGAACTTCATGCCCTCCACATTGACCCAGGGGTTCTCCTGACCGTCTGCAACGCCGGTCTTCAGGCCCATGTACAGGTCGGAGTACGGGATGGTGGTGGTGGTAGCGCCCATTGCCTGGAAGGTCATGTCAATGGTCTTCATACCGTTGGTGCGCATCTTCAGGCCCTTCAGGTCTGCGGGAGCCTTGATGGGGTGCTTGGAGTTGGAGAACTGGCGGTAGCCGCCTGCATCGCACAGGTTAATGATGACAGTGCCGGTCTCGCCTTCGGCCTCAGCGCACACCTTCTGTGCCAGATCGCTCTGCAACAGAGCGTGACCTGCGCACGGGTGTTGGTCAGGAAGGCAGGGTGAACATCAGCAGACGGGGCTGAAGTCGAACTGACCGCCGCGCATGCCCTGCACGGTGCCGGCCACGACCTGCTCCAGCATCTCCTTCTCGGTGCCCAGCTGGCCGTTGCCGTAAACTTCGATCTTCACATGGCCGTTGGTGGCCTCTGCCACATCGGCGGCAAACTGCTCCATGGAAACAAAGCGGGGGTTGCCTTCGGGCTGTGCATGACCAACGGTCATGGTGAAGTCGCCCAGAGATGCAAACTTGTCCTCACCGGCTGCTGCGGCACTTGCTGCAGTGCTGGTGGATGCTGCGCCGGAAGCAGCCGGAGTGGGTGCACCGGAACCGCCGCAGGCTGCCAGAGCACCTGCAGCTGCCATTGCACCAGACACCTTCAGGAAATTGCGACGAGAGATCTTTTTCATAATCTTCTTCCTCCTTGTTTCAGGGGTGCCTTTTTGCCTTATACGCTAGCAAAGTTTTTGGCGGCCCCTGTATACAGCATTTTCATTGCACGCTAATCGTAACAGAAAATTCACATCCGCACAAAAGCCAAACTTCACCAACTTCGTAAAGTTTCTTTGTGCATAACTAACAATCTTATCCGTTTCTCGTGGAAACTGTTACAATCCGGCGACACTATTTGGTTCATTTTCATCTGATATATCAATTTTTGTCAGATATGATAAATTTCGGAGCTTTTCCAATACTTGTATACAGGCTATTTGTATACTTCATTCTCATACGTTGACAATCTCTTTTTAGCAGGCTAAAATAGAAATGTCTTATCATCAACTATGTAAATGGAGTGTGAGCACATGGCTGAACAGCTGCATCCAGAGGACATCTACCAGACGCTGGAATATGAGATCGTTACGCTGAAGATCAAGCCCGGAGAGACCATCAGCGAAAATCAGCTGTGCAAACGGTTCGGCATTTCGCGCACACCAGTGCGCGCTGCCCTGCAGCGGCTGGAACAGAACGGCTTTGTGCAGATCATTCCCTGCAAGCACCATCGTCACCCCCATTGATCTGGATATCGTGGATCAGATCGTATACCAGCGCACAGCCGTTGAAAGCACGGTGCTGCGCGATTTCATTCAGGTCTGTTCGCCCAAAGAGTACATTGAGATCAAGCACAAATATGACCTACTGGAAGAGATGGCCCAGACCATGACCGACCCGGACAATGTGGATATCAATGCCTTCCTGACGCTGGATCTGGAAATGCACGCCATCTGGTTTTGCAGCATGAACAAGTGGTATATCTGGCAGAACCTGACAAAGCCGCAGCCGGATTATTCCCGCTTTACCCGTCTGGATGTGGTGCGGGCAAACAATGTGCCGGATGTGCTGAGCGAGCACCGGGAAATTTTGCGGGTGATCCGGGAAAAAGACCTGGATGCCATTGAACCGCTGATCCGGCGGCACCTGTACGGCGGCCTGCGCCGCATGGGCACCCAGCTGTACGCAGAAAAGTACAGCTCCTATTTTACCGGCATCTGAACCAATGAAAAACAGGCGCATCCGCCAGCCTTTCGGCCTTTGGATGCGCCTGTTTTGTTTTTTGTATAATTTACTGCTTGTGGTACTTGCGGTCCTCTTCCTCGTAAACAGGGTCACAGGTCAGGTACATTCCCAGCCGGTTCAGGGTGCTGGTATCCACACCCGAAAGCAGCACGGTGGAGTGCACATCGCAGCCCTTGAGGTTGGGCAGCTGATGCATGGCCGCTGCAGCCTGCTCGTTGGAAGCAGCCGAGCTGGAAAGCGCGATCAGGATCTCGTCGGTGTGCAGGCGGGGATTCTTGCCGCCCAGATAGTTGGTCTTGAGGGTCTGGATGGGCTCAATGGAAGCCGCACTCACAAGGTCGGTCTCCTGCGGGATACCGGCCAGCACCTTGAGAGCATTCATCAGAGCAGATGCTGCTGCACCCAGCAGCGGACCGGTCTTGCCGGTAACAACGGTGCCGTCCGGCAGCTCAATGGCGGCAGCAGGGGCCCCGCCGGTGCTCTCGCTGCGGGCATGAGCTGCTTTTCCACTTCGCGCTGGCCCACGGTCAGGTCGGCCTGATTCATCAGCAGTTCCAGCTTGTAGCGCTCGGTCTCCTTGACCGTGCCGGTGATCTTCTGCTCACACAGGCACTTGAAGTAGCGGCGCAGGATTTCCTTGCGGGAGGCTTCGCGGCAGACCGCATCGTCCACGATGCAGTTGCCTGCCATGTTCACGCCCATGTCCGTGGGGGACTTATACGGCTTTTGCCGGCGATCAGCTCAAACATGGCGTTCACCACCGGGAAGATCTCAATATCGCGGTTGTAGTTGACGGTGGTCACGCCGTAGGCTTCCAGATGGAACGGGTCGATCATGTTCACATCGTTCAGGTCGGCTGTGGCGGCCTCGTAGGCCAGATTCACCGGGTGCTTGAGGGGAATGTTCCAGATGGGGAAGGTCTCGAACTTGGCGTAACCGGCCTTCACGCCGCGCTTGTACTCATGGTACAGCTGGGAAAGGCAGGTGGCCATTTTGCCGCTGCCGGGGCCGGGGGCCGTGATGACCACCAGCGGGCGCTGGGTCTCGATGTAATCGTTCTTGCCGTAGCCTCGTCGCTGACGATGCGGGCCACATCGTTGGGATAGCCGGGAATTTTGTAGTGGCGGAAGGTGCGGATGCCCAGACCGTTCAGCCGCTTTTCAAAGGCCTCCACCTCCGGTGCAGCGGCGTACTTGGTCACGCACACGCTGCCCACATACAGGCCTACTTCCTGGAAGGCATCGATCAGGCGCAGCACATCCAGATCGTAGGTGATGCCGTAGTCGCCGCGGATCTTGTTGCTGATGATGTCCTCGGCGCTGATAACGATGACCACCTCGGCCTGATCCTTCAGCTGCAGCAGCATCTGCAGCTTGGAATCGGGCTGGAAGCCCGGCAGCACGCGGGACGCGTGGTAATCATCGAACAGCTTGCCGCCGAATTCCAGATAGAGCTTGTTGTCGAACTTCTTGATGCGCTCGCGGATATGTTCTGACTGCATCGAGAGATATTTGTCGTTGTCAAATCCAATTTTCATCGTTCGTTTCCTTTTCCTCTTTGCTGTGCCCGGCACACCGCACCGGAACTTTTCCATAACAGAAACAGTATACCACACTCAAAAACCGGGTGCAATCCAAAAGGGCGGCTGCAAAGCTTTTTCCAGCAAATGCGGTGTTTCGCGCTGTTCTTTGCTGCATTTTTTGTGAAAATGGTTCTTGCCGCGTTTTTGACAGCGGGTGTATCATGTTATATCTGATTGGATTGGAAGTCGTGGGCGGTTACTTTTTCTTTTTATCCTTCTGATCCTTCGCGCGATCCTGCGTAATACAGCAAGCCCCCGGGTCTCCCCGGAGGCTTGCTGCAGCTTTATGAAGTATCTCGAATATGGAGGGAATGGCGTTTATTCTGCGTCGGTACGGTTTTTCTTGAGCAGGCTCAGGATCACAGCACCCAGAACGCTGCCCACAGCCAGCGCCACACAGTACAGAGCGGTATGGTCCACGACTGGGAACACGAAGATGCCGCCGTGCGGTGCACGCAGAGCGCAGCCAAAGGTCATGGAGAGCGCACCGGCCACCGCTGCACCGGCCACGCAGCTGGGCAGGACGCGCAGGGGATCTGCTGCTGCATAAGGGATCGCACCCTCGGTGACGAAGCACAGGCCCATGACGTAGTTCACGATGCCGTTGCGGCGCTCGTCGCAGTCCACTTCTTGGGGCAGAAGGTGGTGGACAGGGCGATGGCGATGGGAGGAACCATGCCGCCCACCATGACAGCGGCCATCACCTCATAGTTGCCGGAGGCAAGGGCTGCCGTGCCAAAGACGTAAGCTGCTTTGTTGAAGGGGCCGCCCATATCAATGCTCATCATACCGGCCACGATGGCACCCAGCAGCACCTTGGAGGTGCCGCCCATGGCGTTCAGGCAATCGGTCATGGCAGTGTTGATCATGCCCATGACCGGGTTGATGCCGCACATCACCGCGCGAGGATGAGCATACCGCCCAGCGTAGATGAGCATGGGACGGATGCCATTCAGGCTGGCAGGCAGCTTTTCGGTGATCTTTTTCAGCAGCTCGACGATGTAGCCTGCAGCAAAACCGGCCAGCAGTGCAGCAAGGAAGCCGCCGGAAACACCGGTGGTCTCACCCGCTGCAATGCCTGCAAAGTTGGTGCCGTTCATGGCCAGCACACCGCCCACAAAACCGACTGCCAGACCCGGACGGTCCGCGATGGACATGGCAATGAAGGCAGACAGGATAGGCAGCATGTAACCGAAGGCTGCGCTGCCCACCGTCTTAAAGAAGGCAGCGACCGGGGTGTTCATGCCAAAGTTGGAGGGATCGATGGTGTAATCGTCCAGCAGGAACGCCAGTGCGATCATGATGCCGCCGCCCACCACGAAGGGCAGCATGTGGGAGACACCGTTCATCAGGTTCTTGTACAGAGCGCGGCCAAAGCTGTCCTTGCCGGAAGCATCCTCGGCGGCCTGTGCGCCGCCCTCGGCGTGGTAAACAGGCACCTCGCCGTGCACGATCTTCTTGATGAGCTCCTCCGGCTTGTGGATGCCATCGTCCACCCGGGTGAACAGCACCGGCTTGCCGTCGAAGCGGGCGGTCTCCACCTTCTTTTCTGCTGCCACGATGATGCCGTCGCAGTTTGCGATTTCTTCTCTGGTGAGGATGTTCTTGGCACCGTCCGAGCCATTGGTCTCCACCTTGGTGGGCAGGCCCAGCTTGTCACCGGCCTTGGTCAGGGCTTCCGCTGCCATATAGGTGTGGGCGATGCCGTTGACGCAGGCGGTCACGGCCAGAATGCGGTAGCCGCTCTGGGGGATCTCCTGCTGGGTGAAGCTCTCCGCGCCGAACTGAGCCTCCTCCTGTGCATCGATGCAGTCAAGGAACTCTGCCGGGGTCTTTGCGGCCTTCAGCTTTTCTACAAAGTCCTCGTTCATCAGCATCTGCATCATACGGGCCAGCATGTCCACATGCAGGCTGCCGTTTTCCGGAGCCGCAATGGCAAACAGCAGGTCGGTGGTACCGTCGTCCTCGGCATTGTACTGCACAGGCTGCTCAGCCGCAGCGCCGCCAGACTGGGCCGGGTGACTACATTGGTCTTGGCGTGGGGCACCGTGATGCCGTTGTCCACATAGGTAGAGCCCTCCGCCTCACGGGCATAAAGGGCCTTTTTGTAGGCATCCTTGTCCGTGATGTTGCCATGGGTGGCCTGCAGCTCCACCAGACGGCTGATGATCTGCTCCTGATCGGTCAGAGCCTCATCCAGTGCGATGGACTGCGCGGTGAATAATTCCGTAATACGCATGATTTTTCTCCCTTCCTGTATAACTGCAGCCCTCTCCGTCACAGAGGGTCAAATTTCCTTCAGCAGTTCGTCGATTTTTTCTTTGGTGGCAAGGCCAAGCTGAACGCCGTTGCGCTGCCGCAGGCTGTGCCCAGACGCAGTGCAAAGGAATAGCTCCGGGTCTGCATCCAGCCAGCCACAAAGCCGGCCACCATGCTGTCGCCTGCGCCCACGCTGTTTACGACCTTGCCCTTGGGGCAGCCGATGCGGTGCACCTCGCCATTTTCGTCCACCAGCAGGGCACCGTCGCCCGCCATGCTTACCAGCACGTTGCGAGCGCCCTTTTGCTGTAGGGTGCGGGCCGCAGCAATGATCTCTTCGTCCGTAGTCAGCACCCTGCCCACGATCTCGCCCAGCTCATGATTGTTGGGCTTGATGAGGAAGGGGTGGTACTGCAGCACGTTCACCAGCAGGTCGCGGGTGGCATCCACCACAGCACGCACGCCCCTGCCTGCAGCCGGGCCAGCAGCCGCTCGTAGGTATCCTGCGAAAGGCTTGCCGGGATGCTGCCCGCCAGAATGAGGATATCATCCTCGTTCAGGCTGTCCAGCTTCTTTTCCAGCTCCTGCATGGCGCTCTCCGGAATGTCGGGTCCTGCGCCGTTCAGCTCGGTCTCCTGCCCTGCCTTGATCTTGACATTGATGCGGGTCATGCCCTGTTCCAGATGCACAAAATCGGTCTTTAAACCCTGTGCAGCAAGACCGCGTTCCAGCCATGCGCCGGTCTCACCGGCCACAAAGCCCAGCGCCACGCTCTCGCAGCCCAGCTGTGCCAGCACACCGGACACATTGATGCCCTTGCCGCCCAGCACGCAGTCCTCGCCTTTGGCGCGGTTCACCTCGCCTACTTCCAGCGGTGCATCCAAACGCACCACATAGTCAATGGCCGGGTTGAATGTTACGGTATAAATCATACTTCCGTCTCCTTTACCAGCGTGAATTGTTTGTATTTGGGGTTGGGGCAGCGGTTGGTGAGAATGGCACCGCCCTGCAGGTCGGCAATGACTGCCGGTAGATGCGGGAAAACTTGGCATCATCCACAAGGAACCAGGCTTCCCGTGCACGGTGCACTGCCGCTGCTTTCACGGCAGCTTCCTCGGGGTCCGGCGTGGTAAAACCGGCATCCAGCGCCACACCGTTGGCACCCATGAACGCCTTGGTAAAATTGTAGCGCTGCAGGCTGGTGACTGTGGGTGCACCTACAATGGCTTCGGTCTCGGGCCGCAGCAGTCCCCCGGGCAGATACACCCGGCAGCCTTTCGGGCCAGTGCCCGGGCATGGGCCACGCCGTTGGTCACATAGCTGGCTTTGAGGGCATCCCCCGCCAGTGCACGCACCAGCTCCAGCGTGGTGGAGCCTGCATCGATGAACACAAAATCATCGGCGTTGATGAGCTTTGCCGCCGCCTGCGCGATGCTGCGCTTCTGCTCCACAGCCAGCGTTTCCTTTGCTTCCATGGTGGGTTCGTCTGCCAGAAAACGGCTGTCCGGCAGGGTGGCACCGCCGTGCACCTTGTTCAGCTTGCCCAGCCGGTCCAGTTCGGTCAGGTCGCGCCGGATGGTGGATTCGCTGGTGTTCAGCGCCTCGCACAGTTCCTGCACCGTCACAGTGCGCTTGCGGTTCAGCTGTTCCATGATCAGGCTGAAGCGTTCTTCTGCCAGCATCGGCATCCTCTCCTTTGGTTTGATCTTATCTTTGACGGTTTATGACCGTTTGTGCGTTGTTTTGGTTGATTTCATCTTTATTATAGCAAATGCAGCGCCAAAATCAATCGCTTTCAGTCAATTCCATTCATTTTCGTTCACAAAAAATTGTCTTTAAATTTGTGCAGGGAGCACAAAAGCTGGGATACAAGCATTTTGTGCAAACAAAAAAGCCGCCGTGCGTACCAATCGCACAGCGGCCGGAGAGATGGCTTATTGAGAAATCACTCGGCAGTCCAGTAGAAATCGTCGCCGGGCATTGCGCCGCCCACTGCCTTGGGGTCGGCATCAAACAGCACCTGCAGATAAGCGGATGCGTTGGTCTTGAGCTCGTCGCCGGTCAGGCAGACGATGTTGCAGTTGGGCAGGGCCTTCTTGGCAATGGCAGCCTTGGCCACAACACCCTGCTCCTCGCACAGAGCGGCAGTGCCGTCCAAATCGGCGTTGGCAGCTTCCACGCTCTTGGCGTAGTCGGTAAGGAATGCGGCCACAACATCCGGGTGTTCCTCGGCATACTCCTTGCGCACCACGGTCACGCCGGTGATGAGCTGCGTATCCGCGACCTTGTTCCATTCCTCGGTCAGGTCGAGGGCCACACGCAGGGTGTCGTCCTGCAGGCCGGCTGCAGTCACATAGGCTGGGGCAGAACTGCAATGGCATCCTCGGTATTGGCCATCTGGGCCGTGACCTCGGTGGCCTCGCTGTAGTATTCAATGGTCACGTCCTTGTCCGGGTCGATGCCGTTGGCGTTCAGAAGATAGCGCAGCACGTACTCCGGCGTGGTGCCCTTGCCGGTGGACAGGATGGTACGGCCTGCAAGGTCTGCCATGGACTGGATCGTATCGCCGCCTTTTTCCACTACGTACAGCACGCCCAGCGTGTTGACGGCCACAGCCTGAATGCCGCCCTCCGTCTTCTGATACAGGGTGGCGGCCAGATTTGCCGGGATGGCAGCCATGTCCAGCTCGCCCTTCATCAGCAGCGGCACGATCTCATCGGCAGCACCGTAAAGCTGCAGGTCGTAATCCATGGAAGCGGTGCCATCCTCTTCCATGCTCAGCAGGTTGACAAGGCCCATGGTGGTGGGGCCTTTCAGGCCGGCAATGCGCAGAGCATCGGTGGTGGACAGTTCCTTTGCTTCCTCACTGGAAGCGGCTTCCGAAGCAGCCTCGGGGACAGCTTCGCTGGAAGCTGCACTGGATGCAACAGAGCTGGATGCCGCACCGCCGCAGGCGGCAAGGCTCAGCACAAGGGCCAGAGCCAGCAGCATGGATGTCAGTTTTTTCATGCGGGGTTCCCTCTTTCCTCACAAGACCGCGCCATTTTGTGCCTGAAAATTTTGCACAGAACCATGGGTCGGTCTTTTCATATTTTTTACAAGGCAAATTTGCAAAATCATTTGCTTTGCGGGTCTAAGTTTACTATAATAGAGTCAAAAATACCGTTGCGTGTGCAACGGAATTGCAGGAGGGCTGTGGGAAGCCGGATCTTTCCCACGGAATTGTGATGAAAAACTTTCTTCCGCTGTTATGCTCCACCTCTTTATTCAATGGTCTGACCCTGAAGAGCTGCAGACCCTGCTGGCCCAGCTGGGTGCCGTTATGCGCAGCTACGGCAAAGGCGAAGCGCTTGTTCTGGCAGGCGAACCCAACCGCAGGGTGGGCATCGTACTGTCCGGTGAGCTGGAAGCCTACCGTCCCGGGCCGCAGGGTGCGCGCATTCCCATCACCCACATGGAACCGGGCGGCGTGTTCGGCGATGTGCTGAGCGGTTCCAGTCTGGCAAGCCCGGTCACGGTGATGGCTTCGGTGCCCTGCGAGGTGCTGCTGATTCCCTACGAGCGGCTGCTGCTTTCGGATGGCAGTCCGGCGCACCAGCAGACATTGCGCAATCTGGTGCGCACCATCAGCGATAAATATTTTTCCCTCTCCCGCCGCATCGACCTGCTGGTGCTCAAAAGCCTGCGGGCCAAAGTGTGCGCCTATCTGCTCAGTGAAGCCGAGCGGGCTGGCAGCCTGACCTTCAGCATCCCGTTCTCCCGCATCCAGCTGGCAGATTACCTGAACTGCGACCGCAGCGCCCTCAGCCGCGAGCTGAGCCAGATGCAGCGGGACGGCCTGCTGGACACCTACAAGAGCAGCTTCAAGCTGCTGGAGCCTGAGGTACTGAAGCAAATGGTGCAGTGACCATTTGAATAGCCGCCGCGTGCGCTTTGGCTGTATTCAGCTGAAATTTTATTTTTATATTTGAGTTTTAGAAAAATCTACGGATTTTTCTAAAACTCTTTTCACTGGAAGGCCGTAACCGTCAGCGGCATCATCTTGTTATTTTTAATATAGGAGTATTTTTAAATATGTCAAAACCGATTTTATGGATCGTGATCCCCTGCTACAACGAGGAGCAGGTGCTGCCCATTACAGCTCCCATGTTTCTGGAAAAGATCAGCGGCCTTGCCGCACAGGGCCTTGTGAGCGAGAAGAGTCGGGTGCTGTTCGTGAACGACGGCTCCAAAGACAAGACATGGGAACTGATCCAGAGTTTTGCCGCACAGGACGAACACTACATCGGCATTTCCCAGAGCCGCAACCGCGGCCACCAGAACGCCGTGCTGGCAGGCTTGATGGAGGCACTGCACAGCGGCACCTGCGATGTTACCATTTCCATCGACTGCGATGGTCAGGACGACATCAACGCCATGGACGAGATGGTTAAAAAGTATCTGGACGGTGCCGAGGTGGTCTACGGCGTGCGCAGCCGCCGCGATACAGACACCTTCTTCAAGCGCTTCACCGCCGAGGGCTTTTACCATGTGATGAACGCTCTGGGCGCAGACATCGTGTTCAACCACGCAGACTACCGCCTCATCAGCACCCGTGTGCTGGAAAGCTTTGCCGACTACAGGGAAGTGAACATTTTCCTGCGCGGCATGGTGCCGCTGGTTGGCTTCAAGAGCGAGGTAGTCACCTACGAGCGCCACGAACGCCTTGCCGGTGAGAGCCACTATCCGCTGAGCAAGATGCTGGCCCTTGCCTTTGACGGCATCACCAGTCTTTCCAACAAGCCCATCCGCCTTATTACCGGATCTGGCATCTTTGTGAGCCTGATCAGCTTTATCGGAGTCATCTGGGCCATCGTGTGCGCCGCCATGGGCAGCAGCGTGGCCGGCTGGGCCTCCATCGTGTGCATCGTCTGCTTCATGAGCGGCGTGCAGCTGGTGTGCTTAGGCGTGATCGGCGAGTATATCGGTAAGATCTATATGGAGACGAAAGCCGCCCGCGCTACATCATCAGCGAGCGCACCTGGGCACCCTACGAAAGGAAGTATCACGGATGAGCAAACAGAGCTGGCGGGGCAGCACCCTGCTGAACCCGGAACCGCCGGTATTGGTGTCCTGCGGCGGGCTGGAAAAGCCCAATCTCATCACCATCGGCTGGACGGGCACCATCTGCACCCAGCCCAGCATGGTGTCCATCAGCGTTCGGCCGGAGCGCTACAGCCACCACCTCATTCAGGAAAGCGGACAGTTTGCCATCAATCTGCCCACCGAAGCGCTGGTGCGTTCGGTGGACTGGTGCGGCGTGAAAAGCGGCCGTGATGTGGATAAATTTGCCGCCTGCGGCCTGCATTCTGCCCCTGGCAGCGTGCTGACCGACTGCCCCATTCTGGAAGAAAGCCCGGTCAATCTGGAATGCAAGGTAACTCAGGTGATCCCGCTGGGCAGCCACGACCTGTTCCTTGCCGAAGTGGTGGCCTGTGATGTGGACGAAAGCCTGCTGGACGAAAACGGCAAGCTGTGTCTCGAGAAGGCAAAGCTCATCGTCTACAGTCACGGCGACTATCTGGCTCTGGGCCGGAAGCTGGGCACCTTTGGCTACAGCGTGCGCAAGAAAAAGCCGGTAAGGCGTAAAAAATAATTTGCATTTCATCGCTTGACTTTTGCCCAAAACTGCATATACTAAAGATAGGCAATGTAGAGAGATTGAATCCATCGGGTTCATGCCGAAACACGAAGCCCCCGGTAGTGTCAGTACCGGGGGCTTCTTTTAGTGTTTGCTGCCCTTGCCGATCTTACCGTCGATCCATGTGCACAGATAGTAGGCAACTACCTGCGCGGCAACGGTTTGGATAAATGTAGAGAGAGTTTCCAAGGGGTTCACCTCCTTTCCGCGGTTAGGGGAATGGAGAAGGGCCGCAGGAACAGTATAGCATAAAAACCGGTATCGCGCAATTTTGACGCAATACCGGTTTTTGTGCATTTATTCGTGCTTTACGCGCTGGATCTCGCCCAGATCATAGGGGGTGTTCTGGTAGACATAGTAGTTCAGCCAGTTCTCATACAGCAGGTGGGCGTGGGCACGCCAGCGGAACAACGGCGGCTTTGTGGGATCATCGTCCGGGTAGTAATTCACCGGCACATGGATGGGCAGGCCCTTGTCCACATCGCGGCGGTACTCTGAATCCAGCGTGTACTTGTCGTACTCCGGGTGGCCGGTGACAAAGATCTGCCGTCCGTTCTCGGTGCTCATGAGGAAAGGCCCGGCCACATCGCTCTCGGCAAGGATGCGCAGAGCCTTGCAGTTGTCCACATCCTTGCAGCTGATGCCGGTATGGCGGCTGTGGGGCGCATAGAACACCTCGTCAAAGCCGCGCACCAGCGGGTTCGACGGGCGGACGACCCGGTGCTCGAACACGCCGAACATCTTTTCCGGCAGCAGCTGCTTGTGCACGCCGTAGTGGTAGTACAGGCCCGCCTGCGCGCCCCAGCACACATGCAGGGTGGAGTAGACATTCGTCTCACTGAAGTCCATGATCTCGCACAGTTCCTGCCAGTAATCCACCTGCTCAAAGTCCATGGTCTCCACCGGTGCACCGGTGATGATCATGCCATCGTAGCGGTTGTTCTTTACCTCGTCAAAGTTCTTATAGAACGATTCGAGGTGTGCCGCCGAAACGTGGGTCGCCGCATGGCTGGCCGTCTGCAGCAGGGTCATGTGCACCTGCAGGGGGGTATTTGCCAGCAGACGGGCGATCTGGGTCTCGGTGGTGATCTTGGTGGGCATCAGGTTCAGGATCAGGATCTCCAGTGGGCGGATGTGCTGGGCAAGGGCGCGCTCACGATGCATGACGAAGATATTTTCGTTGTAGAGGGCATCGTAAGCAGGCAGGGTCTTGGGGATGATCAGCGGCATAGTTCGTACTCCTAACGATTTAGAATAGCCTCCGCTGACGCTCTGGCTATCTTCAGCGGAATTTATTTTTATATTTTGCGTTTGTCGCGCCCTGCGGGGCGCTCCAAACGCGTTTTTACGAGAAGGGCCGGAACCGATAGATGCTGCTGAACTCACCTTTTAGATCTTATCCAGCGCCTGTGCAATATCTGCGATGAGGTCTTCGCTGCTTTCCAGACCGCAGCTCATGCGCACCAGCTCTGCGGGCACACCGGCGGCTTTCAGCTGCTCATCGTTCATCTGGCGGTGGGTGCTGGATGCAGGGTTCAGGCAACAGGTGCGGGCATCGGCCACATGGGTCTCGATGGCTGCCAGCTTCAGGTTCTTCATAAAGATGCTTGCAGCCTCACGGCCGCCGGCCAGACCAAAGCTGACCACGCCGCAGCTGCCGTTCGGCAAGTATTTTCAGCCAGTGCATGGTACGGGCTGGACTCCAAGCCGCAGTAGTTCACGTAGGCCACCTTGGGATGGCTTTCAAGGAACTCTGCCACGGCCATGCCGTTGGCGCAGTGGCGCTGCATCCGCACATGCAGGCTTTCCAGACCGAGGTTCAGCATGTAGGCGTTCATGGGCGACTGCATGGAGCCAAAGTCACGCATCAGCTGCGCGGTAGCTTGGTGATAAAGGCACCCTCTTTGCCGAAACGCTCGGCGTAGGTGATGCCGTGGTAGCTGTCGTCTGGGGTGCACAGGCCGGGGAACTTCTCGGCATGGGCCATCCAGTCGAACTTGCCGCCGTCCACGATGGCACCGCCCAGCACTGCGCCGTGGCCGTCCATGTACTTGGTGGTGGAGTGGGTCACGATATCCGCACCCCACTCAAAGGGGCGGCAGTTGACCGGCGTGGGGAAGGTGTTGTCCACGATCAGCGGCACACCGTGGGCGTGAGCACCTTGGCAAACTTCTCAATGTCCAGCACGGTCAGGGCCGGGTTTGCGATGGTCTCGCCCAACACCACCTTGGTGTTGGGCCGGAATGCGGCGTTCAATTCTTCCTCGGTGCACAGCGGGTCCACAAAGGTGGCATCGATTCCCATCTTCTTCATGGTGACGGAGATCAGGTTGAAGGTGCCGCCGTAGATGGTACTGGATGCCACGATGTGGTCGCCTGCTTCGCAGAGATTGAACAGGGCAAAGAAGTTTGCAGCCTGACCGCTGCTGGTCAGCATTGCGGCCGTGCCGCCTTCCAGCTCGCAGATCTTCTTAGCCACAAGGTCACAGGTGGGGTTCTGCAGACGAGAATAGAAGTAGCCGTCAGCTTCCAGATCAAACAGTTTGCCCATGTCCTCGCTGGTGGCATACTTGAAGGTGGTGGACTGGATAATGGGGATCTGGCGGGGTTCGCCGTTGCCGGGGGTGTAACCGCCCTGCACGCAGATGGTATCGCGATTCATACTACATACTCCTTTACTGGGTTTGTCCATATAGCACAATTCCCCGCAGGAGTGCTGCAGCCTCCGGCGGGGAATTGAAACGTTAAATTTTAGTTCCCGTCCGGGGGCAAAATGAGGAGAGGACTCCTTCCGTCAAAGCCTTTCGGCTTTGGCAATACCGGAAAGTTTTCCTCTTCGCCAGAGGCTCCCTCTCCGGGGGAGCTGGCGCACGAAGTGCGACTGAAGGAGTTACTTCCGCAGCCGCTTATCGCTTCTGGTGGCCCAAGCAGTGCCCAAAGTCTGGAACACCTGAACCATCAGCACCAGCAAAATGACACACACGATCATGATATCGGTCTGGTAGCGGTAATAGCCGTAGGACAAAGCGATCTTGCCCAGACCGCCGCCGCCAATGACACCGGACATGGCCGAGTAGCCCAGAATGGTGGTCAGTGCGGTGGTCATGCTGGAGATCAGGCCGGGCAGGCATTCCGGATCATCACCTTGGTAATGATCTGGAACGGCGTTGCGCCCATGCTCTGGGCCGCTTCCACCACGCCCTCGTCCAGCTCGCGCAGGCTGGTCTCCACCAGACGTGCCACGAACGGGAAAGCTGCCACCACCAGCGGAACGATGGTGGCTTTGGTACCCACCGTGGTGCCCACGATGGCACGGGTAAGCGGGAATACACAGATCATCAGGATCAGGAACGGAACACTGCGCAGGATGTTGATAACGATGTTGAGAATGTGCATCAGCCAGCCGGGCAGCGGCAGAATGCCGTCCTTATCACCGGCCACCAGCAGCACACCCAGCGGCAGGCCCAGCACCAGCGCAAACGCGGTGGAAAGGACCGTCACGTAAAAGGTCTCCCAGATGGCAAAGCGTAATCTGCATACTCATTCGCCGGTCACCTCCTCTACCGTAATGCCGGGCTGGCGCGCATATAGGCCGCAGCCTGCTTTGCCTGCTCCACATCAGTGGGCAGCTTGAGCAGCATGGAGCCATAGCACTGGCCGCTCAGATCACGGGTGTCGGCACTGAGTACCGACACCAGAATGCCTTTTTCTGCGGCAAGGCTTGCCACCAGCGGCTTTGCCGTGGACGAACCGTTGAAGGTGACGCGCACCACATGGTCGTCCGGTGCAAAGCTGGACAAATCCCGTGCGGCGCTGCCGCCGTTGGGTGCCACCAGACGCTTTGCTGCGGGCGTTTTGGGGTTCGAGAAGATCTCCTGCACGGAGCCTTCCTCCACCACAACGCCGCCGTCCAGAATGGCAACGTGATCGCAGATCTCTTCCACAACGCTCATCTGATGGGTGATGACCACCACCGTGATGCCCAGCTTCTTGTTGATGTCCTTGATCAGGGTCAGGATAGCATGGGTGGTGTTGGGGTCCAGTGCGCTGGTGGCTTCATCGCAGAGCAGAACTTTGGGGTCCGTTGCCAGTGCGCGGGCAATGGCAATGCGCTGCTTCTGGCCGCCGGACAGCTGTGCCGGGTAGGCGTTGGCCTTATCGGGCAGGCCCACCACTTCCAGCAGCTCTCTGGCACGCTTTTCGGCATCCGCCTTTTTCACACCGGCCAGCTCCATGGGGAAGCAGATGTTCTTCAGACAGCTGCGCTGCATCAGCAGGTTGAACTGCTGGAAGATCATGGTGATATCGCGGCGGCGCTCACGCAGCTGGGCTGCGTTTAAAGTCTCCATAGCGGTGCCGTTGATCACAACGCTGCCCTCAGTGGGCGTTCCAGCAGGTTGATGCAGCGCACCAGCGTGGATTTGCCCGCACCGGACATGCCGATGATGCCATAAATGGAACCATCCGGGATGGTGAGGTTGATGTCCTTCAGCGCATTCACCGCGCCGTCCTTCATCTGGAAGGTCTTGGAAAGATGTTTGATCTCGATCACAGAAATTGCTCCTTGCTGTTGAATAAACTCCTTCAGTCAAACCTTGCGGGTTTGCCAGCTCCCTCATGGAGGGAGCCTGAAACAGAACGGTCAGGCAAAGGCCCCCTCCCGAGGGGGCTGTCACCGCAAGGTGACTGGGGGAGTTTGCTTAGCCTTCGATCGGTGCCAGACTGTCCTGCTTGCCGCCGTAGATGCCCATAGCTCCACATGGATGCCGGCAACCGTCACCAGATGGGTGCCGTGCTCTGCATTGAAGTCGTCCAGATACGGCTGATGCTGGAAATAGTTGGTATCGCACTGGCCGTCCTCAACGATGTTGTTGGGAATGATGTAGTCGTCGTACTCCTGAATATCCAGCGTGATGCCCTTTTCGGCCAGGATGTCCTTGCAGATTTCCAGAACCTCGCAGTGAGGAGCCGGAGTAGCAGCGCAGCTGACGGTCTCGCCGTTCAGTGCATCGTAGTCGATGGAGGAGTCATAGCCGTCGGTGGGGTTCTCCACAACGGACACCACAGCGCCCTTGTAGTTTTCATCCATGAAGTCCTTCACCTTCTGGCTCTGCAGAGCAGCGGCCAGAGCCTTGATCTTCGGCTCTTCCTGATTGCCGTCCTTGCAGACCAGAATGTTGACGTAAGCAGAGGTGCCGTCCTCCATTGCCAGAGCATCGGTCATGGGGTCCAGACCAGCGGAGATGGCGTAGTTGGAGTTGATGACGGCGTAGTCCTCGTCCTGCAGGACGTTGGGCACCTGAGCAGCCTCGACCTCATCAACGGAAACATTCAGAGGGTTCTCCTCGATGTCCTTTGCGGTTGCGGTCAGGCCTGCATCAGCCTTCAGCTTAAAGAAGCCGTTCTTCTCCAGCAGGGTCAGGGCGCGTGCCTCGTTGGTGGTGTCGTTGGGCACAGCCACCTTCACCTTGTCCAGCTTAGCCACAGCAGAAGAAGCTGCGGAAGAAGCAGTGCCGGAAGCAGCAGAAGATGCGGTGGAAGAAGAACCGCCGCATGCGGTCAGGGCAGCTGCAGCAGCTGCAGCTCCGGTAACTTTCAGAAAATCACGACGAGTAATCATAGTTTTGTTCCCTCTCTATTTGCTTATTATAATGTGCAGCGGCCCGCACGGCACAGTTCCGTGCTAAGGGCCTTTGACGGATGCATGAAAAAAGCTCCCGTCCTTGACCTTGAGCTAACGCTCAGACAAGGACGGGAGCATAACATACTTCCGTGGTACCACCTTGGTTTACCGTACCCTTGCGGGCACAGCTCAATGCTGCGGCAGCTTTGCTGCTTACAGCCGGACGCTGTAACGGGCGCATCCCGTTGCAAACTTAGCGCTCATGCACCTCGCCCGCACAGCTCCGAGACCATTTTCAGCTTCCTGTTTCCTGCCCTTTTCCATCGCCCGGGCTTTCTGGTAAGGATCAATGCGAAGGCCTACTCTTCTCTTCACAGCCATTTTTGTGATATTGCATTTATAATAATCCAATCGACCGGATTTGTCAACACCTACAACGAAGTTTTTTAGTAGGAAATTGCGTTTTTTTATCTTGTGCGCCAGCCGCGGACATGGTAGAATAAGACAGCATTATTTATAAAGGAGGTGCGGCAATGAACAGCCGCGAGGTTTTCCCGGATGAAGAACTGCGCCGCCGCATCATGGATTTTATCATGGCGGCGGGCCAGACATTGCTGGAAAACGGTGCCGAGGTGTTCCGGGTGGAGCAGACCATGGAGATCATGGCCCGGTCATTCCACCTGCGGGAGTTCCATGTTTACGTGCTGACCAACGGCATCTTTGCCAGTGCGGGCACCGCCGAGATCAGCGAGGTGCGCAATGTGCCTACCGCACCACTCATCTGGGCCGAGTGGCGGCAGTGAACGCCCTCTCCCGCGAGATCGCAGAGGGCAGCATGTCGCTGGACGAAGCTGAGAGCCGTCTGGTGCTGGCGCGGCGCATCCCTTTTCCCAAGGACTGGGTGCAGCTGGTCAGCGGCATGTGCGGTGCATTCTGCTTTGCGCTGATCTTCGGCGGCACACTGCGCAGTGCGCTGGCGGCGGCACTGGCAGGCTTTCTTGCCAGCGGCTATTTGCTGCTGTGTGAGCAGCACGAGCTGCCCGGCGGCTTTTGCAAGATCAGCTGTGCTGCGCTTATCACGCTGGTGTGCATTCTGGCCTGCCGAATGCTGGGCACACCGGCCAGTCATTCTATTATCGGTTCGCTGATGATCCTGACCCCCGGCATCGCCTTTACCATGGGCATCCGCGACTTTGTGCACGGAGATTACCTCTCCGGCACCATCCGCATGATCGATGCGCTGCTCATTGCAGCCAGCATTGCCATTGGCACCGGCCTTGTGCTGAGCCTTTATACATTCTTTACGGGGGTGGTCGTGGCATGATGTTGACCAGTACACAAATTGGGGAGCTGGCCGCGCAGTTCTTTATTGCCGGCGCAGGCACCTGAGTTTTGCCGTTCTGTTCGGCTGTCCGCGCAAAAGCCTGTTCTTCTGCGGGCTGGTGGGTGCCGTGGGCTGGTTTGTCTACGAGCTGGCCGTGATGCTGGGGGCAGACAGTGCCGCAGCCTCCCTGCTGGCGGTCATTCCTCTCACCCTGCTCACCCGCGTGTTTGCCATTGTGATTAAAATGCCGGTAACGGTGTTCCTGCTGTCCGGCATCTTCCCGCTGGTGCCCGGTGCGGGCATCTACTACACCGCCTACTATTTTATACAGGGCAACAATGCGCTGGCCCTTTCCAACGGCATCAGCACCTTTAAGGTAGCCGTTGCGCTGGCCATCGGCATCAGTTTGGTGCTGTGCATTCCGATACCGAAAAAACACGGTTGATTCTCTCACAAACAAAAGCCAGAAGCTGCTGTAGAAACCCACAGCAGCCTTCTGGCTTTTACTTTTATAGAAAGAGGATCGCAGTTTCAGGCTTAAGCCTTAATGTACTTGAAGTTTGCAGCAACCTTCACTTCGCCCTTATTGTTGCCCAGATAGTTAATGCGGAACGGACCATTGCCCACAGGCACGACCTTCGACAGATACTTATCGTTGCCCATCCAGACTTCCTTGCTCACCTTCGGCAGCTCATTTGCATACAGGAAGGTAACAGTCTTGTCCACATTCATGGTAGCCATGCCGATACAGTTGGCATCGTTCTGCTCCATGCCCTGCTGATAGTAGTAAACGGTAACTTCCTTCTGCTCCGCAGGGTTGACCGGCTTAACCTCCATCACAACGCGGTTGTTCTTGCTGATCTGGTTCTTGCCGTTGTCGATGATCTCGTAGCCGGGCAGAGCTTCCTTCAGATCGGTCTTGTAAACAAACTCAGTATCCGATGCAACGGTAATCGTCATGGTGGTGCTCAGCATAGCTTTGTTAACGGAGTCGTAGAATGCAACCGTAACCTTCTTGCCGGTATCGATCTTCTTCAGGGTGACAAGCACGCACTCCTTGCCGTCGATTTCCTGAATCTTCAGCTCACCGGTGCTCTCCACAGTATAGCCCTGCGGGATCTGCTCAGCCTTAATCTGGGAGACCAGAACAGTCTTGGCGTCCTTTTTAACAACAACAGAACCATCCTTGCCAGCGGTTGCGCCGTTGCAAATAAAGATGACCTTAACTTCCTTGGTCACTTCGGGAATCACAGGAGCATCCCCATTGGAGCAGCCAGTCAGCACACCAGCAGCAGCAACAGCCAGAGCAGCCACACCTGCACCCTTGAGGAACTTACGACGAGAAATGTTAGACATAAGAATCAACCTCACAATCTTTTTGCATGCCCCCATCACTTTTTTGTGGAGCCTGCTTTTCCTATATAATACCCTCCCCGGTAACTATTTGTCAAGTAAAATTTCAACAAAAAAACAACACCAATAGGGCGGAGGCCTTGTTGGCCACCACCCTGTTGGTGCTATTTGAGTTTTTCAAAAAACTTCTGTTGCCAGGAAATCAGATCTTGGTCACAATGAAGACAGTCCCGAAGGGACGAACCTTCAACAGCTCTTCCTCCGTGCCGTAGTCGGTGCTCAGCTTGTGGCCGTCCGGCAGCTGAATATCAGCAGCGCTGACGCCAG
>ENA-OQDD01000193-OQDD01000193.1-human-gut-metagenome-genome-assembly--contig:-NODE-193-length-25455-cov-2.013305_pt1 | contig 25455 bp, 41 predicted proteins | sample MGYA00242507_ERZ504598 | MGnify/ENA primary metagenome ERZ504598 (study PRJEB26092, sample SAMD00036318) | human gut metagenome | host: Homo sapiens | study: EMG produced TPA metagenomics assembly of...
TACGGTTCATACTGTTGAGAACCATCATCTTACCACCGACAGCAGCAACAAAGCATACAACAGAACCAACTGACAGATCGATGTTACCACCTGTTAAAATACAGAACAACATACCGGTTGCAAGAATAAATACATATGCATTCTGGGCTACCAGGTTATTTACATTCTGCGGAAGAAGCATAACGCCCTTTGTGTTCACAGAAAACATGATCACAACAAATACCAGAACAATGACCATGGTATATTTTTTTAATATTTCTGAAAAACTAATCTTTTTCTCCATCTTCTTACTCTCCTTTACCTGACTTCACGATCCTGGACATGATCAGCTCAGATGTAGCTTCCTCACCACTTACCTCACCTACGAATCTGCCCTCGTTCATGATATAGATTCTGTCTGACATTCCAAGCACTTCCGGAAGCTCAGAAGAGATCATGATCACAGATTTTCCTGCTGCGACCAGGTCATTGATGATACAGTAGATTTCATATTTGGCACCTACGTCAATACCTCTTGTAGGTTCATCAAAATTACAACTCTTGAATTCCTTGCCAGCCATTTACCAACAACGACCTTCTGCTGATTACCACCGGATAAGGTTCCGGCATCAACATCCAGATTCGGAGTTTGATCGTGAGGTCTGCTACAGCCTTGTCACAGAGTTCTTCTTCTATTTTTGTATTGATCACCCCGCCTTTTCCACAGATAAGGTCAAGGTTTGGAAGTGCAATATTATGACGGATACTGAGTTTTGTACATAATCCGTCTTTCTTTCTGTCTTCCGGAGCAAGTACAACACCTGCTTTGATAGCATCCATCGGATTGTTGATCGTAATTTCTTTACCATCCAGAATCAGTGTTCCTGATTCTTTCGGATCAACACCGAAGATAGCTCTTGTTGTTTCTGTACGTCCGGCACCCATAAGTCCGGCAAATCCAACGATCTCACCTTCATACAGTGAGAAATTGATATCTCTTACCAGACGTCCTGCGTTCAGGTTCTTGACCTCGAATACTTTCTTGCCTCTCTTGCACTCAACATGAGGGAATTTTTCTTTAATCTCACGGCCAACCATGTTGGCAATGATTTCATCCATAGTAAAGTCTGTGAAATTACCTTCTGTTATGTAGTGGCCATCTCGCATGATCGTAACTCTGTCTGTATATGTGCAAGCTCTTCCAGACGATGTGAAATATATACGATTCCGCATCCCTGGCTTTTCAGCTTACGGATAATATTAAACAGTTCATCGATCTCACGGGATGTAAGTGCCGATGTAGGCTCATCCATGATCAGGATCTTTGCATTGATTGAAAGTGCTTTTGCAATCTCGATCATCTGCTGTTTGGAAACCGGTAGTTCTCCAACAATCTCATCCGGACTGATATCTACTCCAAGTTCTCCAAGATATTTTCTTGCGATATCTTCCATATTGGAGTTATTTAGTACAAAACCTTTTCGTTCTTCTCGTCCAAGGAACATATTCTGCGCAACTGTAAGATCCTTACACATATTCAGTTCCTGATGAATGATTGCAACTCCGGCCTCTCTCGCTGAACTCGGAGTAAGTGATGAATAAATCTTTGCCAAATATCTTCAAACTTCCCTCGATCCAGAGAATATACACCACTCAAGATTTTCATCAGCGTTGATTTACCTGCACCATTTTCACCTAACAGACCAAATATCCCATGTGGGATTTCCAGATCCACATGATCTACCGCTGTCACTCCATTTTTAAATGTTACTGTTAAATCGTCTATTCTTATACTCATAATCTTACCCTCTCTTCTTTAATATCTTAGGAACAAATGCAAGCATCATCCCGCAAATACCACGCACAGCACCTTCCCGCCAAGCCATCTCCACTCTGTCAGCTTACCGAAATCACAAGTTCCGTAGGAAAATGGTCCCCAGTTTTTCAAAAACTGAGTTGCCTTTCCGGAAATAGAGAAAAACCAGAAAAGCAGCACGACACCCATACCAATCCATCTGTTTCGAACCAGATTGCTGACAGTTACGGAAAGCACACTCCAAAACAAAACAGTTCCGGGAATCGCAATACAATAAATTCCAAACAAGGCACCGCCATCTAATTCTTCTGTCAGATTCACCGGTTTCTGCCAATAAAAGAGTCCATATGCCAACAAACTGATTCCAATCAGATAAGCTACCTGCACAAATAGTCTTTTATAAACTACCCCTGCCTGCTTTTTTAGATTATAAAGGCAGAATACTTCCGAGCGTTTGCTCTGCACTTCCACCAGATAAGTATCTGCACAGAAAACGACTGCCAGAAGCGAAACAGCTCTTTCTACTGCCTGCCCGATTTCATTCGCATATACAACAGGCTGGATTGCACTCAATATCACAACAAAAGCGATTGAATATGCAATTTTATAATATGGCATACATATTTTTACTTCTTTCTTCAATATACTCTCCTCCTTTTCCACATCCACACCGCTATAAACATGAGCAGTATGGATGCTGCCACAAGAAGCAGTTGATTGAGATATACCTGATGTGGCAATTCCGTTTCAAAAAAATTCCCCGGAAATCGAACCATAATAGAGAATGGTCTTGCATGACACTGTCCTTTGCTATCCCATGTCAGCATATTAGAATAAATGATATAAAGAACCAGCGCCGGAACCGCTGGAAGCGGATTCTTAAACAGCAGCGCTGTAACCGCATACACACAGCAGATCATCAGGATGTTCGGCAGGACATACAGGATCGAATTCTGAACAAAATCCAGTATGTTCATAGCAAATCCTGATTTTACTGCCGTGGCGTAACACAAAATGATAAATACGATATTCATAATGACCAGTGCCGCCGTCATAATGAGAAATCCACTGCTTATTTTCCCGGCAATATATTGAAAAGCCGTCATCGGTTTGGTGTGCAGCAATTCATAAGTATTTTTCCTCATATCCTGGAAAAATAAAAACGCCAGCAGAACCGTTGCAAAGAATGCCATATGCAGGCTTGCAAAATCTGTAAATTTTCTTCCGAAATAATAGGAGAATGGATGTTTCTCAAGATTTTCTCTGATATACCGGTTGACTTCCTCCGGGCTTCCCTGATACCATGAAACGTCCTCATACACATAATTGGCACCATTAAAGTGGTATTCCGTTTTCAGATACTGACACGCTCCGTAATCTTCATCTGTTTCATCTCAGATATCACTGCCTCCGCCTCTACTTCCGACATGCCAAACCCATTCTCTGTGTCCTGAAGTATCTTTACAATCTCTTTCTCCCACAGTTCTCTCTCCTTATCCGGTGTTGCCGGAATACATCCCTCCATAACATCCCCATCGGAGGCCATTTTTACCTTCCTGAAGGTTTCATCCGACTTCACGTAATGAATGGACAGATAGGGTGCAAGTGTCTGGTACATACTGATTAAAACAACAATCAAACCGATCCAGAATATCGGATTTTTAAGATAATTTTTCAGATTCCTTTTTATGATTGCTTTCATAAGTCATCCCGCCTTTCTTTTTTCTACAAACAGCATAGCCTACAAATCACAACAAAAAAACAACAGCCATTTATTTCTGCTGTTGTTCTTCTAATACATAATTTTTAAACACTGCCTCAACTTCCGCACCGCCATCTGCTACATTTTTTATCAGCAGTTTCCCACCATGCCGTTCGCAGTAGATACGGCTGATATACATACCCATTCCAAAATGCTTTAAGTCATCCTGTGGATTCTCATGATAAAACGCCTGTGTCACCCTGTCGATATTTTCCTGAAATCCAATTCCGTCATCCCTGATACTCATTTTCAGATATTGGGGTGTCACTGTCAGCTTCAGCCTAACTTCCTGATTGGCATAGCGGAATGCGTTAGCCAACAGATTATCCGCTACTTCCATGATGATTTCCTCATCCGCAGTCAGTATTTCAGATTCTCTCACTGTCGTCACTGTAAAATTCTTTTCTGATTTTTCCACCACGACTTCTGCCAGAGCTTCTATCTGGTTTATCAACTGCCGGATATCTACCACGGAACAGTTTAATTCCCGTTCTTCCAATTTCGTCATCTTCCTCATACTATCAATAAAATGGTTCATCCGTTCAATCTGAAGCATACCGCCCCTTAACATCTCCATCATTTTCTCTTGATCAAGCATATCTTCCGGAACAAATTCCAAAAGCATTTCCTGATATCCCCGCATGATTGCAAGCGGCGAGCGGATATCATGGGCAATCGCTGCACGCAGTACCCGCTCATCTTCGATCATCTGCCAAAGTCTACGGTTATTTTCTTCCAACTGCCCACGCATCCTTTCAAATTCCCTGCACAGCATCCCCATCTCGTCCTCGTTCTCATAAGCCATATGAAAATCCAGATCTTCCTCCGCAATCATCTGTGATGCCATCTTCAGTTCCTGAATCGGTCTCTTTAATTTATTTTTGTAAAACAGGCTGACCGCAATTCCACATCCGGCAAAAGAAAAAAGCAATACTCCGTACGTCTGAAGGAAATCACAGGTTTCTGAAATATGCCAGTCCATTCTGCTCATTTTACTCTGATTCGGTCTCGGTACCACTACCTCAAAATTTTCATTGCGGTCATTCATTGCCTGATAATACTCGTCCTGATCCACGTACTTCCACCAGACCTCCTCCTGTATCTGCCCGGCAATCTCAATAATTGACACAGAAAGAAAAAAAGTGACAATCAAGCTGAGTATCGTATATAAAACCATTGTCTTTTTCAAGGATAAATTTCTTATCTTTTCCATCGATACCCCATCCCCCATACTGTCTCAATGTATTCTGTCTGCGTATATTCCGCCAGTTTCTTTCTCACTCTCCGGATCAGTTCCGTAACAACACGGCTGTCACCTTCCGCATCATAACCACACACCTTTTCGTATATCCGCTCCCTGTCAAAAACCTGTCCTGGATTCATGGACAAAAACTCAATGATTGCATATTCCAGCTTCGTAAGCTCCAAATCATTTTCACCGATCTGAACCCTCTTTGCTCCATAATCAATACTGAGGTCTCCGTGGAATCTGTATTCAGACTTCCCTTTATGACGCTCCTCACGCTTCAAATGTGCAATATACGAGCATCCAGTTCTTTCAGACTAAACGGCTTCAGTATATAGTCATCCCCACCGGATAAAAGCCCGTTTACCCTGTCCTGCTCCTCCACTTTTGCCGTCAGGAAGATAATGGGACAAGTTACTTTGCCCCGGATACGTCTGCATACTTCTAATCCGTCTATTTTAGGCATATTGATGTCCAGCAAGATAATATCCGGTTTCTTATGGATTTTTCCAAGCATCTGTGCCATCTTCTGCCATCATTACATCATATCGTTTGATTTCAAAATAGTTCTTTAACATCTTTAATAATTCGATGTCATCATCCACGATCAAAATTCTATATGCCACTTTTATCACCTCGTTTTATCAGTATACAACGAAAAAAACAATAAATAAACAACAAGAGAAACACTTCGAGCCGCCCATTGCCGGACGGCTCCTTTTATGCCCGAAAGCGATAACCAACACCACGTATCGTTTCTATGTAGTGCGGTGTTTCCGGATTTTCTTCTATTTTCTTTCTCAAGTTCTTAATCAGACCGTAAATTCGGTTATTCACTTCTGACTCCGCTTCCTCATAGATATGCTGATAGATCTGTTCTTTCGTGAATACCCGATTAGGAGATAAAGCAACCACAGCGATTTGCTTCAAAAGTCTCTTTCGCCTGGTATACCGTTTATAACTTCTCATGTTTATCACCTTCAATCTGCTTTCAAATTTAATAATCTATATTTTATGACAATTCAGCATATAGAAAAGTTAGTTATTCGTGAAAATTATTTTTAAATTTAGAACTTGCATAACCACTACGATGTAAAAACAGTTTAGAGGCATTTATGACAGAGATTGATTTTATCTGGTTTTCGACTTTCTCCACGAAAGTGGCAAAAAATACCTGGCTACGAATTCCTTCGCTTAGGGCAAATCTGAAATCCTGAACGCTTTTATTCCTGTAGCCGACAAATTTGTCATCAACATAAGGCAAAAGCTTCATTGAGGAATCTATTTCATTTGACATATACTACATCTAGTGTTATACTGTTCTTATATCAATTATTTGTGTCAATCCGGAAAGGATTTATCACACGCAGTTTAGGTTTGAAACGTAGTCAGGAGTTTTCCTATGCCCAACAAGCAGCAGGGACTTCTGGCTTTTTTTATTTTGCAGGAAACTGCATCTATTTTGAGAATGAACATAAGCGTCATTCTCTTTTTTATGCCTGAACGCAGGGAAAGGAGGATTACGGAAACAAATGATTCCGGAACTGGCACGCCACAAAAGAAAGGAGACTCTATGTCAGTCAAAAGAATTAAGAATCTTGTAAAACAACTCAATGAATACCGTCATGCCTACTACAATCAGGATGCCCCTCTGGTATCTGATGCCGAGTATGACCGACTCTTTGACGAACTGAAGGAACTGGAGGAACAGACTGGTTTCATCCTGTCAAATTCTCCGACACAGACGGTTGGATATTATCCGGTCAGTGAACTTGCCAAAGTCACCCATCCGATTCCACTGCTCTCGCTTGAGAAAACAAAACTGATTTCAGAGCTTTTAGATTTCATGAAAGGACAGGAAGTTCTCTTTATGCTGAAACTGGACGGTTTGACTACCAAACTCATTTACGAAGATGGCAGACTGATTCAGGCTTCTACCCGTGGAGATGGTGAAGTGGGGGAAGATATTACACACAATATCCCGGCATTTTTAAATGTACCGCTTACCATTCCACACAAAGAACGTCTGGTCATTACCGGTGAGTCTTTTATACCAACCAATGATTTTGAACGTCTGAAAGATACTCTGCGTGATGGAAATGGAAAACCTTATAAAAACGGACGTAATTTTGCTTCCGGATCAGTACGAAGTCTTGATCCGAAGAACTGTATCGGACGTTGTGTTCGCTTTCTTCCGTTCAATGTATTAGAAGGAATGGAGGATGTTCCCTTCCCGGACAGCAGAGCCTGCAAATTAGAAGGTTTAACACACCTGGCTTTGGTTACTGCCCGTTTTTCTCAATTTCAGGAACCGGACTTTCAAAAGAATATGCGGAGAAATTCATTCAGGAATTGGTATCCACAGCAGCAAATTTACATCTTCCTATCGATGGCATTGTCATGATTTTTGACAGTCTCAGCTACTCCAAAAGCTGCGGAAAAACCGGACACCACTATAAGGACGGCCTCGCCTATAAGTTTGAGGATGATACCTACGAAACTTTCTTGCGTGAAATTGAATGGACACCGACCAGATTCGGAGAGATTGCTCCGGTCGGCATCTTCGATACCGTGGAGATTGACGGCTGTGATGTTTCCAGAGCTTCCCTTCATAATCTGACCTTTATCAAAAATCTGGAGCTTGTACCCGGATGCCGGATTCTTGTTTCCAAACGAAACATGATCATCCCACATATAGAGGATAATCTGGATCGTGGAAGGTATACCGACATCACGCCTCCGGTCTGCCCTTGCTGTGGTTCCAAAACCAGAACCTACAGCCGTAAGACCAGCGACGGTCGCACCGTAGAAACTCTGCATTGTGATAATCCGCAGTGCGACAGCCAGATCACAAGAAGGTTTGTCCATTTTGCCAGCAAGAAGGCAATGAACATCGAAGGACTGTCAGAAGCCACTTTAGAAAAATTCCTGAATCTGGGCTATCTGCACTCTTTTCAGGACATCTATCATCTGGAGGAACACCGGGAAGATATTGTGGCACTGGACGGATATGGTGAGAAATCTTTCGACCGCTTGTGGGAATCCATCAACGCCAGCCGGAGGACCAGCTTTGTCCGCTATCTGGTTTCCATGGATATTCCTATGATCGGCAGAACCAAAAGCCGGATTCTGGACACCGTATTTTCCGGAAATTTAACTGCATTTGAACAGGCGGCTGTCGGAGATTACGACTTCACTCAGTTAGAGGATTTTGGCGAAATCTTAAATCACAACATCCATTCCTGGTTTGCAGATGAAGCAAATCTTGATTTATGGAAAAACTTACAGAACGAATTCACATTTGAACAAAGAAAGGAAGAGACCATTATGACAAAAGAAAACAAATTTACAGGATGTACCATCGTAGCAACAGGGAAACTGGAGCATTTTACCAGAGACGGTATCAACGATAAGATTCTGGAGCTTGGTGCCAAACCTGGCAGCTCTGTAACAAAGAAAACCGATTACCTGATCTGCGGGGAAAAAGCCGGCAGCAAACTGGCAAAAGCCAGAGCCTTGGTATTCCAATTCTTACAGAAGCTGAATTTTTGGAGATGATTGCATAACCATCTCTGCAATAGATGAGAATTATTTTGAGGTGTGGCTGAAAGGCCGCACCTCTTTTACAAAGGAGGAATTTATAATGAATCAAACAAATACAAGCAAGCGCATACCTACACAGATCAATGAATTTCGGGGAGATTATGCTTTTCTAAGCAATTTCTATCCGGCACCGGTCTCTTACATGGGACAAACCTATGCAAATAATGAAGCTGCTTTTCAAGCGCAGAAACACTCTCTGCGAGAGAGCAACGCAAATTCTGTATTTTTCGGATGCATAATCCTTCTGATGCAAAGAAACTCGGCAGAGATCTTACATTACGCCCGGACTGGGAAAAAGTGAAAGTCCGGCTCATGTATGAAATCTGCATGTGCAAATTCATGCAGAACCCGGAACTCCGGGATAAACTTCTTGCAACCGGAGAGTCCACACTTATTGAAGGAAACAACTGGGGTGACTATTTCTGGGGCAAAGTCAATAACTGCGGAGAAAACCAGTTAGGAATCATCCTGATGGATGTACGTGCGAAGCTGCAGTGGAATGCAGAAACAGCGCCCAATAATATACCTCAATGTCTGCAATAAAGGAAAGGATGGTCTAATAGAATGAATGAAAATGCAAAACAAAATTAGTGCTTGAGTATACTGGCATGGATGATTTTTCCTGTCCGGTATATAAGGACCAATTCGGAAAGTTGTGGAAGGATATTGACCTTGGCAAAGAGCCTGAACCGAATCTTTATTCTTTATCTTTTAACCATATTGATGGAGAACCTTCCCATCCCATACAGCAGGAGTACACATTTCATCCGGCTCCGTATCAAAGAAGTTCCTATGAATTCGAGTACCGGATGTTAAGTAAATTACAGTCTGACTGTGAATACTATCTGGGCTACGGAAATCGCAGTCCGTCTATCCTATGCAATCATAGCGTTCAAAACCATATTGCCCGTATGAAAGAATTATGGAATGGTTTTCCCACAGATCAGAAACCGGAATGGCTGACCTGGGAACAGCTTCTTCAGTACGAAAAAGTAATGACAGAAACCGGAATACCCGTGAAGAACTGCTCAGACTAGACAATTCATCATTTATCAGAAATTACCCTCTATATTATCCATTCATATTTTGATATAATAGGAACAGTTGAAAGAAAGGAGCATTTCCCATGTATCTGAAAAGAAAAGTTTACGATCAGCTTCTGGATTGGAAAAACGATACCGTCCACAGCACCTTGGAAGTGAATGGTGCCAGACAGGTCGGAAAAACATATATTATCAATAAATTTGCGGATGAGAACTTCAGGCACAAGATCTACATTAACCTGTTTGATTTGTCCGGCAAACAATTTATGGAATGTTACAAAAAGCCACAGACTGGACTCCCGGTACAAAACGACCGGAGCAGCCGCTTCACGATGCTTTTAAACTCTTCGATCCGGATTTTGAAGATACCAACGATACAGTCATCATTATTGATGAAATTCAGGAATCCTCAGAGATATTCAACCGTATCCGAGAATTTACCCGCTATTTTCAAGCGCATTTCATTGTAACTGGAAGTTATCTGGGACGTGTACTGGAACCGGAATTCAAATTCTCCAGTGGAGATATTACCAGTATCCGTATTTATACCCTTTCCTTTAAAGAGTTTTTGGAAGCATTGGATGACCAGCTTTTTCAGAAGTATCTATCACTTCCACTGGATCATGCAGATGACACCGTACCGGAACTATATGACGAATTAAAGAATGTTTACGACATCTATAGACAGATTGGCGGCTATCCAAAGGTTGTGGAAACATACCTTAACACAAAAGACGTGGAAGCAGCTCAAAAAGAGCTTGTTAGAATCATCCGCATTTTCTTAAACGAATCTATGCGGTACTTTGATGACATCACAGATATTAGTGTTTTTACCAACATCTTTTTAAGCATCTGCCGTATTCTGCTTCGTGAAAAGAAAGGATTAGATGAGGACAGTATAAGTGAAGAACTGCAAAAGCTCGTTACAAAGAATTACTCCAGTAATCTTTCTAAAGCAACCTGCTATCGTGCTATCAACTGGCTTTACCATTCTGGAATCATCGGTTTCTGTGGCAAAATCACAGAACTGGACATCTTGAATTTCAAACCGGGAAGCCGCTGCTTCTTCATGGATCTTGGAGTTGCATATTATTATCTCTCCAGAACTGGTGCTACTGTATCAACTATGGATGCTCATTGAACGAAAACTATGTTTACATTAACTTGTCCAAACGCCAGGAATTCCCGGAAGAAATTATCTTTGAGACACCGGCTTTTGCTACTTATAAAGGTGGTGAAATTGATTTTGTAGCTCAGACATTGAAACTCACATCCGCTATCTGATTGAAGTTAAAGCCGGTAAGGGAACTGCATCTACTGCCTTGAAGGCATTGGAACAGGGGAAGGCCCACAAACTATTGTATTTAAAAGGTGATACCAAAGGCGGAACCGCTGGGAATGTACAAACACTTCCCCTATACCTGCTGGAGCAATATCATTTTTAATCTATAAAAGACTTCGAGCCGCCCATCCGGACGGCTCTTTTCATCTATATTCTTGTATATTTATTTTACTAACAGCGCATCATTCTTTGAAAGAAGATATATACAGTATTGATTCATACTGATGCCTTCTTTTTTTGAGTGTTCCGCCAGATCCCGGTGTAAGCTGCGTGGCATCCTTATTTTAAACTGTCCCGAATACTCTTCCAGGCTTCCCGGTTCGTGAATCTCAATCCCCTTCTTCCAGTGCAGCTTCTAACCATGCTTTTTTTGCATCCGCTGCATTTTCAACTGCCCTTTCTATCGTCTCTCCACAGGTGATGCATCCCGGCAGTTCCGGATAAGAAACCACAAATCCACCTTCATCCTTATCTTCCACAATTTCCATGCGATAGGACATTGCCAAATAATCATTCAGTGTCTTCATCGTTTTTCGCCTCACTTTCTACAATCTGCTTTACCATTTCAACATAAATTTTCTTGATTGGTTCGTGTTTCGGTATTGTTATCGGCTGGCATCCCGCTTTACGGAATGTATAATGGCTGCTCCCACTTCTCGGAGCATTTATCTCATATCCATAACTTTCTAATACTTTTCTTAGTTCATCAAAACGAAGGTCTTTCGATAATGAGCAAATTCTTGTCAATAGTTTATCCCATTTCGACATCTTTAATGCCTCCTATCTATAGTATATGTGGTGTCATATGTGGTGTCAATCTGTTTTTCATCTTCTTGGTCAAATAAGGCTGCAGCTCTTTCTTAGCAGCCGTCACAAATTCTTCTTTTCTCGAACTTACCATATAAATCTTCCAGAGCATCAGATTCAGCTTTTCCGCATCCACTGCTTTGCATTTCTTTTTAATCATGCGGATAAACGGATAGATTACCGTATCCGATAACTTGTTCCCAGCAATCAACATCGTTCCATCCGTTCCATATACCTCATACAGACATTCCAAAATACTCCCCAAATCTGTCACCAATCGGAATGCCGGCTTTTCATATTTCTTTTTAGCTTCCATCATATGCTCCTCCTACATTCGAACCGTCAGTCCACTGAGACTCGTCTTAGGAAGCCCTACCAGATACCAGTCTTCATCCATTTCAATCCGAACCGGAATCCATGCATCCTTTACCTTCACATCAAAACATTCTCCGCAATGAAGACCTCCATAATAAGATTCAATCCCAAACCGGATATCAAATCTTCCCATTGATGGATCATAAATTAAAGTACCTATTCTCTTTTCACTCATATTTCTTTCCTCCTGAAATTCTTTGGTCTATATAAGTAATAGGACTTTAATTTGCAGAATTTGAAAGTTCCGGGTATTTTTCATAAAAAGTTTTTCGATAGCGATAAAAAGTTGAGTGCGTCATTCCCAAATTTTTACGAAGCTGTGTAGGTGTCGTTTCTCCAGAAACTACGCTTTGAAAGTTCTCATCAAAAGTTTCCTGCTTCATCACACTTGGTCTTCCATAATCATCCCATTCGCCCCGCAATTTCTTCGCTTCTATCCCTTCCCGCTGTCGCTTCTCCTTTTTCTCCAGCTCTGCCTGCGCCATAGAAGCATAAAGCTCCAGCATCATGTTATTGATTGTTTCCAGCATCATCCTTGCCATCGCATTATCCATCACAGATAAATCCATAAGCGTAGTCGGCAGTTCCAGAACCATAAGCCGCACTCCCATGTTCTTAATCCGCTGGATCTGTTGCATGGTGTCATACTTGTTTCTTCCCAGTCTGTCCAATTCTGTAACAATCAAAATATCTCCCGGCCGCAGGACATCCTCCACTAAAACGGTATATCTCGGACGATTAAAATTCTTCCCTGTCTCCTGATCCGTAAAAATATTCGTAAGTGCCATCTCATGCTCGTTACAGTACCGCTCAATTTCCTGTATGCCACGGTCAAGATGCTGCTCCTTTGTACTGGTACGGTGATATCCATATATCTGCATCCACATTTCTCCTTTCCATGTCCCAAAATATCCACACTTTTATTGGTATATTTCAAAACTGTGTGTGTAACCTTTTTGAAATATAATCCCTCTTTCCGGAACGTACTTCTAAAATGTATACATTTTGGGATATGTTTCTTTTCTATTTCTGTACGTACCAGAGCCGAAAAGTGCAACAAATATGACAAAAAACTCCCAGAGGATGTTACTCCCCTGAGAGTGGTTGAAACTTATAGCCCACACCTCGGACGGTGCGGATGTAATTCCAGTTCCGTGAATCTACTTTTAACTTTTTACGAAGCTGGCTAATGCAGCACATAACCGCATTAGCACAGTCAATCGGTTCTTCCTTCCAGACATTACGATAAATCTCCTCGTGAGAGAATACCCAGCCAGGATGTTCTGTTAGATATTTTAGTACCGTAAATTCTTTCAGACTCAATTCAATCTTTTGATCATTCATAAAAACAGTATGACAGCGAATATCTATCTGTAGGTTTTTGTCTTTGTAATGCAATTTACTTTCCTCCTAATCTGTTTCACCTTATCACAGCTAATCTAAAATGACTATTATTAGACTGCCAAAACTCAAATTCAAAACCAGAGCAATGCTTTACCTGCAAATAGTCTGGTAATAGACCAGTAGAATCGCAATAGCTGCAAGAGCCAGAAACGGCAAACACATAATTACCGGGGCAGAGTGAAGTGATAAATAAGAACCACTGATTTTTTAGCATTTCAGCCGGATATACAAGCCATCCCCATAGATTGGTGACCGTTACTGTTAAAATTACAGCACTGCCTATATATGTGGCAGCTCCTTTCCGGGTAAAGTTAAAGTCGCAGACCTTTACGACCTACGGCTTAATAGTACGAAAAGACATTAACTTTTCTGTATAAGAATTTGATGTACTTTATATGCTATATTCTAATCCAGGGATGGCTTTTACTAAACAACAGATTTATGAAGCAGTTTGGCATGAAAAAGCAAATGGTTATTTCCACGCCGTGGAAAACACTATTTTTCAAATACGCAAGAAGATAAAAAAGTATTCCAGCGACAAGAATTACATAAAAACAGTAGTTGGATATGGGTATAAATTTGAAGTTTAATCTGCAGGATATAAGGAGCACCGGGTTTGAGGGAGATTCCCCACTAAGAAAATTTCTATGTTCTGGCTACAAAGCCGGAACATAGGTCGGCATCCATCCCTGTTTCTTCCCAATCCTGCAGACCTAATAAGAAATCAGCTAGTGACTTCTTCATCAAAAGTCTTTTTTTAGAGAAATAATCCATTTTTCAATAGCATCCGCCAAAACTATCTGCTGTTGCAATACTGCCATACCAGTCTTAGGGATTTCCGGATCATTCTCTTTCTCTCGAAGATTTTCCTCCAGATAAGTTTTTAATATTTCAATATTTTCCTCAATACTGGCAATACATGATTGTTGACTTTCAGGCGGTAACTTATCCAAATTTACAATTACTGCATTAAAATCTAAAAAAAAGTGAATGGGTTTAGAGGCTGTTTCCATCATAAGCTTTACAAATTCTTTTTCGCCTTCATCTGTTAATGAATAAACTGCTTTTTCAGGCATCTTACCTTCTTTCACAATTTCTCCTTTAATGAAGCCTTTTTCCTCCAACTGAATTGCTTTTTTGTAAATGGATGGTGTACTGATTTTTACCCATTTTGATATATTACGATATTCCACTAATTTTTGAATATCATAGGCTCCCATCGGTTCCTTTTTCAATATTCCTAACACAATTAAATCTATTGTAGCCATAGTTCACCCACTTTCTATATCCACGAAAGCTATAAAATACTTACGGTTATATATACTGTAATTTATAGTATTTGATTTTATACCTCTTGTCAAGGAAATTGCAGGATACACGCTTGACAACTACTATAAATTATAGTAGTATTCTCTCACGTAGTATACTATAATTTATACTACTATAATTTATATTCTTAATTGAAAGGAGTATTTGAAATGAACAAGAATAACAACAAAATGGATTTATTAGGAAATGCACCTGTTCCCCAAGCACTAATGGCTCTTGGTATACCGATAATGATTGGTATGCTTATTAACGCTCTCTACAATTTGGTGGATGCTTATTTCATAGGAGGACTTGGCGAGAGTCAAATGGGTGCAATTTCCATTGCGTTTCCTTTAGGACAAGTAGTTGTTGGTTTAGGTCTGATGTTTGGCAATGGTGCCGCCTCCTACTTATCAAGACTTTTAGGGCGAGGAGATAGGGAAGCTGCAAGTAAAGTCGCCAGTACTGCATTATACAGCAGTGTTTGTATTGGCGCAGTTATTATTATCGGAACTGCAATTTTTTTGAAACCTATTTTAACCATGTTAGGTGCAACAGACACGATTATGCCATACGCCCTTTCTTATGGAAGAATCTATGTTATTTCATGTATTTTCAATGTATTTAATGTAACGATGAACAATATCGTTGCAAGTGAAGGCGCCGCAAAAACAACTATGTGTGCATTATTATTAGGAGCTGTATTGAATATTGGTTTAGATCCTATTTTCATCTATACTCTCGACATGGGGGTTGCTGGTGCGGCAATCGCTACAGCAATTTCTCAAATGCTTCTACTCTTGTATATTTAATTTATGCATTACAGAAAAAAAGCGCTTTTACATTTTCCATTAAGGAATTTTGTCCTTCTAAGCAGATCATAACTGAAATTCTGAAAATCGGTATACCCACATTGACTTTCCAGCTTCTTACAAGCCTTTCTATCGCATTCATAAACCGGGAAGCTAATATCTATGGAGATGCTGTTATCGCCGGAATGGGCGCTGTTACAAGAATCACTTCAATGGGAACTCTGGTTGTGTTCGGCTTCTTAAAAGGTTTCCAACCAATTGCCGGCTTTAGCTATGGTGCCAAAAAGTTTGATCGGCTCAGGGAAGCAATTAAAACTTCTATCTTATGGTCAACAATATTTTGTGTAGTTGTGGGATTGACAATAGCCCTATTTTCCACACAGATTATTTCGCAATTTACAGAAGGCAATACAGAGATGATTTCTGTAGGTCAAAAATCGCTAATGGCAAATGGATTTTCCTTCTTCGTATTTGGATTTTACACAGTGTATTCTTCTCTGTTTCTTGCACTTGGAAAAGGCACCGCCGGATTCGTTCTTGGGGCTTGCCGACAAGGTATTTGCTTTGTTCCGATCATTCTGTTGCTCCCATCATTCTGGGGCATAAATGGAATACTATATGCACAACCGATTGCCGATGTAATTTCTGCTATTGTTACTGTGTTTATGGCTCTACATCTTCATAAAGAACTGGCAACAACAAAAGAGCATTAAAGCATCAGGCAACATAATAGATCAACACCGTCTGCCGCTTCGAACTGAGGCAATATCACCCTTCAAAAAACAATCACTCCCAGAGGATGTTACTCCCCTGAGAGTGATTGCAGCCTTTGTTTAAGATAACTTACTCAATTATCTGGAATCTCTGGATACACTGAAGCAATGTACTTACCAGTTCCTGATACAGATCTTCATCAAATCTGCCATTCACAATCGCATTCTTAATTAAAAGCGGCTTATATATCTCTAAAATCTTCAGTACCGCATCTGCATTTCCTTCTTTTGCCTTTAAAAGTAATCGTTCAAAATTCATTAGTTTTCACCTCCCATCACCTTGCGGATCTTCCGGATTGCATAATAATAAATACCCTTGCATCGCTCCTCTGATAACCCGTTTAGCCTGCTCATTTCCTCAAAAGTACGTTCTTCAAACACATGCTGGTAAATCAGCTTCCGTTCTTCATCCCGCAGCGTATGAAGCGCTTTCATCAGTCTTTCATCTGACATCTTATTCCATTCTGGATATTTCCCCTGTGCCTCCTGCAATAAAAGCTGCTCCCTCGTTTGGTTCTCCAGCAATTCTTCGATTACAATTCTTGCCTCCATCTGTCCAATATCCTCCAACAGTTCTTCTGCATCAGCCATCTGGATTTTCTTCTCCAGATAATCATGTCGTTTTCCACGGACAAACTGTATCAGATATGCTGTAAAGTGATTTTGTATCTTTGATCCTGTATATGTTTTTTTGTTCATTTGTTTTATCCTCCGAAATTTTTTATCACGTTCCAAAAAAATTCCGAGGATGGCGGTGAGCGGCAACAAAACGTGACACTGCTTCATTTTTTCGAAAAAAAGAAAGGCTGGACCACTCTATTCGTAGTCCAGCCGATACTTCTCTTTCTATGTAATTGTGTAGGATATGCGATGATAGTATCTCATATACTGCATATTCTAACTTCTCTCCGACACATTGTATGGATAAGATTTTTTAACAGATTCAGTTCCTCTTTGGCTTTTATCTTATGCTGTCCATTCATGTCTGTCGTACTTACTTCCATGTTTCTCTATTTGTGCATGTGTTATCCTGCTTATCATAACGCACTTTAACGCATTTCGTATAGTGTTAATCTACGATAAAATATATGCATTAAGTGAGGTGATATAGATGGTGAAAAAATTATTGGGAGATGCAGTCAGGGAAGAACGTCTCCGCCGCAATCTTTCGCAAAACAGCCTTGCGGAACAGGCAAAGATTTCTTTACGGACTGTCTCTGATATTGAAAACTATATTGGCAATCCACAGTTGGAAACACTTTATGCTTGGCAACTTACTTACATATTTCCATAGATGCTATATTTTCTAACCAGAAAACGAACCCGGATTCTACCATGCAGCAAATCATGGCAGAACTAAATTCCTGCCCGGAGGAGCAGAAACAGCTTGCCCTTTCTACACTGCGTGGACTTCTGGATGGATTCAAGAACCTAAGTTAAGGCTCTCCCGTATCCTTCATCATCTACACATTATACAAAGACAATCTGTGAGTAATCTGTGAATAGTCTGTGAGTTTTCTGTCTATTCCCATTCTGATACAAAGAACAGGAGAGTACACTGCCATAAGCATGTGTATCTCTCCTGCTTTTTTATGCCCTGCGAAATGCACTGATAGCATCCACTACATTCTGTCTCATAGTCTGATCCATCCGCAGCGGTTCTTCTTCCATCAAATCAACTTCTGTGGGCATTTCTCTATTTATCTTAGAAACGTCCTGCCCTTCCAATACCTTTCTTACTTCTTCCCGGATGATTTGCTGCATCATTGGTCGGAGCATATCCGGTTCCATGCTTATACTGCCATTACCTGTCTCATCCGTTCTTCCCGTATATGCCAGAATTGCCGCAACGATCAGTTTTGCTTTTTTCTCTGTCGTATTCAGAAGTTCTGTCACATACACGTGATCTGGATCCGACTTATCAAAACCAATAGTGAATACAAACGGATTTTTCTTTCCCATAAAATCACACTCCAGCCTGTGTCATGCGATACAAAAGATCATATCCATCGGCATTTGCTTTCATATCCCGGATAAAGGTATGTTTTCCCAACCGGTCTGCCTGCTCCAGAAATCGTTCCAGAAGCACTGCTCCGCCGCCGATAAACACCGTATAAGTAGATTTTGTATCAATGCCCCGCTCTCGGATGCTGTTCAGAAGATCGGTAACAAAATTCTGAACCATGGTTTCTACTGCCTGTACAACAGCTTCCTCATAATACTGCGTTTTTCCCTTGATGATACTGTCGATATCTGCCTCCTCCAGAAGCATGTCATATTCACTGTTAATACTGGAAATGATATCGTTATACATGGTAATCACACCTTTTTCCAGAGAATCACAATAATCCATATCCGGTCTGCCACTTCTCATCAGAAGATAATCAGAAGTAAATCCGCCAATATCAATCCCTACGACTTTCGGAATCTCACGGATTTCCATCATCCTCGTCATCATGGCTGCATAATCCTGCGGAAACGCCATTACATTCTGTATACAGAGGTGATAGACTTTATCGTTGAAGCACAGTTCCTGCACCTTCCCGTCCCCTTTGAAATAGCGTTCATATCTCTCACAAAGCTCTGCAAAATGCTTCGGCGGAAGCCCAATCGGAAGTTCCACCTGAATGACATCCTCCGGCTGGATCTGGCTTTTCTGCTCCAGCTCCATTGCAATGCAAATAAGGTCAGAATCCAGAATCGGTTCCGGCTGTCCTGCGTCTTGTCCCTCTGGTACGGAATCCGCTTCTCACTAAGGTATAATACTTTCCCTGATATTTCAGATACTTCTCTCCCCTGGCAGGCTTTTTATCCTGTTCCGTCAGTCCTGTGGTAAAGATAAAATGACAGGTTTTCATGTTCCGGTTCCCGTGATCCACGGCTACTCTTAATTTTTTAATCATAATGATTTCACTCCTTTGTATTTGATACTTATTCTGTACGTAGGAGGTACCTAGAGTGCAACTCTTTATAATCCATTTTCTTATTTTACCAATCAAAAAATTCAAAAAACAAAAATTAAAAATTATCTTTTTTAATTTTTTAAATAAATGCAACCGTTACAATATTTACTGTGTATCTTATTACAAAGGGAACCTTGGAAAGGAGTCGTGTACATATATGAAGGCTTATAAAAAAATAATCAGTTTTATCCTAACACTCGTTATGATGCTGTCGCTAAGTGTTAATGTTTTTGCAGCAGAGCCGCTTACAGATGACCCTAATATGATTGAATGGAAGTACACTGTGTTTGCTGACGAAAGCCTGCAGAAAGTTGTTGAAGAAGGTGTTATTCCAAATGCATATGCCCGATATACTTGGCGCGGAATCACATTGAAAAATGGCGAAGTCGCCATATTAACACCATCAAATAACAGTATGGGACTTTATTGTAATAGCGGCAGATACATAACTATAAATTACACTTTGAGCCGTTCTGCTTTTCATCGTTCAAGAGTACGCGCATACGTAGCTGGACCTTCATCAGAATTTGTGCGTGAGATTACAGCAAGTGGTTTGCGTTCAGGATTTACGACACAGGCAACAGATTACTATTACGGCATGGTAACTAATCTGTCCTCTGATACCTTTACAATCAAATCATTTCTATTACATTTTAATAGTGGAAAATATTTCAAGTGCTGGTGAGTACTTATCCTGATTTTAATTGAAGCTTTTTAACTTGGTTTCTCGGTTCCCTTTTTTGAAAATACACATTCCCATTATTAAACCACTGCTATAGTATTCACTGAATTTATGAGGTAGAAGCATGTTATTTAACATAGATGAGAAACACTGATGCTCGAACTAAAAAATAAAGATGAGCGCGCTTTAAAAATATGTATGAACAAATACTACAGATATGTTGTATACATAGTCGAGAATATTATTGGAAGTGCTTTGCCATATGAAGACAAGGAGGAGGTCGTGTCTAATGTTTTTGTAGCTCTATGGAATTACAGTGCAGATTTAGATACAGGTAACTACAGCACATTCAAACCCTATTTAGGAACAATCGCAAGAAACATGGCAAAAAACGCATTACGAAAAACCTCTAAGATGCATTTTGAAAATTACGAAGATGCGTTTCAGGTTGGAACGAACGAACATATTGAATACGGGCCGTTAAAAGAAGTAGTAATCAAAATGCTTAAAAGAAAGCATATATGAACTATCAGTTGACGAAAGAAAATGTTTTATCTCGTACTACTATTACACTAAGACAATCGCTGTAATAGCAGAAGAAACCGGATTAAAAGAATCTACAGTAAAATCCAAACTGTTACGCGGACGTAAAAAATTAAAACTAAAAATGGAAAAGAAGGGATTTAGATATGAAGACTGTAAAATTTTCTTTGAATGAGTTAATGAGTGAAATTGATGAATCTTTTATTGAGGAAGTGTATTTTCATGATTGCAATAAAATACTGAAAAAATATTCCAAACAAAAGATACGTCAAAATGTATTTTGTAAAACAGCTTCAAAACATAAGCCTTTAAAGTTCACTTATAGAACTGCAATTATTGTAACTGTGGTTTCAGTGTTTTTGTGTATGCCTGTATATGCTGCAATCAGTCATCTGTTAACATCGGCTTTAATTGATGACAGCAATCGACATTTAATCGGGACAGAAACCAATGATAGAAGCTACATCATATTAAAAGACGGTGTATATACCAATGAAAATGGGAAAGTTGTTGATATTGAGGAATTAGCCAAATCTTCATCAGAATTTCCTGAAAGCAGAATTGTTAAAAGCAGTCTGATGCCTAATTTCATACCATCATCAATAGTAGAGATTCCTACTGATAAATCAGATGAAATGTATATCATTCCAGAAATAATTCTAATCAACAATTCACTTTTGTGTACTTACACAAGACAATGGAAAGGGATGGGAACTAACTGATAAAGATAATATAGTCATTTCGTTTGATAAATATAAATCAGACATTACAGTATCCCAAGATTTGATTATCGGTTATGTAAAAGACGGGATAATGTATGAAGGAGAAGTGTTCGATGAACTGAGTGGAAAATATAGTTTCTCACCAGATGAAAAAGGGGAATATTTTTTCTATCTGCTTAGCGGAAGTTCCGATTATCTATCTCTTAAAAGCGGTAATCTGGAGGTAAATTAAATGTTGCTTTTGCGGGACTTCAGCATACCAATTAACTTTAGTATAAGGACGGGAAGACCTCTTCCGTACAGGAATAGGTCTTCTTGCTGTCTCCGTGCATGCTTTAAAGTATAAATAGGCTTTAATCTGGATACAATTTCAACTGCATCGTTGATACACGCTGTGTTTATCTCGTTTACTGTATCATTCATAAGAATTTAATTGGTTATGTTTATTGTGATGATAGAGTAGCCTTTGTTTTGAACATCTTCCTTGAAAGATTTGTAAACGATACTGTAGATTATCATATTCATTATGTCGGCGTAGATTCTTTAGATGAAGAATGTATTGAATGCAGAAAATACTCTGATTATTGTGAACATATTTTACCTGCTTTCTGGATAGATGACGATTTTTGTGAATAATGAAACACTGGTGTTTGGTTATTCAAAATTTAAGCTGATAGATACTGGTGTTAAGTATATTAATCCGAAGCATTTTTCCGTAAAAAACTTTGTAAAGTATTGCAGATTCAATAAAGAGTGAAATTACAGTAAAATAAAAGATAGTTTTTTCGTTCCTTTGTTATGCCATTGTTCTACGCCGGAATCTTTTCTGCCATCTCCGGCAGGCACTTCTCAAATAATTCCCGATATCTTCGATACCCTTCATCCCGGAGTGACCTTGCAGTGATGTCAGAGACCAAAGGAGAAGCTCTTCCTCTTCCACAGCATACGGAGAGGTATAGACAAATTTTTTCCCGTCAAAATGCGGTTTTGATAACTTCAGTATTTCCGTAATCTCTCCTTTTGTTTCCGCCTGCATAATCATTTCCACTTTCTTCCGATGGAACTCGCAGACGATGCTCTCCAGAAATCCCTGCTTCAGATAAAATTCCGCCCTTCTATAAAGTTTTACAAGAGCCTCCACTCTTTCATCAAATAACTTGTCCTTTTCACTGACTATCATCTGTGCCAGTGCGTTTGCATGTTCCATAACCAATGCTGTTCCCATTACATTTCCTCCCATAATAAAAGCTGGCATAAGAAATTTCTTCTCACACCAGCACGATTCTTTTATTCCTCTGTGATGATCTCACTGCTTAATTTTCCATGTACCAGATAGCGATAATTCCGTCTGGAATTGACACAGGTAGACAGCGTAACTATCCGATCCGTTGCCGACAGCTCGGTGCCGGTATCATAATCCCTATAAGAAGACACCGTATCCAGAAACGTCTGAAAATCTTCCGCTTCCGGGAAATGATACCTATATCCCTCACTTCCGGTTCTTCCCGCATAGCAGGAAAAGATACGATACTTGAGGATCTTGTCCGGCAAATAGAGATAAAACTCCGGATGTTGTTCAAATAGCTCTTTGTCTTGGTACTTATCCAGAGTTCCGAACATGCTCCCGTTTTTCATATTATGCCCGTACACGATCGTATTCTGATCCGTAAAGTCCGGCTGATTATGGCAGTCCACAAAGATGCTCCCGTTGATATTGGATTCTCCCGAAAAAAGGTGATGAAGATAATATGCATTATCTTTCCCCTGTACCACCGGATAACTAATATCCAGTGCCGGAATCTGAATCCACGCTATGACATCCGGATTAACCGCTTTTAAACCTGCAAAATCAATTTCTAGATACCTATTCTTAGGTTCCTCCTTTTCTTTCTCAGACTCCGGTGATTCTTCTTCCTCTGGTTCCTGAACATATTCCTGCAGTTTCTCGTAACTTACGTCCCCTTTCTGATACTTCAGATAAGCACCAAAGAGTTTTCCTGCCGCTGCGAGAAAAACAAGCAACAGGCAGATAATGAGTCCTGCAAGAACCGTATTTCCTTTTTTTCTCATGATTGTTCTCCTTTCGGAAGAGCCGAAGTCTGTGCCCCGGTTCCTTCCTTCTGTTTGATGGCGGCTAAATAGTCATCAATCCCCTTGTGTTTCCCGTTCCACTCCCCGCTCTCGTCCATATCCCAGACCATCCGGTTCATCGGCAGGGAAAGCTCCCGGCAGATTTCATAGACCTTATTGCAGCCGTTCTGGATAATCCTCCGTTTCTCCGCCTTATGCTGGCAGATAACAGGGGAACGCTCAAAACAGACCGCACACTTACTGTCATGCTTATTGCAGGCTACTTTCATCTTCTTATCCATGTCATACGCCTCCAAAAGCTGTTTCATCCCATATCCTTTCATCCGCTCCAGCACCGGTTTCAGATTCCGGTACTGGTTCACTCCGGCAACGCACACAAAGGTAGCGCCGGACAGATAATGGGCTATGGTCCCTTTTAAGGCTCCTTCGGTCAGATAGACACGTTCTGCGGCAAGATCACCGATCACATGTACCGGACTTCCGGAGGAAACTCCCTGGTCATAATTGACACTGGACAGCCAGATATATTTTTTCGTGTCAGTCACATGATCTACCCGGATCTGAAAACCCTGGATGAACCCGTCCAAAGAAACTATGGGAATCAGGATTCCTGAGTTTTCTGCTTTGAAGTTAATCGTCCAGTTTCCGTCTGTATCCCGGTAGAATCCCGGCACGCCTTTCACCATATATCCTTCTTCTGCCAGCCTTTTGACCAGCTTCTTCATTCCAAACAGCGGGACACTCCGGTAACGCTGTGCTTCGATCTGTTCCGGTTTTAATCCTCGTCTTTGCAGATCCTCCTGATGCTTCCTGTTAAGCGTGAGCATGGACAGCATTCTCTGATACGTCCGGTGGATTTCCTCTATGGGTGCAAGCTCTGCCGTTGCCTTTTCTTCCTGTACCGGCGTTGCTTTGATATAATCCGTCCGGTATTCTCCTTTTCCTAATGCTTCCCGGATCTGCTGATTTGCTTCGGAGAGTGTAACATTGTGCAAATCCGCATAAAGCTTCAGCATCCCCCCGGACGCATCACAGCGGTTGCACCGGAATACATTCTTTTCCACATTGATATTCAGTTTTCCATGCGTCTCTCCACAAAACGGGCAGTCATAATAGTTTCCCCGCCGCTTTCTGAGATGCAGCACCTGCACCACATCCAGTATTCCATAATCAAACCCAGACATATCATAATACATCCCGGTCTCTTCCTCCTTTCCCCCGCAGAAAAAAGCTCTCTGCGGGGTTCTTCCTTAACCAGCCATCGGCATTGCTTTTTGTAAAATTACCTTTGCTGCCGCCGGAACCAGATTGTTCGGTCCGGAATATTGCTCGGCAAACCACTGGATCGTTGACGGGCTTTCAACTGCCACCTGTCCCATGGTCTTTCCGCCGTATTTTCCCTTTCCCGGAATCACAGTCCCGACTGCCATTTCATAGTTCATGTGTTTCATCAGTTCTTCTACCGGAAGGGACGTATCCAGATTCTGTAATGCTCCCTGCAGCATCTGTCCGGTCTTTGGCGGCGTAGAGGCAGCCGGAGCGGAACCGTAGCCAGGCATTTGTCCACTGCATGGTAAATGGTGCTTCCCGCCGCCTGTGCCTGCTGATAGAACTGATTCATCATCTGCTGGCCTGCATATTCCGGCTGACCTGGCATCTCTCCATAAGTTGGCATAGGGGCATTTGGCATGACACCCGAATCCGGCATGGCTGCATTTTCCATGGCACCTGAATCCGGCATCTGTGGATTCTGATATGGAATTCCGGCATCTACCTGTGCAGGATCATTTTCCTCTCCCACATCCGCAAACTGCACACCATATCCGGCATCCGATAATGCCCTTCCTACGGCTGCTGTTTCTGCCATTTCCAGAAATTTGTCTCCAAACTTCGGGTCATCGCTCCGGAATTTCTGCGAAAAGGAATTGGCTACATAATTGTCTTCCTGATCACATTTATCCAGATAGATACGTGCTTCCACAACTGCCATGTTCTCTGTGAAAGTGATAATCCGGCTGATGATCTTCCTGCCGGATTGACCAGACGAAACCATAGCTTCCGGTATTTCACATCCAGATAAAGCTGCTCCTCCTGCCTTCTTCTCCAATCTTTCTTGCCAGTTCCATCGGATGGAAGCCATCCACACGGTTCAAAGCGGCAACTGCCTCTGATTTCTTATACAAT
>ENA-OQDD01000194-OQDD01000194.1-human-gut-metagenome-genome-assembly--contig:-NODE-194-length-25444-cov-2.487183_pt1 | contig 25444 bp, 35 predicted proteins | sample MGYA00242507_ERZ504598 | MGnify/ENA primary metagenome ERZ504598 (study PRJEB26092, sample SAMD00036318) | human gut metagenome | host: Homo sapiens | study: EMG produced TPA metagenomics assembly of...
AAAGAATTCTGGAAGAAGTAGAGCGGAGCATGATCCGAAGGGATATGTGGCTATGATTGGAATGGAAGAATATCCGATGCTTGGAATTGAAAATGCAGAAGAACAATATCATGCACAGATTGGAATGCTGGCGAAGTATCCGGAGATACCATTATGGGATTATGGGGCAGGAATCAAAGCGTTTATGGATCAATTCATTGGATGTCCAATTGATGAAAAGAGTCAGGAAATTATAGATCGTATTATTAATTCAGAGGGTGGAAAGGCAGTGATTCATTACATCGCAGTGTACAGAAAAAAGACGGGAGATGATGTGAAAGAAGAGAAAATTGAGACACAGTACAGGGAGTTTTTGAAAGAGTTGATTTATTGTTGGGCAGATGGAAGATGCACGTTTGGATGAAAAAACGAAAAATAACAGTATACGAATCCCTGCCATTTTGATTCGCGGAGTTGATATTATGCCATCATTAGCATCATTTACGAGAGTATGAAACTTTTCTGTAAAATAATGTTTAGAAGGCTTTTCTGTGATGCAATAAATATCGTTAGGAGGGTCTTTATTATGGAAAGACAAAAGAAACCTGTATATCGAGTACAAATTTTCAAAACGAAGAAAAATTCTAAAATAAGTTTGTAATTATTTTAGAAAACTGGTATACTTAATTTGAAACATGGCAAAGCTTATGTTAAGCTTGAGCTGGCTTTATGAAGGAAGTGAGTGCTTTGAACATTAAAAAGCTAGTTTTTAAAAATTTCAAGACATTGGAAGAGGTGTCGTTTGAGCCGGGACGTGTAAATGTTTTTATTGGAGCAAATGGCTCTGGAAAAACAACAATCCTTGAGGCTATTGGTTTGCTTTGTGCTGCTATGACAGATCGAGTAGATAACGCAAGTATGCAGCGGAAAGGTATTCGTCTTAGTGTTCCGGGACTTTATAAGTCGGCATTCTCCGATTTAAGGAGAAAAGCACCAACCATCAATTTTGATGTGTCTTGGCGACAAAATGAAAAGGACTATCAATATGGAGTCAATTTGAATGTTCCAAATGAATCGGATTCAGCCAGACGAGACATGTGGCGTTATCATTCGGAAAAATTGACTGTAAATAATCAAACACTGTGGGGAAGAAGCGGTGCATCAAAAACAACATATGATCCGTATGTAGGGTTACTGATGCTCGAACCTAATGAAGAACTTGCTGAGGTTAGACCGGAAATTGAGAAGTTTAAGAACTATGCGATTTATCAACCTAACACACAAGCATTGAGAGGAACGCTCCCTGATCCGTATCAGGTTAATCCTATCGGTTTGTGCGGAGGCAGACTTGCAGAGGCAATTGAAGAAATCATGAGGCAAGATGAAGACGGTGAAAGCTACTTGCAGAATCTTCCACTGGATGAAGTCTTGGAACTGATCGATTGGGCAAGTGGGTTTGATGTGACTGCACCTAAAAAGTCAAGCGTAAATGCTGCTGTTCCGACGACGAGAAGAATTTTTGGAGTTCCAAGATCGATATTTGACTTCAAAAACAAGCTTTACCGCTTACGATGCCAGTGAAGGAGCGTTGTATGTTCTGTTTCTTCTTTGCTTGGCATTGCACCCTGATGCACCGGGCATTTTTGCTGTGGATAGTTTTGATCATGCAATGCATCCTAGACTTGCGAGAGAGACGACAAAGCTGTTCTGTAAAACAATTCTGGAACAGGATAAGACTGTTTTTGTAACAACCCACAACCCTCTGGTTTTGGACGGACTTGATTTAATGAATGATGATATAAGATTGTTTGCAGTAAACAAGAGCAGAAAATCAGGTCACACATCTTTACAGAGAATTCAGGTAACTAAGGAGTTAATGGATTCTGGTTATTCTCTGTCGAGATTGTGGACAGAAGGACGGTTAGGGGGCGTACCAAATCTGTAATGAAAACGATAGGAATTGTTGCAGAAGGCCCACGGGATTTTGAACTGATTGCTGCAGTCATTGATACAATTACCAATGAAGAAAACAATTATCAAATGATTCAGCCAGAACCCAACATGATCGGACAGTTTGGAAATGGTTGGAAAGGTGTCTGGAAATGGTGTGAAGACAATCAGGGAAAGCTGAAGGCCTATATGCATTCCTTGACACCAGTACTTGATCTTTTGGTTGTCCATATGGATGGAGATGTCCAAAGATGCGAGAAAGAAGTCCATTGTGTTTGTCAAAGGGCACTTTGTGATGCGCCGGAAGGAGCACATCCGCTTACCTGTGAAAAATAATTGGAGATAGAAACGAATGTCCGGTTGCGTTACCGTGTGAACACCATGGAAATACTCCAGATGCAGAGGCTGATTTTTAAGAACATTCATAAGGACGTTGTTGCTTCCGGAAGATGGACTGGCTGTGAGCTATATGATTCCGTTTGATGCAACGGATACATGGATTGTGGCAGCCCGTGATCAGTACGATGATTATGAAACATTACTTGATCCGTGGGTTAACATCATTGCACATTCACCGCAATATCATGGAGTGAAAATTAAAAATCGTCCTAAAAAAGAAAAACGGACATACGAAAAGTTAATTGAAACTGTTTGTGAAAATTGGGATGATGTGGTTGCAAAATGTCCACAAGCAAAACGGTTTGATGAAGATGTACGTGATTTTTTGATTAAACAGAAAACAGCAAATGTGTGATAAACGGGGCTTCTTTTCGCTGAGGAAAGTGACTGAAGCACATCCGAATCAGTATTATTTTGAGCGAATTGATACATGTGATAATGCGTTGGTTCGCTCTTTTTTTTGCCTAACGGAAGGAAGCATGAAGGCTGTGCCTCATACCGCATGAACCACAGACAGCACCCAGGTGTAATCCGAAGTGCAGCTGTGGCTTATGCGGTTTTGCTTCTGAAACGGGAAAATATTGGGCTGAATAAAATAAAAGTTTCCGAAATGGGAAAATATTTTGATGTTCTGCGTATAATATGCCATACTGAGAAAAAAGAAGAAATGGAGTCACACCAGAACAGATGATATCATCGACTGGCTTTTGGGATGATGTCACTGTGTAAAGACTACCTCAAAGATCGTTCCACCGGACGGGCTGGACTGAACGGTTATTCTGCCGTCATGTACGCGCACGATTTCATGAACCAGGGCCAGCCCAAGGCCTACTCCGCCAAGCTGGCGGCTTCTGGATTTATCTACGCGGAAGAATGGTTCAAATATGCGTTCTTTTAATTCAGCCGGGATTCCGCTTCCGGTATCTTCTACGGACAGGCAGATGTTTTTTCCCTTCCGGTATGCGGTTACGGTAACCTGTCCGCCGAAATGGTTGTATTTGATTGCATTCTCAACAAGATTGTATACCATCCGGTAAATCAAAATGTCACTTCCGACCATAGTGGTATCTTTACAGTTCCCGATCAGTTTTATCTTTTTTTCCTGAGCAAGCGGTTCCAGATCCACCAGTACTTCATCGACGAGGGCATCAACGGCAATGGTTTCATCCCTGCTTACTGTTTGAAGCTCACTCATATCGAGCAGTGTCTTGACCATTTTGCTGAGTCGGCCGTTTTGCTCCGTCACCATTTTCAGTGTTTGTAAGGTGTCGGCGTCATTGCCCGGATGCGGGGTGGAATGGTATAAATCGAGCTGTACCTGCATGACAGACAATGGGGTTCGAAGCTCGTGTGCTGCATTTGCCGTAAACTGTCTCTGGATTTCAAAAGCATCTGCGAGACGTTCCAGCATCTTGTTATACGAAATACGAAGCTGGTTCAGCTCTTTTACTTTGTTTTCTTCAATGCGCGAATCGGCCAGATTCTGTGCCTGCACCTCCTCAATTTTTTCGGAGAACTCACGAATGGGTCTGAGCGCATGGCCACTGATAAAATAGGTAGCGACACCGCCAAGAAGGGCCAATAAAGCGGAAAGGATCAGACTGTTTCTTTTGTAGTCTGCTTTATTGTTGTACACCTGAACAGAGAAATCTCTGGCAAATTCATCCCACTTGCCTCCGGAATGCTGATATAGATTTGATCGGAACCGTCTGTGGCACCGTCCCCGTCCTGATCTTCGGCATCATCGCCCCTGGCATCTACGGTCTCCTGCAGGGAATCGATATAATAAATTCCGTTTTTATAGACAAGCAGGGTCAGACATCCACAGATGACCGCAATATACAGAGTAATGATACAGGTAAGTCTCCACTGCAGTGATATTTTTTTCATCGGTCGGACTCCTCTCGTATTTGATATCCTTCGCCTACTTTATTTAAAATCGGATCGTATCCAAGTACCGCTCTGAGCTTTCGGCGAAGAGAAGACATATGGACGCGGATGGATCCGCTGAAGCTGTCCACGGAGCATCCCAGACATGCTCGATCAATTCTTCCTGACTTACCGGTCTGCCAAGGTGAAGAAGCAGATATTCCAAAATGCCGTTTTCTTTTCTTGTCAGGGGAACCAGGGTTCCGTTGGCATAGGCCTCTCGTTTGATGGTATCGAATTTGATCCCGCCACTTTCCAGACAGACATCCTTTGTACAAATTTTCTTCTCGTCAGACTGCGGATCCGCGCTTCCAGCTCCTGCAGATGGAACGGCTTTTCCATATAATCATTTGCCCCGGCATCGAGTCCTTCTACTTTGTCTGCAATCTGTCCTCTTGCAGATAAGATCAGCACCTTCGTTTCTTCGTTTTCCTTCCGGAGCTCTTTTAGAAGATCCATTCCGTCCATGCCGGGCAGATTGAGATCCAGGACAATCAGATCATAATTTTCTGCCAGGATGCATTCCAGAGCCTCCGCCCCATCATAGCAGGTATCTACCTCGTACCCGGCGGAGTACAGACTTCTGGCAACTGTGTCACACATTTGTTTCTCATCTTCCACGATTAATAATCTCAAAATTTTTTTCACCTGCCCATTTCTTAACAATGATTTTACAACAGCTATTGTATAATATCAGAGTCAGCTGGTCAATCAATAAAATCAAAGGAGCAACCACATTTTGAAATGCGGAAAAATATCTCAAATTGTTCTAGTTATCACAGGCATAGCATGATGGGCTATGGCGCCGTCAGAGGGGAAGCGGCTGCTGTGCTTGGGAAAGCAATTAAATTATGTCTGGAGTGTGTCGGAATTGGATAAGAAAAAGAAGTTACGATCAAAGAAAATAGCCGGAATACGCGGGTGGATCCAGGCAGCGGCCACACTGCTTACCAATCCTCATATCCCCAATTTTTTCAGGGCAAAATATATCAGGGCAAAGCGAAAACGGTATGCGTACCGGGACTAAACTGTTATTCCTGTCCTGCCGCGACGGGAGCGTGCCCCATCGGAGCCTTTCAGGCGGTTGTCGGATCATCCAAATTTAAGTTTTCCTACTACATAACCGGGTTCCTGATTTTACTCGGCGTGACACTGGGAAGATTCATCTGTGGTTTTTTGTGCCCGTTTGGATGGTTTCAGGATTTGCTTCACAAAATCCCCGGAAAGAAATTCTCTACGGCCAGACTGAAGCCGCTGCGGTATCTGAAATATATCATCCTTGTTGTTTTTGTGATTCTTCTGCCGATGTTTGCAACGAATTCGATCGGGATGGGAGATCCGTTCTTCTGCAAATATATTTGTCCGCAGGGCGTTCTGGAGGGGGCGATCCCGCTTTCCATCGGAAATGCCGCAATCCGGTCTGCACTGGGCAAGCTGTTTTCGTTTAAATTCGGTATTCTGATTACGGTTGTCGTGCTCAGCATCTTGTTTTACAGACCCTTCTGCAAATGGATCTGTCCTCTTGGGGCAATCTATTCCTTATTTAATAAGGTAAGCTTTTTACATATCACGATTGAAAACAGCAAATGTGTCGGATGCAATCAGTGTTCCAGGGCATGTAAAATGGATATCGACGTGTGCCGGACCCCAAATCATCCGGAATGCATCCGATGCGGAGCCTGCATCAAGGCCTGCCCGAAGGATGCGATCCACTATCAGTTTCTGGGAAAAACGTGTCAGAAAAAGGACACCGGAGATCAACAGTCAGAGATCAGAAACCATTGATTAGCAGCAGATCACGAAGCATCGAAGGATGATATTGAATTTTTGTTTTTTACATTATACTATCTTAAAAGGAGCCATAATTTATGAAAACCAAAAGAACTTTTATCCCTGTTTTTACACTCAGCGTAGCATTATTACTTACCGCATGCAACGGAAAAGAGGCTGCAGACACAAAGAAAACGCAGACAACCCAGACGGAATCCGGCACAGAAGCTGTTACGGGATCTGTTGCGGAATCCGGAACCGAAACGGCAGGGGCTTCCGGCACAAAGCTGGACGATTTATATCAGCAGGAGAACCAGATTTTTTCAGATCATGCGGATGTATGGAACAAGGTGTTTGGCATGATGAATAAAAGCACGGCTGATCCGAGCGGAAATTATGGGGATTATCTGGCAGACACGGTTGAAGCCAACAAGGACTCTTTTGCTGAGGACGAGTTGAAAACACTAACGGATGATATTGAAACGATACGAAAAATCGAGGAACAGATAGCAGAAATGGAAAACGGCAATACAGAATCGGAAGATAGCGACGCGAAAAACGATTCCGAAGAGGCATCTCCGTTCCGGGATTTCTCGGGTCAGGATTATGATGGCAATACAGTTGACGAAAGTCTGTTTTCCAAAAATGCGGTAACGGTCGTGAATTTCTGGTTTACCGGCTGCAAGCCTTGTGTTGCTGAGTTATCCAAGCTGAACGAATTAAACGATGCAATCAAATCCATGGGAGGCGAGGTTGTAGGCATCAACACAGAAACCTTCGACGGAAATCAGGATGCGATCAAAGAAGCAGCAGCGGTTCTTGAAAGCCAGGGTGCGAAATACCGCAATCTTTCCATTGACTCTGCTTCCGCTGCAGGAAAGTATGCTTCCGATATTATGGCATTTCCGACCACAATCTTAGTCGATCGAAATGGAAATATTGTGGGAGAACCGATGCTTGGCGGAATCGACAATCAGGAGAATTATGATACGCTGATGAAACAGATCCAGTCTGTGATTGATGCAGACAGCGCGAAGTAAGACGAGAGCTGCGGCGTTTTTTTGGGAGAGAAAATGGGAGTGCGAAAAAACAAAGTTACATTTTTTCGCACTCCTTTTCCTAACAAGATTTTAAAAAAATACATTTACGAAACGATGTACTGTGCTGTACCTGTCCCGAAAAGCTGCTCGGTGCTTAGAACAAGAGCTGAGGTCACACGGCGATTCCCCACATATATGCACACGTTTTCGGAACCACCAGTAATCCGACCTTTGGTTTTGATAGCAGCCATTTGACAAACAACAGCCGGGTTCCTGCTCTGCGAAAGGGCAGAAAATAAGGAAAACTTTGCGCAATTAAAAGGAGCATACCGCATCAGCGATATGCTCCTTTTGGACTACCTGGGTAAATATTATTCACAAAGTTTGGAGAAAGCGTCAGCTACGAACTGAACTTTTGTTCCAACGATAACCTGTACAGAGGTTTTGCCAGGTTTGATCACGCCTGCCACGCCGGCAGATTTGATTACCTTGTCGTTTACGGCAGTGATATCTTTCACTTCCAGTCGCAGTCTTGTAACGCAGTTATCAATGCTTGTGATGTTTTCTTTTCCGCCGCAGCCTTCCAGAATTTTAGCTGCGATTGCGGTATAGTTATCACTTGCCAGTTCTACTTTTTTCTCTGCTTCGAGATCGTCATCTTCGCGTCCAGGAGTCTTCAGATCCCATTTCTTGATAGCAAACAGGAATACGAAGTAGAATACGAGGAATGCTGCGATTCCAAGCGGAATGATCAGCCATATTTTCTGTGCTGCGGGCAGTGAGGATGAGAACAGGAGGTCCATAGCACCGGCGGAGAAGCTGAATCCTGCACGGAAGCCGAGAGCAACTGTGATCATAGTAAAGATACCATACAGTAATGCATAGATTACGTACAGAACAGGAGCAAGGAACATAAATCCGAACTCAAAAGGTTCTGTAACGCCACAGATGAATGCGCAGACTGCAGCAGAAGCTACCAGACCGATCGCAGCTTTTTTCTTTGCAGGTTTTGCACATCTTACCATAGCAAGTGCAGCACCAGGAATACCGAACATCATACATGGGAAGAATCCGGACATGTACATACCAAGGCTCCAGGTTACATCAGCAGATGTTTCACCAGCCCAGAAGTGCTTCAAGTCACCAAGACCGATCGTGTCAAACCAGAATACATTGTTCAGAGCGTGATGTAATCCGGTCGGGATCAGCAGACGGTTCAGGAATGCATAGATACCGGCACCGACAACATCAAGGCTGACAATAGATTTACCGATTGCTACCAGAGCACCGAACAGTAATGGCCATACCAGTAACAGAACAGCAGATACAACGATAGAAACAACACCGGAAACAATTGCTACACAGCGTTTGCCGCTGAAGAAGGATAACCAGTCCGGAAGCTTGGTGTCTTTGAAACGGTTATAGCAGGCAGATCCGATGATACCGGCCAGGATACCGATGAACGGGTTTTCGATCTTGTCAAAGGCCAGCGTCTTTGTAGCACTCTCAGCGATGGACGGGATGATAGTTGTAACAACTCCGGTAGAAAGAAGTGTTGTGATCATCAGCTAGGATGCCAGAGCTGCGATTCCGCCGGTACCGTCATTCTTTTCTGACATACCGACACCAACGCCGATTGCAAAGAGGATTGCCATGTTGTCGATCAGAGCTGCTCCTGCTTTTACGAGAAACAGACCGATCAGGTTTACTGCGCCCGAGATCTCGCCGCCCTGCATCGTTGCCGGACACAGCCGGTATCCGATACCCATCAGGATACCGCAGATCGGCAGTACTGCTACAGGAAGCATGAGGGCTTTCCCTAGTTTCTGAAGAAATTTCATATATTTCTCCCTCCTTAAAAGATAATTTATATAACTGGATACCTCCAATTAGATACGTGAATTTACCGAATCCATCCAATATACTTACAAAAGCAAGTGCAGAAAAGACATTGAGAGTGCATTTCACAAAAGCAAGTGAGAAAAGACTTCAAGCGTACATTTCATAAAAGAAGAGGATGAAGATTCATCTGACGAAAGATCAAAAAAAGATCAGGAAATACTGAGAACGCTTCGTCTAAGGAAACTTCGCCCTCTTTTTTCAAGCTGATTTTCTCGTAATCATCGGTATTGCAAATCAGTACCGGAGTGACTGTGTTCAATCCGGCTCCGGTGATCTTGTCCAGATCGACATCCATCAGAAGATCTCCTTTTTGACCTGATCGCCGGCTGCAACGTGTGCGGTAAACGGTGCGCCCTTTAGTGTAACCGTATCCAGGCCGATGTGGATCAGGATTTCGGTTCCGGAGCTGCTTGTGAGCGTGATGGCATGAAGAGTATCAAATACCATGGCTATTTCACCGTCTGTCGGTGCATAAATTTTTCCCTCAGACGGAATCACTGCAAATCCGTCCCCCAGGATTTTTTCGGAAAAGGTAGGATCCGGGACTTCGGAAAGCGGAACTACTTTTCCTTTGCAAGGTGCGTAAAGAACATTTTCTTTGTTCTTTCCTTTTAGAAAATGAAACATAAAATTGATATCTCCTTTCGAAAAATAAGGTGCGATGTTTTTTCGGGATAGGGATCCGAGTTCATCTGTAATTACGTTGAGTGATTTTTTGTGAAAAAAATTTGGTATTTTACCCTTTGCTCCGTTCTGTTTGACGTAAAAAGTCAACAAAATGCCGTTGGGAAAGGAAACAGAGTATTTGTTAAAACAAATTGCATAATTCTACACGAACTTCTCAATAGATTATATACATAATAACTGATGCGTAAGGATTTGTAAATACTTTTTGATATTTATGACAAAAGAATCTACTTTCAAAAGGAGAAAAATCGGAAGTTTAACCAACTAATGCGTTACTACGGTAAAAGAAGAAGGATATACACACATTGGGGTCAGACCCCATTACTGTTGCGGGAAACTTTTGGGCGGTTCCTGTTTTTTGGTTTGAAATTCGAAAAATCTTTATACAATCTTAATGCCATGGAAAAGGTATTTATACGTTTTTAAAACGGAAGTCTCTAAAATAAGGAGGAATCAAAAAGAAGGAGTAAAAAGAGAAATGTGGAGTATAAAACTGCGATACAGGAAACAATGGTCGTCGTTTGAAATTATCATTCTTGGATTTGCGGGGGTAATTCTGGCAGGAGCACTGCTTTTGATGCTTCCTGTGGCTTCGCGGGAAGGAAATGTAACGCCATTTACAGAAACACTGTTTACTGCAACATCAGCGCCTGTGTGACAGGACTGGCAGTCAGAGATACAGGAAGCTACTGGTCCGTCTTTGGACAGAGCGTGATTTTGTTGCTCATTCAGATCGGTGGTCTTGGTGTGGTTACGATCGCTGTTTCGATTGCGATGCTTTCCGGGAGAAAAATTTCCCTGATGCAGCGAAGCACGATGCAGGATGCGATTTCTGCCCCGAAGGTGGGCGGAATTGTGCGCCTGACGCGTTTTATCCTCAAAGGAACTTTTGGAATTGAACTGTTGGGGCGTTGTTTCTTCTGCCTGTTTTTTTACGGGATTACGGCGGAAAAGGAATCTGGATGGCGTTGTTTCATTCTGTATCCGCATTCTGCAATGCAGGATTTGATCTTCTTGGAAAAACGGATCATCTGTATCCGTCCCTGACTTCTTATGTGGGAAATCCACTGGTTAATCTTACGATTATGGGGCTAATTGTAACAGGTGGAATCGGATTTCTGACCTGGGATGATATCTATACAAAAAAATACCATTTTCGTCAGTACTGCATGCAAAGCAAGGTGATCCTGCTTACAAGTCTGTTTCTGATTTTTGTTCCGGCGGCCTTCTTTTTCTTCCGGGATTTCGCCGGAATGCCGGTCAAGGAGCGGACGCTCTGCGCATTGTTTCAGTCCGTGACAACAAGAACGGCCGGATTTAATACAGCAGATCTTTCCGGGATGACAGGTGCCTCCCAGGCGATTATGATTGTTCTGATGATGATTGGCGGAGCACCGGGATCAACGGCTGGCGGAATGAAAATTACCACATTTGCCGTGCTGACAGCTAATGCGTCTGCTACGTTCCGTCAGAGAGAGGACACACAGATGTTTGGACGCAGGGTGGGCCAGGAGGTATTAAAAAATGCATCTACGATTCTGATGATGTATCTTTTTCTGGTGCTAATGGGAGGAATGGTGATCAGTGTGGCAGAAAATCTGCCGATTTCTGAGTGTCTGTTTGAGACAGCATCTGCTGTTGGAACGGTTGGCCTGACGCTTGGAATTACGCCGCGGCTCGGTGTTCTTTCGAAAGGGATTCTGATCGCACTGATGTTTCTTGGAAGAGTTGGCGGTCTGACACTTGTTTATGCTGCGATGCCGGGGAGAAAGAGCGCACATGCAAAAATGCCGCTGGAAAAAATAAATGTAGGATAAGAAGAGAGGAAGAGAAGAGATGAAAAATATTTTACTGATTGGAGTAGGAAGATTTGGGAGACATATTGCCCATGCATCTGAATCAGCTTGGACATCAGGTGATGGCGGTAGACCGAAATGAGGAACGGATCGACGCCGTGATGCCGTATGTGACAAATGCACAGATCGGTGACAGTGTCAATGCAGACTTTCTGCGATCCCTTGGTGTTGGAAATTATGATGTCTGTATTGTGACGATCGGAAGCAGCTTTCAGGATTCGCTGGAAACCGCGTGTCTTTTGAAGGAGCTGGGCGCAAAATGGGTCGTGTCCCGGGCAGAACGGGATGTACAGGAAAAATTCCTGTTGCGGAACGGATAAAAAAGGATCAGGTTGTTTATCCGGAAAAACAGATGGCAAAATGGACAGCGATTCGTTACAGCTCGGATCATGTGTTTGACTATATTGAAATTGACAGTCAGTATGCGATTTTTGAGGTTGAAATCCCGGAGAACTGGATTGGAAAAAATGTCGGCCAGCTGGATATCCGGAAAAAATACGGTATTAATATTCTGGCAACAAGAAAATATGGAAAAACAGATGTTGCGGTGTCTCCTGAGACAGTTCTGGATGGCGATGCTACCATATTGGTTCTTGGTGAATATAAAGCGATCCAGAAATGTTTTCGAATCTGAAAGAGAGGTGATTTCTGTGTTAAGTGTAGGACTGCTCTTCGTTACCCTGGTCGGTTTTTTGTCTGGAGGCGTGCTCGTAGATCAGATAGAGACATTTTTCACGGAAAACAGAAGAGAGGAACCGGAAACGGGACAAAATTTCACAGAAAACAGAAAACAAGAACAGGGAACGGGAGAAAAAAAAGATTTCCTGACTATAGCTTTCTCTTCGTTTATGATCTACAATAGGAGGCGGGGTGAGACAGTTGGAAAAGAAAACAAAAAAAGAGCATATCCTGGTGTGTCTGTCCTCTTCGCCATCCAATGAAAAAATTATTCGGACTGCGGCGCAGATGGCACAGGCGTTTCAGGCCGGCTTTACGGCATTGTATGTGCAGACAGCAGAAAAACAGAAAAAACACCGGAGGATCTGGCAAGGCTGCAGAAGCATGTTCGTCTGGCAGAGCAGAGCGGGGCAGAAATTGTAACGACACACAGTGAGGATATTGCCCTGCAGATTGCAGAGTACGCAAGAATTTCCGAGGTGACGCGGATTGTCATTGGAAAGAGCATGATGAAGCAGGGCTATTTCCATCAGCGAAGGGTGTGGACCGAGCGTCTGACGGATCTTGTGCCTGATCTGGAAATTCACATCATTCCAGACTCAGACGTGTACCAGAGATATCAGAAACGAAAAAAATTTCCGGAGTGGATGGAGCTGCCTTCCTGGAAAGAACTAATGCTTACGGTTCTGATTCTGGCTGCTGCGACCGGAATCGGAGAAATCTTTTTTCGGCTTGGTTTTACGGATGCCAATATTATTACGGTATATCTGTTTGGCGTCATGCTGACATCTATTCTGACCAGCGGTTATACCTGTAGTGTGGTCAGCTCTGTGGCAAGTGTTGTCCTGTTTAATTATTTTATGACAGAGCCGAGGCTTTCGTTGTATGCGTATGGTTCCGGCTATCCGGTGACCTTTGCGATCATGCTTGGCACTTCAATCCTGACCAGTACGCTTGCTTCAAAATTGAAAGAAAATGCAAAGCTTTCTGCACGAGATGCCTTTCGAACCAAGATTCTTTTTAATACCAGCCAGCTTCTGCAAAAGGCAGAGGATGCGTCAGAAATTTTTGATATTACGGCAACGCAGCTGATAAAGCTTCTGGGAAGAAATCTGGTTGTGGCGCCGGTAGAAAAAAAGAAAAACGGCATTGTGCAGGGAACTCTTTATAACGCCGAAACAGGAATAAAATCAGAAAAAGTTTTTAATGTGAAAGAACAGGAAATCCTGCAGTGGGTTCTGAAAAACCGGAAACGGGCGGGAGCTATGACAGAACGTTTTTCTGAAGAACCGTATCTGTACCTTTCCATCTATGCGGCACAGAACAGATATGGTGTGATCGGCATTTTCATCGGACAAAAGCCACTGGATGCGTTTGAGAACAGTATCCTGCTTTCTATTCTGGGAGAGTGCGCCATGGCACTGGATCGGGAACAAAGTGCGAGAGAAAAAGAAGAGGCGGCAGTCATGGCGAAAAATGAGCAGCTTCGGGTGAATCTGTTGCGGACGATTTCCCATGATCTGCGCACACCACTGACATCAATTCTCGGCAATGCAGACTCTTTGATCAGTAACTTTGACGCACTGGACGAAGGGATGCGGAAACAGATTTTTTCGGATATTTATGAGGATGCCGGATGGCTGATTGAACTGGTGGAAAATCTGCTTGCGCTTACGAAAATAGAAGATGGAAGTGTAAAACTGCAGTTATCCGATCAGGTGGTTGAGGATGTAGTACGTGAGGCGCTGCGCCATGTAGAACGGCGGAAAAACGAACATAAAATTACGGTGGACTGCGGGGAAGATGTACTGCTCGCCCGCATGGATGCAAAGCTGATTGTGCAGGTATTGGTAAACCTGATCAACAATGCAGTAAAATATACACAGGCAGGATCCAAGATCCGGATTACAGCCGGAAAAGAAGAAAAAACGTATGGATTGCGGTGGAAGATAATGGACCCGGCATTCCGGCGGAGTGCAGGGAGCATGTATTTGAAATGTTCTATTCCGGAAAAAATAAGGTGAGTGACAGCCGCAGAAGCCTTGGCCTTGGCTGGCGCTGTGCCGTTCCATTGTAAATGCGCATGGCGGGGAACTGGTGCTTCGTGACTGCGCTCCGCACGGCTGTCATTTTCGTTTTACGCTGCCGCTCAGTGAGGTGAATTTAAATGAATAAGACATTGATACTGGTTGTGGAAGACGATACGCCGGTCCACAACCTGATTACGACAACACTGAAAACACACGATTATAAATAACCACATTGGGTCAGACCCCATTACTGTTTAGAAATTTTGTTCTTGCTTTGGCAATTCTGACACTGCAGACTGTGCTGAATGACAATATCAAAACGGCAGAAGATGTTGAAACTTATCTGGGTCTTAACACCCTGGTCGTTGTTCTGGATTTTGGAAGCAAAAAGAAATCCAGAAGACGAAGAAAAGACTGAACATAAACACAGAAAATTAAAAAGGAGCATCTCCGGTTTCGAACTTGAAACCTGGAGATGCTCCTTTTTCGTATGCTGCAGAATGAAAAATTATTCTCCCGCCACCGTCACATCCCGCAGCAGTACCGCACACGGTACCACGCGGTTGTTTATCTGCTGTGTCTCTTTCGAGAAAGTCAGATTTTTCAGCACATCGTCATAACGGGCGGAAAGTGATCCGCTGGTTGTCGGATGGGAGGTGGTTCCGTCGCTCTCATACGCGAGCCGGATCTCACCGCCGCAGGTGCCGCTTACGGCATCCATATCAAACGCACTGAAATCGGTGATTTCTATATGCGGCATGCTGCGCAGCTCGTCGAGTGTTTTCGAACCGCCTTCAACTACCATGTTATTCATGGAAGTAGTATTCTTCATGCCGATATAATGGGCATGCTGAAGGCTGCCCCAGTAGGAGCGGCAGATGCCGTTTTCAAACAGAACGCGCTCGGCTACCGGCATACCGGTTTCGTCGTACGGCGCGTTTTTGGCAGAGCCGTCGAGCGTCGGCACGAGGCGGATATTCAGCGGATCGGCATCTGCGCCGGTGATGGCTTCGCCGATTTTTGCTTTTGCAACGCCCATATACTGATAAGAAGCGTTGGTATGCATGGCAAAATACTGGAAGAAACTGCCGACGGCATTTCCGGTCAGGAGAACATCAGCATGCTCATTCTGGCGGGTCGGAACAGCATTCAGACGCTGGCGGCCGGTGTGGAACATTCCGCGCACTTCGGCGATGATCTTCTCGGCAGATTTGTCGGAGAAGCGGAGATCCTTGTAGATCTCAATCTCATGATCATCCTTGCGGGAGTTTGTGACAACCTCGATCTCGCAGTCAAAGCCGGAGAAGGTGACATCGACACCGCGGGAATTGCGGATGTGTGTCTGCTTCTGGTTGACGAAAATCTCATAGGAGTTTACGCGGGAATCCTCTTCCGCCTTGATTTCCTGCATAGCCTGCACCAGTTTTACGAGTTCAGCGGTAAGATCGCGGGAAGCATCAGCCATGTCGGCGCTTGCTTGGGCATCCGATGGCTCTGCAACAGGGTACCATGGTTCTGCACAAACTGTGCGGCGAACAGCGCCTGGTCAATTTCCTGCTTCATTTCTTCGCGGGAAATGCCCTGGTGGATCTCTTTTTCTGCGCTTCCGCGGAATTTTCCATCCTCACTGTCGACAAAGACGGTCAGAAACGTATGAGTTACTTTTTTCGCGCGGCTCATGTCGAGCTTCTGACCGATGAAAAATGCCTCGCGGGATTCGGTCTGCTCTTCGCGGATCAGAAAGTCGCTGGCTTTGCTTGTTTTTAATACATCGTATAATTCGTTCATCAGCCTAACCTCACTTTACATTTCAGATACGGGCCGCCATCGCTGACTTTGACCCATTCTTTGTGACCTTTTCCGCACATGCCGGAGCCGAAGAGCTCTTCTTTGTCGGAAACCATGGAGATGCTCTTTAAGAGATCCGGAACGTAGCCGGTCAGGGTGACAGGAGATACGACTTTTCCGGTCAGCTTACCGTCTTTGATCTCGCGGCCGAGTCCGACCATGCACTGGATGCCCCAGTGTTTCGGGTCTTCCATACCGGACTGAACGCTTTCGAGAAGATAGCCGTGCTCAATCGAAGCGATCATATCATCGAGTTTATCTGTGCCTGCGGTGAAGTAGGTGTTGGTCATACGGGAGTAGACTTTGCGCTCGAAGCTCTCGCGTTTTCCGTTTCCGGTCGGCGTGGTGCCAAGGCGGAGTGCGCTTACGAGATCGCTGATGCCGGTAACGAGTGTACCGTGGTCGATGACCGTGGTGTCGGTGCCGAGCGTTCCCTCATCATCAAAAGATAACTGCTGACCTGCTGTGCGCCGACTGCTCCGTCGTGCATGGAGGAGAGCTGGGAGGCAACAGGCTTGCCGATATACTCTTTGGCGAGTGCGCGGTTTTTGACAAACATATCCATCTCGACACCGTGGCCGAATGCTTCGTGTGCAATCACGCCGGTGACATCCGGTGCGGTGATGACATCGTACATGCCAGGGATGACCGGATCGGAGTGGAGCTTGTCGTACAGAACGGCGATGATTTCCTCAACAATCGCATCCATCTCATTTAAGATTTCCACGCCTTTCAGGCCGGAGCAGGAACGGTACGACATATTCTGTTTTCCGTTTTCTGTGCCGATTGCGGAAAGGGAGCCTCCGAGAAAGCGTAGGACTGCATCAGATCCTTTTTGGAGGAGAGGAACAGCTTGTTGACACGGGCGAAGCTGACGGTACTCTGGAATTCCAGAATTCCTTCATGGGCAGCGCCGGCGTTGCAGAGCTTCCGAAGGTGGGAGAGAATCTCCTCTGCGGAGACGGTCTCCGGGTCAATCTCGATTTCATTCTGCATCGTTTTGGTGATGGCTTCTTCCTGCACGAGAGGAGACTCCATCTGCGCGATGCCGAGTGCCTTTAATGCCTGAAATTCGGATTTCAGCGCGGAAGTAATTTCCTCCGCAAGATCTGCGGCATCGGTGAGGTTGTTGAAGGAATATTCGGTGTAGGAACCGTCCTGCCATGCACGGACAACGAAGCCGCGTTCACAGAAGTGATAATCGCCGACGGTGGTCTGATGCATGCTGACGCGGTAGGTCGTACCTTTGACATCGGTGCAGAGCACGCTGACATAATCGAATTCGCGCTCGAGCAGACGGATCAGTTCCTGAATCTGTGGTTTGATTTCCACAAGATAGGATGACATTGGAACCTGCATAAGTTTGGTGTCCTTTCTGGAGCCTGCCGGAGTGTTCGATAGAGAACCTGCGCCGGGGCTCAAAATAATAGAATCCGGAAAAAATAGTTTCGAAAAAATCCCGAACATAGTTTCATTATAGAAGTGGGAAATGGAAAAAGCAATAAAAAAAGGTTGACAAAATGAATTTTGATGATATACTTTGAATATCAAAACATTTGAAAAGAAAAATGTTTGAGAATGAAATAAGCAAGAGGACAGTAAGGTGAAAAACGGCAGAATTGCGGGAACCGGTTCGTATGTACCGGAGACGATATGGAAAAATGAAGATCTGGAAAAGATGGTGGATACGAGCGATATCTGGATCCGGGAGCGGACGGGAATCGGTGCGCGCCACATAGCCGGGGAGGAGACAGTTGCCCAAATGGCAGTAAAGGCGGCGAGAAGAGCGCTGGAAAATGCCGGGATCTGTTCGACAGAGCTGGATCTGATTCTCGTCGGAACCTCTTCGTCGGAGAGTATCTTTCCGAATACCGCCTGTCTTGTGCAGGATGAAATCGGTGCTTTCCGTGCCGCCTGTCTCGATGTCAGCGCCGCCTGCACCGGGTTTCTTGCGGTGTATGAACTGGGCCAGCTGTATATCCGGAGCGGCAAGGCAAAAAACGTGCTGCTGATCGGCGCAGATGCCCTGAGCCGCCTGGTGGACTGGCACGACCGCGGAACCTGCATTCTGTTCGGGGACGGCGCGGGAGCCATTGTGCTGACGGCGGAGGAACAGGAGACAAAAGCGTGCGAAAAGATCCATTCCGATGGAGAAAAAGGCGTGTCGCTGACCTGCGAAAAGGGAACGTATCTGCAGATGGACGGCCGTGCCGTGTTCCAGTTTGCCTTATCCCGCGTGCCGGAAGTCATCCGCGAGGTGCTCGCGGAAGCCGACATGGCGGTCGAAGAGATTGATGCGTTTATCCTTCATCAGGCAAACAGCCGCATCATCGACGGCGTGGCAAAACGACTGAAGGCACCGAAAGAAAAATTCCGCGGAATATCGAAGCATACGGCAATACGTGTGCGGCGAGCATTCCGATTCTGCTGGATGAGTGGAACCGGTCCGGCAGAGCCCAAAAAGGACAGAGAATCGTTCTCTCCGGTTTCGGAGCAGGACTGATCTGGGGCGCGGCGTACCTGGAATGGTAAGAAACGCCCATATAAAATAAGAAGAATAAGAAAAAAAGTGAGGACAAAAACATGTTAGAAAAAGTAAAAGAAACCGTAGCAGAAGCACTGGGAGCAGATATCGATACCATCACAGCGGAGACTTCCTTCAAAGAGGATCTCGGAGCAGATTCCCTGGATCTGTTTGAAATGGTCATGTCCCTCGAGGACACCTGCGGCGTGGAAATCCCGACCGAGGATCTGGAAACGATGGTAACTGTCGGTGATGTTGCAGAGTATCTGGAGCAGCACGAAAACTAAGAAAGATCGGGAAGCAGGAGGAAGCGATTCATGATCACAGAAGTGACAAAATTACTCGGGATTCAGTATCCAGTCATTCAGGGCGGCATGGCCTGGGTGGCGGAGCATCATCTGGCAGCGGCAGTTTCCGAGGCCGGCGGCCTTGGCCTCATCGGAGCATCGGCGGCACCGGCAGAGTGGGTTCGGAATGAAATCCGCGAAGCAAAAAAACTGACGGACAAACCGTTCGGCGTCAACATCATGCTGATGAGCCGTATGCGGATGAGGTGGCAAAAGTGGTTGCCGAGGAAGGCGTAAAAGTCGTTACGACGGGCGCAGGAAATCCGGAGAAATATATGGAACTGTGGAAAAACGCTGGTATCCGCGTCATCCCGGTGGTCGCTTCTGTGGCTCTTGCAAGACGAATGGAGCGCGCAGGCGCAGATGCCGTTGTGGCAGAAGGATGTGAGTCCGGCGGCCATATCGGCGAGACGACAACGATGGCACTCGTTCCGCAGGTGGCAGATGCCGTAAAAATTCCGGTCATTGCGGCCGGTGGAATTGCGGACGGACGCGGCATGCAGCAGCCTTTATGCTGGGTGCCGAGGCGGTTCAGATGGGAACGCGTTTTGTCGCTTCGAAAGAGGCCGTTGTGCATGAAAATTACAAGCAGCTGGTGATCAAGGCGAAAGATATTGATACCCGCGTGACAGGCCGCACAACCGGTCATCCGGTGCGGGCGATCCGAAATGAGATGACACGCCATTATCTGGAACTGGAAAAAGAGGGAGCTCCGTTCGAAGAGCTGGAAAAACTGACGCTCGGCGGTCTTCGAAGAGCCGTTGTGGACGGCGATGTCAAAACCGGAAGCGTGATGTCCGGTCAGATTGCAGGTATGGTAAAAGACGAGAAAAGCTGCAAAGAAATCATAGAGCAGATGATGAATGAGATGGAAGAACTTCTGAAAGGAGCACCGGCGCGGTTATGAGTAAAACAGCATTTATGTTTCCTGGACAGGGTTCCCAGTGTGTCGGCATGGGCGCGGATTTTTATGAAGCATGTCCGAAAGCGAGAGCCGTCTACGATATGGCATCCGAGCTGATCGGGATTGATATGAAAAGACTCTGTTTTGAGGAAAATGAACATCTGGATCAGACAGAGTTTACCCAGATTGCACTGCTGACAACCGGAATGGCGATGGAGCAGTCCATCCGGCGTGCGGCCTTACGCCGGATGTGACAGCGGGCCTCAGCTTGGCGAGTACAACGCGATTGTGTCCGCCGGCGGTATGGAAATGGCGGATGCGATGAAGGTCGTCCGCAGAAGAGGCATCCTGATGGAGGAGGCCGTTCCGGCAGGCGAGGGCGCGATGGCGGCGGTGCTCGGCATGGAAGATGCAAAAATCGAAGAGATTTTGAGCGGGATTTCCGGCGCCTACATTGCCAATTACAACTGCCCGGGTCAGATTGTCATCACCGGATATGAGGCGGCAGTGGCAGAGGCTTCGGAAAAGTTAAAAGAAGCAGGCGCAAAGCGGGTACTTCCGCTGAACGTAAGCGGCCCGTTCCATTCCCCGATGATGGAAGCTGCGTCCCAGGGGCTGACCGAAGCGCTCGAGGGCGTCGGCTTTATGGAGTTGAAGATTCCGTATGTGACGAATGTAACCGGCCAGTATGTGCGTGATACTGCACTGACGCGCGGCCTTCTGATCCAGCAGGTGGCATCCGGTGTGCGGTGGCAGCAGAGCATCGAGGCAATGATTGCGGACGGCGTTGATACCTTCGTGGAGATCGGACCGGGAAGAACACTGACCGGCTTTTTAAGAAAAATCAACCGGGATGTAAAAGGTTACAATATCCGCACCTATGAGGAAATGCATCAGGTGTGCGAAACTTTATTATAGATAGTGGATTATGCAGCAGGAGAATGAGATGTTAAGTGGAAAAACAGCAGTAGTAACGGGCGCATCCCGCGGAATCGGGCGTGCGATTGCAGAAAAACTGGCGGCGGAGGGAGCCTTTGTTGTCATCAATTACAATGGTTCGAAAGAGGCGGCCGAAACCGTGCTTGCGGGAATCCGCGCGGCAGGAGGAGACGGCTGCGTGATGCAGTGCAATGTATCGGATTTTGCGGCGTGTGAAGCGTGGACGAAGGAAATTCTTGCTTTGTATGGGAAAATCGATATTCTGGTCAACAACGCGGGTATCACAAAGGACGGCCTTCTGATGGGCATGTCGGAGGAAGCCTTCGACCGTGTCATTGAGACAAACCTCAAGGGAACGTTCAACTGCATCCGCTTTGCGGCACGGCCGATGATCCGTCAGAAGAGCGGCTGCATCATCAACATGGCTTCTGTGGTCGGCGTGGCAGGAAACGCCGGACAGGCAAATTATGCGGCATCGAAAGCAGGTGTGATCGGCCTGACGAAAACAGCGGCACGGGAACTGGCGTCCCGCGGCATCCGCGTCAATGCGATTGCGCCGGGCTTTATTGAGACTGATATGACGGAGGTTCTTTCGGATAAAGTGAAAGAAGCATCCGTATCCCAGATTCCGCTCGGCCATTTCGGAAAGCCGGAGGATGTGGCAAACCTGGCTGCATTTCTGGCATCCGAAGCGGCAGCTTACATCACCGGACAGGTGATTCACTGCGACGGCGGCATGGTGATCTAAGAAAAGGAGAGTTGGAATGAAGAGAAGAGTAGTCATCACAGGGCTGGGTGCGGTAACCCCGATTGGAAATACCGTGGAGGAATTCTGGAACGGCGTCCGCAAGGGAGCCTGCGGAATCGGAACGATTACGAAATTTGATACAGCAGAATATAAAGTACATCTGGCAGGCGAGGTCAAAGGCTTCGTGGCAAAAGAACGCATGGATTTCAAGGCGGCAAGACGAATGGGAACTTTCTCCCAGTATGCCGTTGCGGCAGCAAAAGAAGCGTTTGCAGATGCCGGCATTTCCATGGAGAATGAAGATCCGTTCCGCGTCGGCGTTCTGGTGGGCTCCGGCGTCGGTGATCTGAATGCATGCGAGCAGGCGAAAGCCAAAATTGATGCCGGAAATCAGTCCCGCGTCAACCCGTTTACCGTTCCGGTGATGATTGCGAACATGGCGGCGGGAAACGTTGCGATTGCACTCGGCGCGAAAGGAAAATGTACCAGCGTGGTGACGGCGTGTGCGACAGGAACGCACTGCATTGGCGATGCTTTCCGCGCAATTCAGTACAACGACGCGGACATCTGTGTGGCAGGTGGTGCGGAGAGCGCAATTACGCCGGTCGGCGTGGCAGGCTTTTCGGCACTGACCGCACTTTCCGAGTCGGAAGATCCGCTGCGGGCTTCGATTCCATTTGATAAGGACCGGAACGGTTTCGTCATGGGCGAGGGCGCCGGCATTCTCGTACTTGAGGAGCTGGAGCACGCGAAACAGCGCGGCGCGAAGATCTATGCAGAGGTAGTCGGATACGGCGCAACCTGCGATGCGTACCACATTACTTCTCCATTGGAAGATGGAAGCGGTGCGGCACGTGCGATGGAGCTTGCGATGGAAGAAGCGGGAGTAAAACCGGAAGAAGTTACTTATATTAATGCACACGGAACGTCCACACATCACAACGATCTGTTTGAAACGCGTGCGATCCGGAAAGCCTTCGGTGATGCGGCAGACCATGTGCTGGTCAACTCGACGAAATCGATGGTCGGTCATCTGCTCGGCGCGGCAGGCGGTGTGGAAGCTGTTGTCTGTGCGAAATCCATTCAGGACGGCTTCGTGCATCAGACGATTGGAACAAAGGAAGCAGATGCGGAATGCGATCTGAATTACTGCATCGGCGCTCCGGTGGAAACCGATGTGAAACTGGCAATGAGCAATTCACTTGGTTTTGGCGGCCACAATGCGGTGCTGCTGTTTCAGAAATATGAATAAAGCGGCATCGTGTTCCGGTGCAGAAAGGAAAATAAGATGGAATTAGATCAGATTTTACAGTTGATTGATAAGTTTCGGATTCTTCGCTGACCGCGTTTGATTACGAGCTGATGGATCAAGATTGCCATGGAGCATGGAAAAGCAGCTCCGGTGCAGGTGCAGATGAGCGGGGTTCCATCCGGTGCCGGTCTGCAGATGGCAGAGATGATGGGCGGAGCAAATGGCGTGACAGCGAAAGAAGCAGCCATGCCGGAGAGAAAAGAAACGGCAGGAAAAAGTACAGCGGCTGAGGATCACAGCGAAGCAGAAGAAGGCGTTTTTGTGACATCCCCGCTGGTCGGAACGTTTTATACAGCTCCGGCAGAAGATGCCGAGCCGTTTGTGAAGGTCGGCGACACCGTGAAAAAGGGACAGGTTGTAGCGATTGTGGAGGCCATGAAGCTGATGAATGAGATTGAGAGCGAAGTGGACGGAGTGATTGCGGAGGTTCTGGTGAAAAACGGCGAGATGGTTGATTACGGAAAACCGCTGTTCCGGGTAAAAGCGTAAAGCCGGGACGAGAAAGGAAGCAGCGAATGAACAGTTTGACAACGAAACAGATTCAGGAGATTATTCCACACAGACATCCGTTTCTGCTGGTGGATTACATAGAAGATTTTGAGCCGGGCGAATTCGGCATTGGGTATAAATGTGTGACGTACCGCGAGGATTTTTTTGCGGGTCATTTTCCGCAGGAGCCGGTGATGCCGGGCGTGCTGATTATCGAGGCGCTGGCGCAGGTCGGTGCGGTTGCGATTCTTTCTCTTGACGAGAATAAGGGAAAAATTGCATTTTTCGGCGGCATCAACAAGTGCCGCTTTAAGGGAAAAGTGAAACCGGGAGACAAGCTTCGTCTGGAGACGAAAATTATCCGCCACAAGGGACCGATGGGCGTCGGGGAAGCGGTTGCTTCGGTCGACGGCAAGGTGGTCGCGCAGGCGGAACTGACCTTTATGGTGGGGGCAGCACAATGATTCGAAAAGTTTTGATTGCAAACCGTGGGGAGATCGCGGTCCGGATTATCCGGGCATGCCGTGAGATGGGAATTCTCACGGTTGCTGTTTATTCAGAGGCGGACCGGGAGGCACTGCATGCGCAGCTCGCGGATGAGGCGGTGTGCATCGGGCCGGCACCGTCGAAGGACAGTTATTTAAATATGGAACGCATTTTGAGTGCGGCGCTTGTGACGGGGGCGGATGCGGTTCATCCGGGATTTGGATTCCTGTCGGAGAACAGCACGTTTGCGCGGAGATGCCAGGAGTGCCACATTACGTGGATTGGGCCATCTCCTGAGGTGATGGACCGGCTGGGTAATAAGTCTGAGGCGCGAAATACGATGCAGGCAGCCGGTGTGCCGGTGATTCCGGGGACGAAGGAACCTGTTTTTGACTGGGAGACGGGTCTTTCTGAGGCCGACCGGATTGGTTTTCCGGTGATGATTAAGGCGGCGCTTGGAGGCGGCGGCAAGGGTATGCGCATGGCGGAGACGCGCGGGGAGTTCCAGAGCGCGTTTCAGACGGCGCAGAAGGAGGCTAAAAGTTCGTTTGCGGACGGGACGATGTTATGTGGAGCGGCTGATTCGTCATCCGCGTCATTGTTGGAGTTTCAGATTATGGTCGGACTCGTTCGGAATGTGATTCATCTTGGCGAGCGGGACTGCTCGATTCAGAGGAATCATCAGAAGATGATTGAGGAGTCGCCTTGTGTGGCGATTGATGACACGCTGCGGGAGCGGATGGGCTCGGCGGCGGTCCGGGCGGCGAAGGCGGCGCATTATGTGAATGCGGGGACGATTGAGTTTCTGCTGGAGCCGGACGGGAATTTTTATTTTATGGAGATGAATACGCGGATTCAGGTGGAGCATCCGGTGACGGAGTGGGTCACGGGGGTGGATCGTGATTCAGGAACAGCTTCGGGTGGCTTCGGGGATGCCGCTGTCGGTGACGCAGGGGGAGGTCCGGCTTTCGGGGCATGCGATTGAGTGCAGGATTAATGCGGAGAATCCGGCGAAGAATTTCAGGCCTTGTCCGGGGAAGATTACGGAGATGCATCTGCCTGGGGGATTTGGAGTACGGGTGGATACGGCGGCGTATGACGGGTATGTAATTCCGGCGTTTTATGATTCGATGCTGGCGAAATTGATTGTGCATGGGAGGACGCGTGAGGAGGCGATTGCGCGGATGAGGAGTGCGCTGGGGGAAGTCGTCATCGAGGGAGTCGACACTAACGTTGATTATTTGTATTCTATTTTAAATGAAGAGGAGTATCTGGCCGGGAGGGCGGATATTGAGTTTGTGGAGCGGTTGACGGAGAGATTGTAAGAGACGGACGCCGCCCGGCAGTACAGCAGAGAGGGACGGCGCGGTTTCAGAGGAAAGAAACACTAATGTCTCCAGCATTTGCTAAAACCATTTTCAAAAATCCAAAACTCGCTGTCGCTCAGACAGTTGGATTTGAAAATAACGCAAATTCTGGAAGCCTAAGTGTTTCTATAGCAATCCCCGAAAATAATGCAAAAAATTCAGCACCGCAGAGCGTGAATTACTGCGTCACAGATTTTCGTCGTACCCCGGTACGCCTTCAAATCTGTTCCTTGCAATTCGCGCTCTGCAGCACTGCCTTT
>ENA-OQDD01000195-OQDD01000195.1-human-gut-metagenome-genome-assembly--contig:-NODE-195-length-25408-cov-3.351727_pt1 | contig 25408 bp, 41 predicted proteins | sample MGYA00242507_ERZ504598 | MGnify/ENA primary metagenome ERZ504598 (study PRJEB26092, sample SAMD00036318) | human gut metagenome | host: Homo sapiens | study: EMG produced TPA metagenomics assembly of...
GGAATCTGCACGTTCTACCGCATGTTCTTGTGGCGTGGGTTGGGCATTGACGATCATTGCGGGAGCCGGCGCGCCCGGACGGCATGTGTACCGGAGCGCAATGGCTCATTGACAGACAGGCCCAGAGCCTTACGCTCGGCTGCAATGTCTACCGGCACAGTGCCCAGCGGCGTTTCAAACGCCGCTGCCGTGGAACAGGCGACGCCTCGCACGGCCACGCGGTGAGTCGGCCCTACGATTACCGCGCGAGTCACGCTCCCCCGCCCACGCTCCAAGAGCGCGTAAGCGAGCGCAGCTGCCGTGCCGGAATATATGTATCCGGCGTGCGGCACTATTACCGCCCTCGGCACCCCCGCTGGAAGTGTGGGCTCCAACTGTTGCAGAAGCTTTCGGCCGTAATCGAGCTGCTGGTTGATTAGCTGTTTGAGCGCGGTGCGGTCAGCCGGATAAAACGAACCGGCCACCGCTGACGGACGTATTGCGCCAGTGATTTTGCCGCTGCCGTCTGCCGCGCTTGCTGCATCTGACGCACTAGCCACACTGACCGTATCGATTTGCACACCGGCTCGGGCGGCCTCGCGAACCTCATTGTTTCCACGAAATATCTCGGATAGCACCATAACTACCACCTCTTATTCCATGGTAGCTGCTACGGAGCGCTTCTAAAGATCAGAACAACGCGTCCTGGGCGAAGTCATCGTCGGGATTGGCACCGAATTCGTCCGGCTCGGCGGGTTTGAACGCGTTTGCACCTTCATCGGCCAACTGGTCGGAGGCCGCGGCCGAGGCTTCGCGCAGGTCGCCGTCGAGCACCACGGCATCGGGCGAGACGAGGAACATGCGTTCGTTGACGCCGGCCAAATAGAGGCCGCCCAGCGATTCGACTCGGGACAGCGCCACATATCCCATGCCTGGCGCGAAGGTGCGCTTCAGGTCCATGACCGCACGGTCAAGCGTCATGCCTTGCGACTTGTGGATGGTGATGCCCCACGCGCAGCGCAACGGCACCTGGAAGACGGAGCGAGCACGGTGTCGCCGTCCATCATCTCCATGTGGCCTGTTTCATGGTGACGATGTTGCCGTTCTCGAATTCCACGATCGGCCAGCCGCCCTTGTTCTCCTGTGCGAAGCCACGCACGGTGCCGAGCGAGCCGTTGACGTACTGGCGATCGGTGTCGTTGCGCAGGGCCATGACAGCCGCGCCTTCCTTGAGTATCAATCGCTCGGGGGCCAACATGTTCTTTTTGAGTCGGTCGACCAGGTTGGCAGGGCCTGCTGTCTCGGCGTGGAACTCGTGTGGATCAAGCATGATCTGGTTCAGGCGCATGTCGTTGAGATTGTCGGCCTGCCGGTTCACCGGGAACAGGTGGACGGCGACCTGGCCGGGCTCGGGCAGTTTGCCCAGACGAGTGACGAGCACGTCACGGTCGGACTGGGTCACGTCGCCTTCGCGAATGTCGGTGAGCACGGTCAGCAGTTCGCCGGTATCCTGACGGTGCTGTTCGGTCAGATAGCAGATCACCGGGTTGAGTTCGGGCCATACCAGCGATTCGGTGATGAAGCTTCGGGGTTCAAGCCGGCACGGGCATACCGTTCGCGACTGGCGATGAATTCGGGCGTGGGGGCGATGAGGTCGCGGTTGCGCCCGGACACCGAAACCGGCGGCAGCTGGAAGAAGTCGCCGGACAAGACAACCTGGATGCCACCGAACGGGCGTGGATCACGGCGTACTTCGCGGCAGACTTGGTCGACCATGTCGAACAGCCAAGCGTGCAGCATGGAAACCTCGTCAATGACGAGGATGTCCGTGGCCTGAATCTTGCGTTTGCGCCGGGATTTGATGAGTTTGAGCAGGCTGGCGCTCAGGGCGGTGGCCACGCCGACGCCGCTCCACGAATGAATGGTTTGGCCGTTGATATGCGTGGAGGCGATGCCTGTGGACGCGGTGACTGCTACACTGGCGCCGTCGGCCCGAGCCTGGCGGATGAACTCGTTCAAGACATAGGTCTTACCGGCACCGGGCGCACCGGTCAGGAACACGTTCGCGCCGGCGTTCAGAATGGCCAGGGCTTCGGTTTGGCGCATATCAACCTCTCTAGACTCCCCTCAGGAGGGGAGCCAAGTACGGCGGACTACTTATTGAGGATGCTGGTGGCTACGATGTCGGCGGCGATGGCCTTGGATGCGGCATCGTCCGGGCCGGGGGCGGGAGCCATAAACGCCTTACGGTAGTAGCGCAGCTCGTCCAAGGACTCGATGATGTCTGCGAGAGCACGATGGCCACCGTTCTTTGGCGGGCGGTTCTCGTACACGGCCGGGTACCAGCGGCGGGCGAGCTCCTTGAATGTGCTCACATCCACGCTGCGGTAATGCAGGTGGCTCATGAGGTTCGGCATGTAATGGTCGAGGAACTTCTTATCGGAGCCGATGGTGTTGCCGGCCAGCAGCGGGCGCACGCCTTCCGGCGTGAAGCGCAGCACGTATTCGGTGACCTTCTGCTCGGCCTCGGCCAGGCTCAGGCCATTCTCCCACTCGTTGATCAGGCCGGAACGGGTGTGCATCTGGCGCACGAAATCGTTCATATGGTTCACGGCCTTCTCGGACGGCTTGATGACGTAATCCACGCCCTCGTCCAGCACATTCAGGTCAAAGTCAGTGGGCACTACGGACACCTCGACGAGTTCGTCGCCGCCGAAGATATCCAAGCCCGTCATTTCGCAGTCAATCCAAATCAGGCGCGAATCCTTTGCGCTGTAAGTTTCTGCATCATGGCTGTCGACCATGGTAAGCCTCTTTTCGTCATGTCACCCGTTATTACAAGAACAGTTCAGACTATACCCCAGCGCATACAAGCTATCTCGAGCCACATACGCGAAAAGGGCCTGCATAAGCAGACCCTTTTCACAAGGAATCAACCCTAACTAGCGCAAGCTAGCGGGCATCAACCGATCAGTTGTTGTGGAAGCCGGAGTAGTTCGGGGCTTCGGTGGTCATCACGATATCGTGCGGGTGCGATTCGCGCAGACCGGCGTCGGTGATGCGGATGAACTTGCCACGCTCCGGCATCTCGGCGATGTTGTGGGCGCCGATGTAGAACATGGACTGGTGCAGGCCACCGAGCATCTGGTAGAGCACGGCGTTCAGCGGTCCGCGGTACGGCACTTCGCCTTCCACGCCTTCCGGCACGACCTTGTCGCTGGAGGTCACGTCGGCCTGGAAGTAGCGGTCCTTGGAGTAGGACTTCTTGCCGCGCGGGGCCATGGCACCGAGGGAGCCCATGCCACGGTACAGCTTGTACTGCTTGCCGTGCAGGAGCACCTTCTCGCCCGGGGCTTCCTCACAGCCAGCGAGCGTGCCGCCGAGCATCACGGAGGAAGCGCCAGCACGAGGCTTGGCGATGTCACCGGAGTAGTGGATGCCACCGTCGCGATGCAGGGCACGCCAGCGGCACGGCAGGCCTGGGCAGCCTCGTACACGGCGGTGAGCTGCGGGACACCGACACCGGCAACGATACGGGTGGTGCAGATAGAGCCGGGGCCAATACCGACCTTGACGCGTCCGCGCCAGCCTCAATCATGGCCTGAGCACCGGAGCGGGTGCCGACGTTGCCGCCGATGATCTGCACGCCGTCGAAGGCGGAGTCGTGCTTCAGGCGGGAAATCATGTCGAGTGCCAGACGGGCCTCACCGTTGGCGGTGTCGACCACGAGCACGTCCACGCCAGCTCCATCAGAGCGGAGGCACGCTGCCAGGCGTCGCCGAGGAAGCCGACGCCGGCGGCCACGCGCAGACGACCCTGCTCATCCTTGGTGGCGTCCGGGTACTGCTCGGTCTTGACGAAGTCCTTGACGGTGATCAGCCGGTCAGGTGGCCTTCCTCGTCAACGAGCGGCAGCTTCTCAACCTTGTGCTGGGCGAGCAGACGGTGAGCGTCGTCCTTGGAAATGTTGGACGGGCCAGTGACCAGGTTCTCCTTGGTCATGACATCCTTAACCTTCAGGGTGTCGTAATCCTCGGAGGCGATGAAGCGCATATCACGGTTGGTGATGATGCCGACGAGCTTGTTTTCCTTGTCCACAACCGGCAGACCGGAGATGTGGAACTTGCCGCACAGCTTGTCGAGGTCGGCCAGAGTGACCTCGGGGTTGACGGTCAGCGGGTCGGTGATCATACCGGACTCGGAACGCTTGACCACATCGACCTGAGCGGCCTGGTCGTCGATGGACAGATTGCGGTGCAGCACACCGATACCACCGTTACGAGCCATGGCGATGGCCATCTCGGACTCGGTCACGGTATCCATGGCAGCGGAGAGGACCGGGGCCTTCATCACGATCTTGCGAGTCAGATGAGTGCTGGTGTCCACTTCGGAGGGAATGACATCCGTCTCGTTCGGCAGCAGCAACACATCATCATAAGCAAGGCCGAGCTTGGCGAAAATCGGAGGAAGGGGAGCATACGCCGATTGGGCGTTCAATTCATCGAGGTTTGTAGCCATACAAACACTATATGAACACGCGCTGACCTTCACGACACACGCTTGTGAGCGCTCACTTATCCGCTGCCGGGTCCTGCACCTCACCCGCCTGCGAGTCCCGCGAATCCGCAGGCGAATCAGTCATCGAATCCGCTGCCTGAGAGCCAATCGAATCCCGGCTCTCCCCTACTGCAGACTGCGACTTAACCGTAGCATGCTGCGCGTTCTTGCGTGCGGATTCGAGCGTCAGGTTCTCGGCTTGGATCTCGGGAATACGATGCCGCAGATAGGGGTACATCGTGGCTATGGTCAGCACCACCACGGCGATGGGCATGCCCACGGCCACATGCTGCGCTTTGAAGAACAGAATCGTCAGCGAACCGAATGCGATCAGCGCGGCCCATCCCCACAGGATCAGCACGGCGCCACGCACCGAATGCCCGATCTTCAGCATGCGATGGTGCAGGTGCATACGGTCCGGATGCATGGGCGACTGGCCTTTGGCCAAACGCCGCACAATCGCCAGACACATGTCGAGCACAGGCAGGAACAACACCAGAATCGGCAGCAGAATTGGCATGAACACCGGCAGATAGATGCTGGCATGAATCGAGGCCGGGTCAAGACGTCCGGTCATCACAATCGAAGCGCAGGTGATGAGATAGCCAAGCAGCATCGAACCGGAATCACCCATAAACAGTTTGGCGGGATGCCAATATGCAGCAGGAAGCCACGCAGATACCCACCATCATCACGTCGATCAGCGTGGCCAACGAAGCATAACTCGGGGAAGACCGGGCGATGATATACGAATAGGCGGCGAACGCTATGCCACCAATCGCCACGATACCGGCCGCCAGGCCATCGAGGCCATCAACGAAATTGACCGCGTTAATCGAGGCGACGATCAGGAATGCGGTGATCGCCATGGACAGACTCGGCGAGGCGGTAATCAGCGAACCGCCCAAAGGCAGTGAGATGATCTGCAATCCGCCCCAAGCCACGAATACGGAAATCAGCAGCTGACCGGCAAGTTTCAGCATCCAATCGAGATCCCACAGGTCATCGGCCATGCCCAGCAGACTGATCATGATGCCGCCGGCAAGAATCACCCACATCTGGTAATTGCCGTTGAACAATCCCGAGAGAAAAGGCAGCCGACTGGCGAATACGGTAGCCACGGCAAAACCGATCAGCATGCCAAGCACCCATGCGCGGCGTGGGAATGGTGTGCACGTCTCGGGCACGCACCTCGCCAACCGCACCGATTTGATGGCGACGTGGCGAATCAGCGGAGTCACCAGCCAGGTGACGCCACCGGCGATGGCAGCAATCAGTAGGTAGATTCTCATGCGCCGAGTCCCCCGCCGTTGAGGTGGAGGGCCTTGCGAATCACGTTTTGGGCGATGACGCCTTCACGCAGGATCTCGATGCCGTCGCGCGCGTACGGGTCGGCTTTGACGACGGTGCTGGAGACATGGCCTTGGGTGGGACCGCCGTCCAGATACAGGTCGACTTCGCTGCCGAACGCATCAACCGCCTCCTGGACGGTCTGTGCGCTTTCGTCGCCGGAACGGTTGGCGCTGGACGCAGCCAGCGGACCAGTGGCCTTGAGAATCGCGAGGCACAGCGCCGAATTGGGGATGCGGATGCCTTGCGTGCCGGGGCGACCATCGGCGGTGTCGGCCAAAGTCTCCAACGTGCAGTCGGGCCGGGCTACGGCAATCGGCGAGAACGCGCCAGGCAGAAACGCCGCCGACAAACGATTCAGCGGGGACGGCAGGTCGAGACCGAGCTCATCAAGCTGGTCGGTGGATGCGAGCAGTACCTGCAACGCCTTATAGCGCGGGCGACGCTTGAGCCGGTAGATACGGTCGATAGCGGCCTTATTACGCGGATCGCACGCCACTCCATATACCGTATCCGTTGGAATGACGACCAATCCACCATCCCGGATGACACGCGCCGCCTGTGCCAGCGATTCATCCGTGACTTTCAGCGTTGTTCCGCCCTCCACGCTCACGCCACCTCCGTTCGCTTGTGTATTCACAATCTACCATTGCACCATTGCGCCCCGACTTGCATAGTTCATCATCGCTCGTTTGCCGTACTGCCGTTTTCCGATTCGCCCCACACGCACAGACCGTAGATACAATGAGTCCATCCATGCTCTTTCGCGAAATTACAGGAGTGTTCAATGAGCGAAATCAATGCTGAATCCACCACCATGCCTCCCGTCGAACTGCGTATGCCGCGCGCCAGCGAGCGCGAGGAGATGCTCGCCGGCAAACTGTACAATTCGGTAGACCCTGAATTGAATGCCCTGCGCGAGAAGGCCGGCGACCTGTGCGCGCGCTTCAACGCCGCGTCGCGTACCGATCATGCCGCCCGTGCCGCGATTCTCGATGAGCTGCTGCCCGGCCACGGTGCCGGCCTTGACGTGATGGGGCCGATTTTCTTCGACTATGGCTGCAACATCACCATCGGAGAGCGCGTGTTCGCCAACTTCAACTTCACTGTGCTGGATTGTTGCCCGGTGACGATTGGCGACGACGTGCTGTTCGGCCCGAACGTTTCGCTGCTGCCACCGATGCATCCGTTGCGTTGGCAGGATCGTAACGTGAGCAGGCACCTGATGGTTCCGCATACGACTGCGAGTATGGCAAGCCGATTGTCATCGGCTCGAACTGCTGGTTTGGCGGCAATGTGACGGTAATCGGCGGCGTGACGATCGGCGAGGGTTGCGTGATCGGTGCCGGCTCGGTGGTGACGCGCGATATTCCGCCGCACACCGTGGCCGTGGGTAATCCGGCCCGTCCGATTCGCGAGATTACGGATAAGGATGCTTCCGCGCTACAGTATTACGCGCAGTGATATATGAATGCTCCCGCTGGCGAGCTGTCAGCGGAGCTGACTGAGGGTGGTTGCCGGAAATCTCCGATAACCACCCTCAGCCTCACTTCGTGAGGTAGCTCCCGCCAGCGGGAGCATAGTAATGTGAGACGTCACGCGCCGAGGTACGCCTTGCGCACCTTCTCGTCGTGCAGCAGGTCGGAGGCCTTGCCCTCATGGTGATCTTGCCGGTCTCGAGCACGTAGGCGCGATCCGCGATGGACAGGGCCATCTTCGCGTTCTGCTCCACGAGCAGCACGGTGATGCCACGCTTGCGCAGCGTGACGATGATGTCGAAGATCTCCTTGACCAGCAGCGGGGACAGACCCATCGACGGCTCATCCATGAGGATGGTCTTCGGATGGCTCATCAGGCGCGGCCCATGGCCACCATCTGCTGCTCACCGCCGGAAAGCGTGCCGGCCAGCTGGCGGCGACGTTCCTTCAAACGCGGGAAGTAGTCGAACACCATCTCAAGATCCTTACCCAGACTGGACTGGTCTTTGAGACTGAACGCGCCCATCTCTAGGTTCTCCTGCACGCTCATGCGGGTGAACACGTGGCGGCCTTCCGGCACATGGGCCATGCCCAGCGTGACGATCTTGTTCGCATGCGTTTTGAGCAGATCGTGGCCATCATAGGTAATGCTGCCGGATTTGGCAGGCACCAGACCGGTGATGGTGTGCAGGGTGGTGGTCTTGCCGGCGCCGTTGGCTCCGATCAGGGAGACGATCTCGCCGTCGTTCACCTTGAGGCTAATGCCCTTGACCGCGTCGATCGCGCCATAGGAAACGCATAGATCCTTGATTTCCAGCATCAGCGCGCTCCTTCCGTCAGTGTCTTGGCAATGCTTGGCTCCGGTTCCGCTTGGTGGTGGAATCGCCGTCCGCGTCATCGTTGTTGTCGCTGCCCAAGTAGGCGGAGATGACCTGCGGGTTGTTGGCGATCTCCTCCGGCGTGCCGGATGCGATGGTGCGGCCATAGTCCAGCACCTGGATGCGCTGGCATACGCTCATCACCAGGCTCATGTCATGTTCGATGAGCAGGATGGCGATACCGAAACGGTCGCGGATCGTGTTGATGCAGTGCAGCAGATCCTCGGTTTCGGTGGGGTTCATGCCGGCGGCCGGCTCGTCGAGCAGCAGCAGTTTCATGCCGGTGGCCAGGCGCGTGCGATCTCGAGCTTGCGCTGCTGGCCGTACGGCAGGTTGGCCGCCTGGGTGGTGGCCAGTCCCTCGAGGTTGAAGATGCGCAGCAGGTCGATGGCCTTCTCGTGCATCTCGTTCTCCTGCTTCCAGAAGCCCGGGGTGCGGAAGATGGCGCTGCCCATGTGGTAGGTGAACGACTCATCGAAGGCGACGAGCACGTTCTCCTCGACGGTGAGCTGCTTGAACAGGCGGATGTTCTGGAAGGTTCGGGCGATGCCGGCACGCACGACCTGATAGGTCTTCTTGCCGTTCATCCGGGTTCCGTCCAGCCAGAACTCGCCTTCGGTGGCTTGTACACGCCGGTCAGCAGGTTGAACACCGTGGTCTTGCCGGCGCCGTTGGGGCCGATCAGGCCAATGAGTTCGCCCTTGTTGATGGTCATGTTGAAGTTGGACACGGCTTTCAGACCACCGAAGGTGATGCCGAGATGTTCGGCTTTGAGGATGGGCTGGGTTGCGTCGCTCATCGTGAGGCCTCCTTCACGGTCTTGTCGTCGGACTGGTCATGCTGCTTGGCGCTGGCCGCGGGTTTCGCGCCCTTGCCGGCGGCGCCGCGGAACAGCATGCGGTTGACCAGACGCGGCAGTGAGAACTCCCAGGATCCGAAGATGCCCTGCGGGCGGAAGATCATGACGAGCACCAGCACCACCGAGTAGGCGAGCATACGGTAGTCGGCGAAGGCGCGCAGCAGCTCGGGCAGGATGGTCAGGCCGATGGCGGAGACGATCGAGCCGGTGAGCGAACCCATGCCGCCGAACACCACCATGATCACGTAGTTGATGGAGTTGAGCCAACCGGCCATGGTGGGGTTGAGCGAGCCGATGTACTGGGCGAAGATACCGCCGGCGATGCCCGCGAAGAACGCGGAGATCGCGAAGACGAGCACCTTGAGGTACGTGGTGTTGAGTCCGGAGGCGCCGGCGGCGATCTCGTCGTCGCGGATGCCTTGACCGCACGGCCGTAACGGGAGCGGCCGAACATGAAGAGCACGACCACGGTGACCACCATGATCCAGAACACGACGTACAGGTTGGCGGTGCGTTCGATGCCGATCAGCGCCTGTCCGGCGGCGCCCTTGTCGAGGCCCATGCCGCCGGCTACCTTGAGGTTCTGGATGATCACGCGGATGATCTCACCGAAGCCCAGCGTGATGATGGCCAGGTAGTCGCCGTGCAGTCGCAGGGCAGGAATGCCGATCAGGATGCCGAACACGCAGGCCACCACGCCGCCGATCAGCGTGGTGAGCAGGAAGCGGGCGGTGGGGTCGATGGCAATGCCGGCGGCGACCATGTATTTGGAGGTCAGTGCGGCCACGTAGGCGCCGATGGCCTCGAAACCGCAGCATCCCAGCGTCAGCTGGCCGAGCACGCCGATGGTGAGGTTCAGGGAGGTGGTCATGATGATGGCGATGCACGCGGTCATCATGATGCCCTTGATGTAGGAGTCGGCCAAGCCGGATTCGCACAGCGCCATCACGATGCCGAACGCGGCGAGGATGCCGATGAAGCACACAAGATAGGACTGTTTGGTGGAAAGCATTGTCTTCTTCATCTGATCAGACCTTCTCCCCTTCGTTCTTGCCCATAATGCCGGACGGTTTGACGAGCAGCACGATGATCAGGATGGCGAACACGATGCGTCGGAGAACGCCGAGGTGATGATGCCCGCCGTGATGGTGCCGATATACGCCTTGGTCAGGCTTTCGATCAGACCGATGGCCAGACCACCGATCATGCGCCCGGGATGGAACCAATGCCGCCGAGCACGGCGGCGACGAACGCCTTCAGGCCCAGCATGGCGCCCATCATAGGCGAGACCTGCGGGTAGGCGGCGCAGTACATCAGCGAGGCGACCGCGGCCAGACCGGAGCCGATGGCGAATGTCAGGGCGATGGTGGAGTTCACGTTGATGCCCATGAGCACGGCGGCCTCCTTGTCTTCGGAGACGGCGCGCATGGCCTTGCCCTGCCTGGTGAATTTGACGAACAGCTGCAGGCCCACCATGATGACCAGGCCGATGACGATGGTCAGCAGGGTGTCTCCCGGCAGCTTGAGCTTGCCGAACGCGATGGACGGCAGGTGGAAGATGGTCGGGACGGTCTGGAAATCGGCGCCGAAGATGGCCTGTGAGCCGTTCTCCAGCAGCAACGACATGGCGATGGCGGTGATCAGGGCGGTCATGGAGTTGCCCTTTTCACGCACCGGCTTATAGGCGGCCTTTTCGACGATCACGCCGACGGCCACGCATACCAGGATGGCGGGAATGACCGCCACCCAGGCGGCAGTCCCATGGCCACGATGGCCGGAATGGTGAGCATGAGCACGTAGCTCCGACCATGATGAAATCGCCGTGGGCAAAGTTGATCAGTCGGATGATGCCGTAGACCATGGTGTAGCCCAATGCCACCAGCGCGTACACGCTGCCGATTTTCAGACCGTTGAACAGCTGGCTGATGAACATGATGATCTGATCGGTCATAGCTCCCCCTTTCTATCAATGTTGTGGTTCTCTACCGCTGCGCGCGTAGAGATATTCGTATGTCTTGCGATTGATGGCGCGATACGCCCGCGCCTGGCGATATCCGCATATCGACGGCTGTCCTTATGCATCCGAGCCCATGAAAACACGAAAGGGAGAGGACCGGCAAAACCGGTCGCTCTCCTGTTCATGCGGAAGTCATGCTAGGACATCGTGATTATGCGGTGGGAATTCATGGAATTCACTTGGGCTGCACGGTGGTGTTGTACACCGGCTTGCCGTCCTTCATTTCCAGCACGGTCACGGACTTGGTCGGCGAGCCGGACTTGTCCATGGTGAACTTGCCGGTCACACCGTCGAAGGTCATGCCGGCCACGGCGTTGCGCACATCCTCACGGGTGGCGTTCTCGCCAGCCTTCTCGATGGCCTGCTTGATCATGTAGATGGTGTCGTAGCCCAGAGCGGCGAACGTGTTCGGCTCGGCGTTGTTCTTGGACTTGTAGGACTTGATGAAGTCCTGCACCTTGGTGTTGGTGTTGTCGTCGGCGGAGTAGTGGGTGGTGTAGTAGGTCTTGTTGTACTGGGACTTGTCACCGGTGAGCTTGAGGCCATCGTATCCGTCGGGTCCCATCACGTAGCCTCGAAACCCACGGAGCGGGCCTGCGGGATGATGTACGGGCCAGCCACGGAGTAGTAGTACGGAGCGTAGAGCAGCTCGGCGCCGGAAGCCTGGATCTTCTGCAGCTGGGCGGAGTACTCGGTGTCGTCGGCGGAGGAGGAGCTTTCCTTGTCCACCACTTCGAGGCCGAGCTTTTCGGCGGCTTGGCGAAGGCCTCTCCCACGCCGGAGGAGTACGGATCGCCGGTGCCGTAGAGCACGGCCACCTTCTTGACCTTCAGGTTCTCGGCGGCGAAGCGTGCAGCACCTCACCCTGGTAGGAGTCCTTGAAGCAGGTGCGGAACAGGTAATTGCCGGTTTCGATGGAGTCGGAGGTGGCGGCCGGGGCGATGGTGACCAGCTTGGACTGGTCGGCCAGCGGGGCCACGGCTGCGGTGGTGGCGGAAATGGTCGGGCCGGCCACGGCGAGCACGTTGTTGTCGCCGGCGAGCTTGTTGTAGGCGTTGGAGCTTCGGTGGCGTCGCCCTTGTCGTCCATGGACTCGAGCTTGACCTTCTTGCCGTTGATGCCGCCCTTGGCGTTGATCTCGGAGACCGCCAGCTCGAAGCCCTTGACCTCGGCCTCGCCGTAAGCGGCGGCGGTACCGGAGTTGGTGGTCACGGTGCCGATGGTGATGGAGTCGCCGGAGGCTTGGCACTGGAGCTGGAGGAATCATCCATGCTGCCGCCGGAGCAGCCCGCGAGGGACAACGCCATAACAGCGGCCGCGCTGGCCGCAACGAACTTAGTGGAGAACTTCACGTTCATCCTCTTCCTTCTTCCTTGGGATATTTCAACATCGTTCATCTGTCAACCAACGCGCGGGATGTGCGCGTGAGACGTTCCACTCACATAATTCGCATACCACAGAACTACATCACACGGCTTGTGACCGTCATTCACGTCTCTCTCATCCGATGTTTGTCGCGGACTGTTATAACCAGACCGGCTTTGAACCCGCAATAAATTGTTCTTATTATGAGACAGCGCAATTACGGAAACGAGAATACAATCCCAAGGAAATGTGGGATTCGTGGGGCTTAGGACACTGCAAACAGGTAGCGGTCGCGACCCGTCCAGTCCTGGCCGGTCGATGCGGCAGCGAATCCAGTGGCCCTGGCAAAGGCCACGAGACGATCCCCCTGGGTCACGTCATGTTCCATGACAAGCACGCCCCCAGGCTTGAGAAGACGGCAGGCCCGCTCGATAATGCGCTCGGGAATCAACGTACCGTCCATCGAGCCGCCATACAAAGCCAATTCCGGATCCCAATCACGCACTTCCGGCTGCTCGGGAATATCGGTCTGCGGCACGTAGGGGGGATTGGTGATGACGATATCGACGGTGCCGTCCAATTGGGCCAATGTGGCGAAGGACGTGGCATCCGCGATTTCCAGATGGTAATTCGAGGCAATGGATGGGTACTTTTTCGCGGTTTCCGACAGATTCCTTCGCGTCCATTCGGCGGTGTTCGGCGACAGCTCCACCGCCCACACCTGGCTGCCGGGCACCTCGCTGACAACGGACAGCCCAATCGCGCCGGAGCCGGCGCACAAATCGACCACACAAGGATGGATCATGCCGTTTTTGTCAGCCAGTCAAGGCCGGCCTGCACCACGGTTTCGGTTTCCGGACGAGGAATGAACACTCCGGGACCGACCTTCAGGTCAAGGTAGCGGAAAGGAGCATGCCCGGTGATGTATTGCAGCGGCTCGCGCTTGGCACGGCGGTCGAGCATGGCACGGAAGACGGCAAGCTGTCCGGTTGTACCAAGTTCCTCCCCCATAAGCAGAGCCCTGTCGACGTCGCGCAGTTCAACGCCTGCAGCCTCGGCAAGGAGCAACTTGGCATCATGCTCAGGCGTCTCAATACCCGCTTCGCGCAATTGCGAAGAGGCTTGGTTGATGATGTCGGTAATAAGCACTGGCGGTCTCCGTTGATCGGACATTAGGCTCCCCTCAGTCAGCTTCGCTGACAGCTCCCCTCACAGAGGGGAGCCATCCGGCAAAGTCATTTCTGATTGGCCAGACGGTCGGCCTCGTCGGCTTGGATGTCGGAATCGATGACGGCCTGCAGGTCGCCGTCGAGCACGGCGTCAAGGTTGTAAGCCTTGTAATTCGTGCGATGGTCGACGATACGGTTTTCCGGGAAGTTGTATGTGCGGATTCGCTCGGAGCGATCAAGCGAACGTACCTGCGAGTGACGCATGTCGGCGGCCTCGGCGGCCTCCTGCTCATGCTTCATGGCCAGCAGGCGGGACTTCAGTACGCGCAACGCGGCGGCACGGTTCTGAATCTGCGACTTCTCATCCTGCATGTTCACCGTGATTCCGGTTGGCAGGTGGGTCATGCGCACGGCGGAATACGTGGTGTTCACGGACTGGCCGCCGGGGCCGGAGCTCATGAAGATGTCGATTTTCAGGTCTTTCGGATCGATCTCGATCTCGTCGTCATCCTCGTCGGCCTCGGGGAACACGATGACGCCGGCAGCGGAAGTCTGGATACGGCCCTGCGATTCGGTGACGGGGATGCGCTGCACACGGTGTACGCCGCCCTCGTACTTCATCGAAGCCCACACGCCGTCTTCGGGAGCGGGCGTGCCCTTGGCGCGGATGGCGATCTGCACGTCCTTGACGCCGCCGAGCTCGGTGGTGTTCTCGGACTGCACGTTCACGCTCCAGCCACGCTTCTCGGCGTAACGGGTGTACATGCGCAGCAGGTCGCCGGCGAACAGTGCGGCTTCCTCGCCGCCGGTGCCGGCCTTGATCTCCATGATGGTGTCGCGCGCATCATCCGGGTCACGCGGGATCAGCGCGGTGCGCAGCTTCTCCTCGACACCGGGCAGTTCGTCTTCAAGACGCTTGGCTTCCTCGGCGAAGTCGGCGTCCTCGCCGGCCATCTCCTGAGCGGCTGCCAGATCGTCCTTCACCTGCAACCAGGCTTTGTAGGCACCCACGATGGCACCCAGTTCGGCGTGACGACGACCCAGCTTGCGCAGCTTGTCCGGGTTGGACACGACTTCGGGGCTTGCCATCTGCTCTTCGATGGACTGGTACTCCTCAAGCGCGGTTGCCGCCGCCGGGAACTGTTCGTCTGCCATAACACACTTTCTTCTGTATGGTGCTGTTCTGTTCGATTATTCGATTGCGCAGGTCAATGCTGCAACAAAACTTGTCAAAGAATACAAAAAACGCCAGTCCTCGATCGGGTATGCCGGAGCATGCCAAATCGAATCGGACTGGCGTGAAGTATGCTACTTGCTCTTCTTGCCGTAGCGCTTCTCGAAGCGAGCAACGCGGCCACCGGTGTCAAGAATCTTCTGCTTGCCGGTGTAGAACGGGTGGCACTGAGAGCACACGTCAACGAACATGTGATCTTCCTTGCCAGCGGTGCGGGTCACGAAGGTGTTGCCGCACGAGCACGTCACCTCAACGGGGTGATAATCAGGATGGATACCCTGCTGCATTTTACGTCTCCTATGGATTCGGGGGACCCGGGTCGTCATGCCCCTATGGCAAGACGTGAACCGGAACCTAAGGGATTGTACACGCCTATCTGGACGTGAAGACGCGCTGCGCCGCCGCAGGAGACGACGCAAAAGAGTGGGGCCGCAGGGGCTTGAACCCTGGACCGGGCGATTATGAGTCGCATGCTCTAACCGACTGAGCTACGGCCCCACGTTCGCTGCGTAAAACAGCCAACTTGCCAAAGTGTAGCACGAGCCCGCTAATGCCGGCACGCGCGCCATGCACCCATACCATGCACCCGCCAGCAACAAGCAGCATCTCCCGGCGCTACTTCTCCCCCATGTACCCCAACGGTTCTCGATGAACCGTCGCAAGCCCATTTCGGCCGCGCCATATAGCGAGGGATGCAGCGCCACCGGCGGCACAAACACGCGAATCTTCACATTCGGGTATCCCAGAATTTCCGAACGCAGCCGGCCTTCAAGCACGGTGGCCAGCTCGTCGCCGAAGTGCGTCCACAGTCCGCCCAACAGCACCGTATCGACATCCACCAGATTCACGGCGGAAGCGATGGCGGAAACCAGCGCATCGGCGGCCTGATCGACCACTTTGGCCACATCCGAATCCCCGGCTCGCCAACGCTGGAGGAACATATCGATGGCCTCGCTGCTGGTGGCATCCCCATCCTCGGCAATGCCGGCAGCCTCGACCAAAGCGCGACGGCCCGCAAACGCCTCAAGACACCCGTGACGCCCGCAGCTGCACAACGGCCCATCCATCGCCACGGACAGATGGCCGATCTCGCCGGCGAATCCGTGCGAGCCCATCACCACTTCGCCGTCGCGCACCACCGCGCCGCCGATGCCGATATCGGTAGACAGGTAAATAAAGGAGTCCGTGCGGTCCACCACATTCAGGAAGGGCGCACGTTCGGTGGCATACCCCGGAATCTGAGCGATGGCGGCCATCTTCGCCTCATTGCCGGCCACCACATCCAGCCGGCGCACCACGTTGAACCGGGTGAGGTTGACGTTTTCCCAACCCAGATTGCGGGCCACCAACAGCCACATGTCGTCGGTGACGATGCCCGGCAGCGCAAACCCGGCTCCCACCACCTTGCAGCCGCGTCGTTTGAGCCGGCTTTCCAACGGGAAAGTCATCGCATCGAGCTTGGCGAAGATCTCGTACGGGTCAGTGCCGGTCATATCCTCACTCACCCACTCCCGGCCGAGAGTGTCGCCGTTCAGATCGAGTGCCAGGCAACCGTAACCATCGGTGTTGATCTGCAGGCCGATGCCGGCGATGGATCCGCCGCGAATCTCCAGCGGCGTGCTGGGCCGCCCATATGTGGTGGAAACGACCGGCTCGCTTCCTGCACCACGCCGCTTTCAATGAGCATCGAGGCCAACAGCGAGAGCGTGGCCTTGGTCAGGCCCGTCTCCTTGGCCAGATCGGCACGACTCATCGGTTTCTGCGCACGCAATAAGGTGTCGAGCGTCACCGACAGGTTATGGTTGCGCAGATCCTCCTGATTGATCCTGCGTAGATTTGCCATTGGCCCCTACCTCCTCGCACCCCTAGTCTCGAGCGCCGCACAGGCGCTCACATCCGTCTATCACACCATGATATTGTGCGTCAAACGATTGAATCGGACCGCACCTTCGCGTGTTTCCGTTTGCAATCGAACGTTGAGATACAGTATAGTTTAATCGTCTAACTTATTGGCTATGGCGCGCCGAAACTTTTGAGCGCGACCCTCATCGAGGAGGAATGCATGACGAGAGTACTGGTTGCCGGCGTAGATACGTCAACCCAATCAACGAAGGTCCGCATCACGGACGCCGCCACCGGCGAACAGGTTCGGTTCGGGCAGGCCAAGCACCCGGATGGCACCTCGGTCAACCCGGAATTCTGGTGGGAGGCCTTCACCAAGGCCGCCGAGCAGGCCGGCGGGCTTGACGATGTCGCGGCCCTCGCGGTTGGCGGCCAGCAGCATGGCATGGTCATTCTCGACAAGCAGGGCAACGTGATTCGCGATGCGATGCTCTGGAATGACACCAGTTCCGCCCCGCAGGCCGCCGCCTTGATCGACAAGCTCGGTGCAGCTCCGGCCGAGGGCGACGAACCGGACGACGTGACCGCCCGCGGCAAGCAACGCTGGGTCAAGGCCGTCGGATCCTCCCCCGTCGCCTCCTACACGCTGACCAAGGTGGCGTGGGTGGCCGAGAACGAGCCTGAGAACGCCAAGAAGATTGCCGCCGTCTGTCTGCCGCACGATTGGCTGAGCTGGCGTATCGCCGGCTATGGCCGGTGGCCGAGGGCGAGGACGCTCATCTCGAAGCCCTGTTCACCGACCGTTCCGACGCTTCCGGCACCATTTACTACGATGCCGCGCATGACGAGTACCGCCGCGATCTCATCGCCATGGTGCTGGCCCCTGCCGAGGGCGAGGAAGCCGCCAAGGCCCACGCCGACGCCATTGTGCTGCCCACCGTGCTGGGCCGCGTGAGGCAGCCGCCGTCAAGGCCGACCCCGCCATTGCCGGCAAGGACGTTGAAGGCGGCTGCATCATCGGCCCCGGCGGCGGAGACAATGCCATGGCCTCGCTGGGCCTCGGCATGGCCGTGGGCGATGTGTCCGTATCGCTCGGCACTTCCGGCGTGGCCGCGGCCATCGCTGAAAACCCGGTGTACGACCTGACCGGTGCCATTTCCGGCTTTGCGACTGCACCGGCCACTATCTGCCGCTCGCCTGCACAATCAACGGTTCGCGCATTCTGGACGCCGGTCGCGCCGCCCTAGGCGTGGACTACGACGAACTGTCCGAACTGGCGTTCAAGGCCGAGCCGGGTGCCGGCGGCATCACCCTGGTGCCGTACTTCGACGGCGAGCGTACGCCGAACCGTCCGGACGCCACCGCCTCGCTGACTGGCCTGACCCTACACAACACCACCAAGGAGAATCTGGCCCGTGCGTTCGTCGAAGGCCTGCTGTGTTCCCAGCGCGACTGCCTCGAGCTGATTCGCTCGCTGGCGCGAGATCAACCGCATCCTGCTCATTGGTGGCGGCGCGAAGTCCGTGGCCATCCGCACGCTGGCCCCCTCAATCCTCGGCATGGACGTGACCCGTCCGGCCACCGACGAATACGTGGCCATCGGCGCCGCCCGTCAGGCCGCCTGGGTGCTGTCCGGCGAGGCCGAACCGCCGACCTGGCAGCTCACCATCGAGGGCGTGGAGACCGGCGAGCCCACCGAAGCCGTGTACGAGCGTACGCCAAGGCCCGCGGCTGATACGCTGCCAGCAAATCCATGAGATAACAACTGAATAACGATTCCTGATGAATGCCGCCATGGCGAGCATCGCGAAGAGCCGCTGTTATACCGCGCTCCTCGCTGAAGCACACATGGCGGCATTTTTCGTTTCCCACGCAATCCACAAATACGGCTATAATCAAGTCGTTTGAACAAGTCTGGAGATGATCCTATGAACGACCGCTCCCGTATGATGCTGTACGCCCTGACCGCCGTCGCCTGCGTGATGTGGATATGGCAGTCTGTCAAAGAGTCGATGAACGACGGCACGATCATCAGCACTTCGAACATCATTTTTCTGGTATGCATTGGCATCGCGGCCATCTACTGCGCGGCCAACGCGCTAATCCTGTGGTGGCGCCAGCCCGGCAAGGATGACGCGGCTGATGACGACGAAACCGACAGCACGGACGCCGAGGCCGAAGCCGAACAAGCCGAAGAAAACGAACACGACGACGTTGCCGACACCGCAGACACCGACACCGCAGACGCCAAAGAAAACCACAACCCACAGCACTAAAGGAACATCATGGATGCAACCACATTGTCAATAACCCTCAGCGCGATATTGGCCGTCATCTGCACACCTTGCGGCCTGTTTCTGGGGCTTGTTCCCATGAAGGCCGACCTGGTGACCGCCAAGCAGTCAAAGGCCTCGCAGATGGTGAGCTTCATCGTTGCCATAGTGTTCATCGGCTTGCTGGTCGCAGGCCATGATCTGGAGACCTGGGCCATGGTAATCGGTCTGGTCATCGGCTTCGCCGTTGCCAAGATCCCCGCACTGCACGCCTGGGCTTTGCACAAGTGGCCGTTCTTCGAACCCAAGAAAATGGCTCCCACCCCCAAGCGCGTCAAGAAAGCCAGGAAGAAGTAAGCTCTGGCCTTACCTATTCGCTGAAAGCGGGATATCGACATCGGTATCCCGCTTTTTCATTGGCCGCACATATCCGCTGAGGCACATCGCCGAATCATATTGTCGAAATACACCCCAAGTCGGTAGGCCGTTGTCGAGAACACGGCACCCCCGACACGAAAGTGCCCATAGCACACCCTTCCCCACTTCGACCTCGGTCAAAAGAAAAAGCCCGGCGAGCGGCCGGGCTTAAAAGGAGAAGAGAGGAAGAAGATTCATCAAATCATGCTTCGTTGAATAGAGCCAGGAATTTGGCGCGCCACGCATAGCGCGTCGAGACCAGCACCAGACCAACAACGGTTAGCGTGACGCCAATCGGCGCAGCGGCTGGTGAAACGAATAGCAGTACGGCGTAGGCTGCGGCCAACAGGCAGAGCGACAGCAGCAGAACATGATGTGCGCGCATAGCAGTATCTCCATTGACGTTGCGTAGGTATGCATGGACTTACAGTATTTAGTTTAATGATTTAACCATATATCATATTTGTTACCAATGCAAATCGAAAAGGGGCCGGCCTGCCAAATACTGGCAGCCCAGCCCACTCAGTGCCACACAAAGGCCGAGGCAGAGGCAACAGTCGAAACCGCGATCCCGTCACTTCGACCAGATGAGCACTTCCCCATCGCCATACGCCGCCAATGGGCCTCGAGCCGAGCATGCGCCGCGCGCAGCACCGGTGATATCCCGGTCCACAACAATCGGCGAACCGTCAGGATTCTCGAAATACTCCTCGACAATACGCGGTTGGCCAAGATCAGCAGTGGAGATCACCGGTCCAGTTGCCGACCGAATCGATTCGGGCAACGAAACGGTCATCCATAGCTCATCATCGGTTTCGCGCAATGCCAACGAAGAGCCGTCACCACTCACCACGGCCTCGGCTTCGCCGGAAGCGGCCTTCGCGCCCGAAACATAGGCGTTCGAAGACAGCAATACCGGCTGCTTCACGCTGCGATACAACTCCTCATCGCCAAGGCCAGCCTCTTCAATCAGCTGTTCATACTCCTCAAGCGAGCGCGGATAGCCGTCAAAGAACGCGGTTCCAGCTTCCGCCATACCGGCCGCACCGGCGGCATCCGCGGTACACAACGGTTTGGCGGAATCGTCCACAGCCAAGAACAGGTTGTTGACGTACCGATCATCGCCACCGTAGACGAATGCCTCGCCGGCCACATCGGTGACGTGCGGGAAATGGTATGGCGTGGATCGGTCCAAGACGGCGGTGTGACGAATGCGACCGGCGAACAGATTGTTGACGAACGCCGCGCCTTGCGCATAATCGTCGAAACTGAACTCGGAGGCAAACACGTTGTTCATAAACGTAATCGGCCCGTGGGTCACCTCGGTCATCACATCTCGCGTGTTGCGGTAGAACACGTTCGAATCCACCACGGTGCCCTGCGCCTGCCAGTCGAGCCACATACCCAGCACCGAATCATGCACCCGGTTGCCGCGCACCACCGTGTCGACGGCTGCGTGCATTTTAATGGCGGCCACTTCCCAGCCGAAGAACTCGCGCTTGGCGCCGATGCGGTATATGTGGTTGCTTCAATCAGCGAGAAGGCGCAGCCATATGACCAACCACACCATTCTGGCCGCAGTCGTAGATTACGTTGCCGCGCACCACGTGCCCGCCGACTACGCCTTTCTCCCAGCCGGCATGCAGCGCCTTGTAGACGGCCTCTTTTTGGTATTGGTACCCGGACTTACGATGGGTGCGCGTCGATTCGTTGTCGCCGGTGGAAATCTCCTTGCCCAGCGAGATCGCCGAACATTTCGCGTCATGAATGCGATTGTTTTCGATAACCCACCGCGGGACCAATGCGGGCCCACCAGCCGACCTGATCGGCAGTCGGCGGCGTGTAAGGGCAGGCCGCCTGCGCCATTTCAAAGCCGGAGACCGTAATGTAATTGACGAACGGGCGGCTCGGGTAGAAACAGGTCTCGCGCACGTTGATTTCGGTAAGTTCCGCATTCGGGTCGGCTTCATGGAAATTGGCCCAAATGGTTGTGGCCTCATCATCGACCGCACAGCACCACACGTTCACGGTGGCATCCGGATCAATCAGCGGCACGATGGAATCGGTGGCGGCGTCACGGCCGGTATCCCAACGCTGTGGGTTGCGCACCTTGTCCAGCGAGGCGACTTCGTAGAAGGATTTGCCATTCAGATACACATCGCCCAGGTGGCGTACCTCGACCTTTGGGTCCGGGTATACGGTCCAATCGCCGAATACGGTTTCCACGTACGGGTTGTATCCGTTGAAGAATGCGTTCGGGATTACGGCTTTCCACACGCCATCGCCTTCGGGCTGCCATGTGTCGATACGTTCGGAGCCGGTGATTACCGGGCGCGGTTCGCCCGCGGCCGCGCGGTAGACGATGCGGTTCGTGGCGCTCTCTCCGCCGAATCGGGGGTCGACAGATTCCCGATAGGTGCCAGCATGCACAACCACCTCATCGCCGGCTCGGGCGATGGCCGCCGCTTGGCCGATGGTCAGAAACGGGTCGGCCGCGCTGCCGGCGCCGTTCGTCTTCGCCGCCTGCGCGGAAACATGATATTGCGTCATTGCATTGTTCCTTTCTCTCCTGTATCCCGGTTTCGCCGCGACAGTTGGGTTAGAGCGGCAAACCTACTGCTTCTCGCAGCGGCCCGCTCTTCAGGAGTCCAGTCATCCGGGACTTCGGCAATCACATGGCAGGGATTGCCCACGGCGATGGATCGGCGGGAATATCATGGGTGACGACTGCGCCCGCACCGATAATCGAGTTGTCTCCGACGGTGACGCCGGGGCAGATCACTGCATTGCCGCCCAGCCACACATTGTTGCCGATGGTCACGTCGGCGTTGTGCTGCCAGCCTTCCAGTCGAGGCTTGCGGGCGATGGCGTGGTTTGGCGTATAGATGCTCACGCGCGGGCCAATCAGGCAATCGGAACCGATGGAGATCGGGCCGCCGCCCACAATCAGCAGGTCCATGTTGATGAACGTACGGTCTCCGATTTTCAGGCCTAGCCCGTAATCAAGCCGGATTGGCGGGCGGAAGTCCACGCCCTCGCCGGCCTCGGGCACGAGTTTGCGGAACAGTCGCTCAGCTTCGGCGGTGTCTTCAAAGTAGATGCGATTGATGCGGTCGCACGTGGACTGCGCCTCGCGCGTAAGTTCCGGCAAAATCTCCGACTTACGGTACTGCAACCAGTCATCGGCGAACAGTTTCGCCACATCCGGGTGATCTTGCTTGAGTTGTTCGAGATCGTGCGCCATCGATTGCCCCCTTGCATTTGTTTAACGATTAAACAATATGATTGCACAATATTGTAGAGCGGGCTGAGACCATTACCGCCGTTTTACGCCGATCAGGCAACCCACGAATCCGCCGGCCCATTCGGTACTGAGGAATCGCGCATCACAATCTGCCATGATACGAGCATAAGTAACGTCCGCGTGCGCAATTAGTGCAATATCAGGCATTGTTCCCTCATCAATGCTGTCAGATGCAGGCTGCCCGGCAAGGAATTCCAAACGATTGCCATGCAAGCGCAATCCGAACCATTCGTTGGCTCCAAGCGCTCCAAGCGCAATGCACCGCTTATCTCCCCTATCGGTGATTTCGGCCGTCAATTGGCCGGATTCCGCTTCCGCCATGACCATGACAGCATGGGTGGAATCCTGATGTATCATCATCGTGTATTCGGGCCGGGTGAACGCGGCATATTCCTGCCCGTCGACACGCAGGAACCGGTAATCGTCACGGCCTCGAACGCCGACTAGGCGGGTATCGTCGAGCTGGATGAGCTCAGCAGGGCATGCGGCATTATTACCAGCAGCGCAATCACACCCCGCAGAATCCACACCCCTCACTGCACATGGCAATCCATCCTCGTCAACGTCCACGACCAACTTCTCGGGAAGCCGGCCAAGCCCCGGAGCCACGACCGGCCAACCGGGATCGTCGATATCGATACGCTTATTCGGCTCCCCACCGTCCAGCTTCCACGAGACCGGATTGTGCTGCCATACGACCGGTGCCACGAACGTTTCCCGGCCACAGTAGCTGAACGTTTCTCCGGGTTCCTCGCCCGGAGTCTCACGTATGCCAAGACACGCGAGCAGCCAGCCGACGGTCGGATGCAGCAGCAGATCGGCGTGCCCAACGCATTGGACCGGCTCCCCCGCTCCCAAATGACGGTGTGTGAGGATCGGATTGCGTTTGCAAGCCTCAAACAGCCGGTTATCGTGACCCACCACGCTTCGTTCACCGTCACGCGCCGGCTCAATCCAGATATCTTGCGCGGCAAGGTTCTTCTCAAAACCGGCGAGCGCCGCCGCGAATCCGCGCGGTGCGTGCGTGCGCATTATCATCTCACTGTGCTCGAAGCTGGTGCCGCCTTCGGCGGTCATCAGGTAGAGGTAATCGCCCACCCGGTACAAATGCGGCCCTTCAGCCCATACCGCATCCATGCCATAGCCGCGCCAAATCACGGTTTTATGGTCTTGCAACGTCCACGTGCCTGGGGCGATGGGCTGCGTCCAGATCTCGGTTTGACCATCCCACTGCGGGTGTAATGCCGGGCGCGTTTGCGTCCACCACACTGTGCCATCGCCGTCTTCAAAGATGTCCGGGTCAATGCCTTCGGCCCCGGCCACCCAGTACGGACCGCGCCATGGTCCGGTCAACTCATCGGCCTCGATGACGAAATTGCCTTGGGCGTCACGGCAGTTATCAATATCCTTCTGCGAGCATCCCGCAGCGAGCGCCTTCACCTCATCCACGCGGGCCACGGTGCATACGATCACATATCGCCCGCCGATACGGCGAATGGTCGGCGCGTACAGGCCGCCGGAATCCTCGACGCCATCAATGAGCAGCCGATGAGACATCGCCTCATCCACCGCATTCGCCGTGCGCGTCCACGTCACAAGATCACGGGTCGTATGAATGGGCAACCCCGGCACCAATTCAAACGAGGAGTTGACCAGCACGATTTCCTCGCGCGTCGTATCCCATATCCAGGACGGTCCGGTACATGCCATGCAACACCGGTTGGAGACGGTTATGGTACATTCGCGGCCACGGTCGCCGCAATGTTCATTGTCGCTTGCCACAAGTGTCGCCTTTCATTCCCCAGTGCCGAATAGTCAGGCGACTTTCCCTGATTATCAGGAAAGCCGCCTGGCGTCATCATATTTCCATGTAATCGAAATGGCTGAAAATGGCTTCTTTGCCGTATCCGGAAAGGTCCACGGCCACCAACCCGACGAACGCGCCGGTAAAGAATCCGCCATAACGTTGGGCCACATGATCATCGGAGAGCACGGCGGCGTCCAGCGTCACCGGAATCTCATGCCATGTCTTGCCATCGAACGAATACTCGTAGGTGTAGGTACGCGTACGCACTTTGGTTCGCAACCATACGGATTCGATGTCATCAGGAATGGCGATGGCTGTGTCTTTGAGGAACGACGTGTACGTATCGAAATCGTTCTGGGCGACTTCGATTACGCGCTGTCCTCGCTTCTCGTCCCAGGTGATGAATGCCCATGACCAGCACAGGTGGTTGTAGAAGTTGGTCAGGCCGGCCATCTGCATGTAGTTGCTTGGATCGAATGTCACCTTGGTTTCGGCGTTGAAATCGAACGCCTGCCAACGGCGTCCTACCAGCGACAGTTCAAACAGGTTTGCCAGCGACCCTTGACCACGCAAGGTCAGCGAGCCGCCGCCCACGCGGCCCATGGTCTCGGTGAATGGCACACGCAGGGTGTTCCAGTTGAGGTCGAGTTCGCTCGATTCGAACTCGTCATGCTGGCTATGATCCGTAGGGGCCTCAGTTGCGATGGCGTCGGCCGGGGCTTCGACATAACGCTCTCCCCCATGGCCGCCGACACATACGGCCAGCCATCGCCATCCCACTCGACCTTCTGAATCGAAGTCTCTCGGCCGAGCGTGCACCAGCCGCGCACGCATGAGCCGGCTCGTTCTCGTGCCGCCAGGGCCTGCCGCACAGTGAAGC
>ENA-OQDD01000197-OQDD01000197.1-human-gut-metagenome-genome-assembly--contig:-NODE-197-length-25394-cov-1.587763_pt1 | contig 25394 bp, 43 predicted proteins | sample MGYA00242507_ERZ504598 | MGnify/ENA primary metagenome ERZ504598 (study PRJEB26092, sample SAMD00036318) | human gut metagenome | host: Homo sapiens | study: EMG produced TPA metagenomics assembly of...
CTGCTGAGGTAGAACGCTCTTTACGTGTGTTGGACGGTGCTGTCGCTGCTTATTGTGCAGTTGGTGGCGTTGAACCGCAATCTGAAACAGTTTGGCGTCAAGCAGACAAGTACAATGTGCCACGTATCGGTTATGTTAATAAAATGGACCGTTCCGGTGCAGACTTCTTCGAAGTAGTTCGCCAAATGAAGGACGTTTTGGGTGCTAATCCATGTCCTATCGTTATCCCTATTGGCGCTGAAGAAACTTTCAAGGGGTTGGTTGACCTTATTAAAATGAAAGCTATCTATTGGCATGATGAGACAATGGGGCTGACTATACGGTGGAGGAAATTCCTGCCAATTTAGTAGACGAAGCCAATGAATGGAGAGATAAGATGCTCGAAAAAGTAGCTGAGTTTGACGATGCCTTGATGGAGAAATATTTCGATGATCCTTCTACTATTACAGAAGAAGAGGTTTTGAGAGCTCTTCGTAACGCAACAGTACAGATGGCTGTTGTTCCGATGCTGTGTGGATCTTCATTCAAGAACAAAGGTGTACAGACTTTGCTTGACTATGTTTGTGCATTCTTGCCTTCTCCGTTGGATACTCCGAATATCATAGGAACTAATCCTGATACTGGTTTGGAGGAAGATCGTAAGCCGGATGATGATGAAAAAACATCTGCTTTGGCATTTAAGATTGCTACTGACCCGTATGTCGGTCGTCTGACTTTCTTCCGTGTTTATTCAGGAAAAATTGAAGCGGGTTCTTATATTTATAATTCCCGTTCAAGGAAGAAGGAGCGCGTATCCCGTCTGTTCCAGATGCACTCAAACAAGCAGAATCCGGTAGAAGTTATCGGTGCTGGTGATATTGGTGCTGGCGTAGGTTTCAAGGATATACATACTGGTGATACATTGTGTGACGAAACTGCACCGATTGTATTGGAGTCTATGGACTTCCCGGAACCGGTAATTGGTATCGCAGTTGAGCCTAGACTCAGAAGGATATGGATAAACTGTCAAATGGCTTGGCTAAGCTGGCTGAAGAAGATCCGACGTTTACAGTTAAGACTGACGAAACAGACTGGTCAGACAGTTATCTCTGGTATGGGTGAGCTTCACTTGGATATTATCATCGACCGTCTGAAACGTGAGTTCAAGGTTGAATGTAACCAAGGTAAGCCTCAAGTTAACTATAAGGAAGCTATCACTAAGACAGTCAACTTGCGTGAAGTTTACAAGAAGCAGTCCGGTGGTCGTGGTAAGTTCGCTGATATTATCGTGAACATCGGCCCGGTTGATGAAGACTTCAAGGAAGGCGGATTGCAATTCGTCGACGAAGTGAAGGGTGGTAACATTCCTAAGGAATTTATCCCGTCTGTACAGAAGGCTTCACTACTGCCATGAAGAATGGTGTGTTGGCAGGTTATCCGTTGGATTCACTGAAAGTAACCTTGATTGACGGTTCTTTCCACCCGGTTGACTCTGACCAGTTGTCATTTGAAATCTGTGCTATTCAGGCATACAAGAACGCTTGCGCTAAGGCAGGTCCGGTATTGATGGAGCCTATCATGAAGCTGGAAGTTGTTACTCCGGAAGAAAACATGGGTGACGTTATCGGTGACTTGAACAAGCGTCGCGGTCAGGTAGAAGGTATGGAATCAAGCCGTTCCGGTGCTCGTATCGTGAAGGCAATGGTTCCGCTGGCAGAAATGTTCGGTTACGTAACTGCGTTGCGTACTATCACTTCTGGTCGTGCAACCTCTTCAATGGTATACTCTCACCACGCCCAGGTTTCCAACTCTATTGCCAAGGCAGTATTGGAGGAAGTAAAAGGTCGTGCTGACTTAATCTAAAAAAAACTTGAAGTCCCGTAGGCTAGCGAATGACTCTTAGCCTGCGGAACTTCATCTTATATAACTATTTAATAATTAAAGACAGTAATGAGTCAAAAAATTAGAATCAAACTGAAATCTTACGACCACAACTTGGTTGACAAGTCAGCTGAGAAGATTGTAAGAACGGTGAAGACAACAGGCGCTATCGTTAGCGGTCCAATTCCTCTCCCTACGCATAAGCGTATCTTTACCGTAAACCGTTCGACTTTCGTTAACAAGAAGTCGCGTGAACAATTCGAACTCTCTTCTTACAAGAGATTAATCGACATCTATAGCTCAACAGCTAAGACAGTAGATGCTCTGATGAAGTTGGAGTTGCCGAGTGGTGTGGAAGTAGAAATCAAAGTGTAAGTATTAAAAATTAAGTGAAATGCCAGGATTATTAGGAAAAAAAATCGGAATGACATCCGTTTTCAGTGCCGAGGGTAAGAATGTACCATGCACTGTTATCGAAGCAGGTCCTTGTGTTGTTACTCAAGTGAAAACTGTAGAAAAGGACGGTTATGAAGCTGTTCAGCTGGGCTTCCAGGACAAGAAGGAGAAGCACACTACAAAGCCTTTGATGGGGCACTTTAAGAAAGCTGGAGTAACTCCCAAGAAACACTTGGCTGAGTTCAAAGAATTTGAAACAGAGTTGAATCTGGGTGACACTGTTACCGTAGAACTGTTCAATGACGCAACTTTTGTTGACGTTGTAGGTACTTCTAAGGGTAAAGGTTTCCAGGGTGTAGTAAAACGCCATGGTTTTGGTGGTGTAGGCCAGACTACTCACGGTCAGCACAACCGCGCTCGTAAGCCGGGTTCTATCGGTGCTTGTTCTTACCCTGCAAAAGTTTTCAAAGGAATGCGCATGGGCGGACAGCTTGGTGGCGACAGAGTAACTGTTCAAAACCTGCAGGTATTAAAGGTAATCGCGGAGCACAATCTTCTTTTGATTAAGGGATCTGTTCCTGGTTGCAAAGGTTCAATCGTAATAATTGAGAAATAATGGAAGTTAACGTATATAACATTAAAGGTGAAGACACTGGGAGAAAGATTACGTTAAACGAGTCTATCTTCGGAATTGAGCCCAACGACCACGCTATCTACTTGGACGTTAAACAGTTTATGGCTAACCAGCGTCAGGGTACACACAAGTCAAAGGAAAGAAGCGAAATCAGCGGTTCTACTCGTAAAATCGGTCGCCAGAAAGGTGGCGGTGGTGCACGTCGTGGTGACATGAACTCACCGGTACTCGTTGGTGGTGGACGTGTATTCGGTCCGAAACCGAGAGATTACTACTTCAAACTGAATAAGAAAGTAAAAGCTCTGGCACGTAAGTCAGCTTTGGCATATAAGGCTCAGAACAATGCCATCATTGTAGTAGAAGACTTCAACTTTGAAGCTCCTAAGACAAAAGATTTTGTTGTTATGACAAAAAATCTTAAAGTTTCTGACAAAAAGCTGCTTGTTGTTTTACCGGAAGCAAATAAAAACGTATATTTGTCGGCTCGTAACGTAAAGGGCGCTAATGTGCAGACTATCTCAGGGTTAAATACTTACAGAGTATTGGACGCTGGAGTTGTTGTGTTTGCTGAAAGTGCACTTTCTGCTATCGACAATATCTTAATGTAAAAAGGAGGCTTAAATAATGGGAATTATTATTAAACCGTTAGTGACAGAGAAGATGACTGCAATTACTGATAAGTCGAACAATCGTTTCGGCTTTATTGTGCGTCCTGAAGCTAATAAACTGGAAATTAAGAACGAAGTTGAAGCCCTTTACAACGTTACCGTGGTTGATGTGAATACAATTCGTTATGCCGGCAAGAACAAGAGCCGTTATACACGCGCAGGTATCATCAACGGACGTACAAACGCTTACAAAAAAGCTGTTGTTACGTTGAAAGAAGGAGATACTATTGATTTTTATAGCAATATTTAAAAGAAATGGCAGTACGTAAATTTAAGCCACAACACCGGGGCAAAGACATAAAATTATTGGTACTTTCGAAGAAATTACTGCACGAGTACCAGAAAAGTCTCTTGTATTTGGTAAGAAATCTTCCGGCGGTCGTAACAATACAGGTAAAATGACCATGCGCTACATCGGTGGCGGTAGTAAGAAGATTATCCGTATCGTAGACTTCAAGAGAAATAAAGACGGTGTACCTGCAGTGGTTAAAACAATTGAATACGATCCGAACCGTTCGGCTCGTATCGCTCTGTTGTTTTATGCAGATGGTGAAAAAGATATATTATTGCTCCCAATGGATTGCAAGTTGGTGCGACTTTGATGTCAGGTGAAACTGCTGCTCCGGAAATCGGAAATGCTCTTCCGCTTCAGAATATTCCGGTCGGTACTGTAATTCACAACATCGAATTACGTCCGGGACAAGGCGCTGCCTTGGTTCGCTCGGCTGGTAACTTCGCTCAGTTGACTTCTAGAGAAGGTAAGTACTGCGTTATCAAGTTGCCTTCAGGTGAGGTTCGTCAGATCCTCAGTACTTGTAAGGCTACTATTGGTAGTGTAGGTAACTCAGATCATGGATTGGAAAGTTCAGGTAAAGCTGGACGTTCTCGTTGGTTAGGACGTCGTCCGCGTAACCGTGGTGTTGTTATGAACCCGGTTGATCACCCGATGGGTGGTGGTGAAGGACGTGCTTCAGGAGGACACCCGAGATCTCGTAAGGGATTGTATGCTAAGGGCCTTAAGACAAGAGCTCCGAAGAAACAATCGTCTAAGTATATTATTGAGAGAAGAAAGAAGTAATCTGATTAATTGAGTAAATTATGAGTCGTTCATTAAAAAAAGGTCCGTATATTAACGTTAAGCTTGAGAAGAAAGTGCTTGCCATGAATGAATCGGGCAAGAAAGTGGTAGTTAAGACTTGGGCCAGAGCTTCAATGATTTCGCCTGATTTTGTAGGCCATACTGTTGCAGTTCACAATGGAAATAAATTTATTCCTGTTTATGTTACCGAAAACATGGTAGGACACAAGTTGGGCGAATTTGCTCCAACTCGTACATTCAGAGGACACGCTGGTAACAAGAAAAAATAAGACAGGATTTATCTGAAATAATAAAGTAATAATATAATGGGAGCAAGAAAAAAAATATCGGCTGAAAAAAGAAAAGAAGCCTTAAGACCATGTATTTTGCGAAATTGCAAAATGTTCCTACTTCCCCCCGTAAAATGCGTCTCGTGGCTGACATGATTCGCGGGATGGAGGTGAACAGAGCACTCGGCGTTTTGAAGTTCTCTTCAAAAGAGGCTGCCGCAAGAGTGGAAAAGTTGCTGCGCTCTGCAATTGCTAACTGGGAGCAGAAAAACGAACGTAAAGCTGAAAGCGGCGAGCTGTTCGTAACCAAGATTTTTGTTGATGGTGGCGCTACACTCAAAAGAATGAGACCGGCTCCGCAGGGTAGAGGTTACAGAATCCGCAAGCGTTCAAACCACGTAACGTTGTTCGTTGGTTCTAAAAGTAATAACGAAGATCAAAATTAAGGTAAATGGGACAAAAAGTTAATCCAATAAGCAACCGTTTAGGAATTATCAGAGGATGGGATTCCAATTGGTATGGTGGAAAGAATTACGGCGATTCTCTGCTGGAAGATAGCAAGATTCGTAAATATTTGAACGCTCGTCTTGCTAAAGCAAGTGTTTCAAGAATTGTAATCGAACGTACACTGAAACTCGTGACTATTACCGTTTGTACAGCACGTCCGGGTATCATTATCGGTAAGGGTGGCCAAGAAGTTGATAAGTTGAAAGAAGAGTTGAAGAAGGTCACTGATAAAGATATCCAGATCAATATCTTCGAAGTGAAAAGACCTGAGTTGGACGCTGTTATCGTGGCTAACAACATCGCCCGTCAGGTAGAAGGTAAAATTGCCTACCGTCGCGCTATCAAAATGGCTATTGCCAACACAATGCGTATGGGTGCGGAAGGTATCAAAATTCAGATTTCAGGACGTTTGAATGGTGCAGAAATGGCCCGTTCTGAAATGTATAAAGAAGGAAGAACTCCGTTGCACACTTTCAGAGCAGATATCGACTATTGTCATGCAGAAGCATTGACTAAGGTTGGTCTTCTCGGCATTAAAGTTTGGATTTGTAGAGGTGAAGTTTATGGTAAGAAGGAGTTGGCTCCGAACTTTACGCAAAGCAAGGAAAGTGGTCGTGGAAGCAATAGCGGAAACAATGGCGGAAAGAACTTCAAAAGAAAGAAAAATAATCGCTAACGAATTTGATTTTTAGGAATTATGTTACAACCGAAAAAGACAAAATTCAGAAGACAACAAAAAGGCCGTCAAAAAGGTAATGCCCAAAGAGGAAACCAACTGGCTTTCGGTTCTTTTGGTATTAAGGCCTTGGAGACGAAGTGGATTACAGGCCGTCAGATTGAAGCTGCGCGTATTGCAGTAACAAGATATATGCAACGTCAAGGACAGATTTGGATTCGTATTTTCCCGGATAAGCCTATTACAAGAAAGCCTGCTGACGTACGTATGGGTAAAGGTAAAGGTAGCCCCGAGGGATTCGTTGCTCCTGTTACACCGGGTAGAATTATTATCGAAGCTGAAGGAGTATCTTATGAAATCGCAAAAGAAGCTTTGCGCTTAGCTGCACAGAAGCTTCCTATCACAACCAAGTTTGTGGTAAGACGTGATTATGATATCCAAAATCAAAATGCGTAAGAAGTATGAAAACAGCAGAAATTAAAGAGATGCCTACCAGTGACTTGGTAGAAAGAGTTGAAGCAGAAGTAGCTAATTACAACCAAGTGATTTTAAATCATTCTATTTCTCCTTTGGATAATCCTGCTCAGATCAAACAATTACGCAGGACTATTGCGCGTATGAAAACTGAATTACGCCAGAGAGAACTTAACAATAAATGATGAGCTTGATGGAAGCAAGAAATTTAAGAAAAGAAAGAACAGGGGTTGTGCTGAGCGATAAGATGGATAAGACCATTACTGTTGCAGCTAAGTTTAAGGAAAAACACCCCATATATGGTAAGTTCGTTAGTAAGACGAAGAAGTACCATGCTCATGATGAAAAGAATGAGTGCAATATCGGCGATACTGTACGCATCATGGAAACTCGTCCTTTGAGCAAGACTAAGAGATGGAGATTGGTTGAAATAATTGAAAGAGCTAAGTAATTATGATACAAGTAGAATCCAGACTTACAGTATGTGACAACAGTGGAGCAAAAGAAGGCTCTCTGTATCCGCGTTTTGGGCGGTACAGGTCGTCGCTATGCTTCAGTAGGGGACGTGATTGTTGTTTCTGTAAAAAGCGTTATCCCTTCAAGTGATATTAAAAAAGGTGCAGTGTCTAAAGCTTTGATCGTACGTACTAAGAAAGAAATCCGTCGTGCTGATGGTTCTTACATACGTTTTGATGATAATGCTTGCGTGTTGCTGAACAATGCAGGTGAAATTAGAGGTAGTCGTATTTTCGGTCCGGTAGCTCGTGAACTTCGTGCTGCTAACATGAAAGTTGTGTCACTCGCTCCTGAAGTACTTTAATTTTGTAAAAGATTTAAGTAATGAGTAAATTACATATTAAAAAAGGCGATACAGTTTACGTAAATTCTGGTGAAGACAAAGGTAAGACTGGTCGTGTATTGAAGGTTCTTGTTGATAAAAAACGTGCAATCGTTGAGGGTATCAACATGGTGTCTAAGAGCACAAAACCGAATGCAAAGAACCCGCAAGGTGGTATCGTGAAGCAAGAAGCTTCTATCCACATTTCAAACTTGAACCCGGTTGATCCAAAGACTGGCAAAGCAACGCGTGTTGGTAGAAAATTAAGTGCTGACGGCACTTTAGTGCGTTATTCTAAAAAATCAGGAGAGGAGATTAAGTAATGAGTAATACTGCTAGCCTTAAGAAAGAATATGCAGAGCGTATTGCGCCTGCATTGAAATCACAGTTCCAGTATTCTTCTTCAATGCAGGTACCCGTACTTAAGAAGATTGTTATCAATCAGGGTTTGGGTATGGCCGTTGCTGATAAGAAGATTATCGAAGTGGCAATTAATGAAATGACTGCTATTACAGGTCAGAAGGCCGTTGCAACCATTTCTCGTAAAGATATCGCTAACTTTAAGTTGCGTAAGAAAATGCCGATTGGTGTTATGGTAACTTTACGTCGCGAGAGAATGTACGAATTCCTTGAAAAATTGGTTCGTGTAGCTCTGCCGCGTATCCGTGACTTCAAGGGTATTGAAAGTAAGTTCGATGGAAAGGGTAACTATACCCTTGGTATTCAGGAACAAATTATTTTCCCTGAAATTAATATCGATAGTATTACCAGAATTCTCGGAATGAATATTACCTTTGTAACCTCTGCGCAAACAGATGAAGAAGGTTATGCCTTGTTGAAAGAATTCGGTTTACCGTTTAAGAACGCTAAAAAAGATTGATAATATGGCAAAGGAATCAATGAAAGCACGTGAAGTAAAGCGTGCCAAATTAGTAGCCAAATATGCCGAGAAGAGAGCTGCATTGAAGCAAATCGTTAGAACAGGTGATCCTGCGGAAGCTTTTGAAGCTGCACAGAAATTGCAGGACCTGCCCAAGAATTCTAATCCGATTCGTATGCACAACCGTTGCAAATTGACAGGTCGTCCTAAAGGATATATCCGTCAGTTCGGAATCTCCAGAATTCAGTTCCGTGAGATGGCATCCAATGGTCTTATTCCAGGTGTAAAGAAGCAAGCTGGTAATTTTTGTTTTTAAATATTTGTCAGGGTCGTCTGATTAATTTAATTTATTTTTATATGACTGATCCAATAGCAGATTATTTGACGAGGTTGCGGAACGCTATTCAAGCGAAGCACAGAGTTGTGGAAGTTCCGGCTTCTAATTTGAAAAAAGAAATCACTAAGATTCTTTTTGAAAAGGGCTACATTCTTAATTATAAGTTTGTAGAAGATGGTCCTCAAGGTACAATCAAAGTTGCCTTGAAGTATGATCCGGTAAACAAGGTTAACGCAATCAAGAAGCTGGAGAGAATCTCTTCTCCGGGTTTGCGTCAATATACCGGTTATAAAGACATGCCGCGTGTTATTAATGGTTTGGGTATTGCTATAATATCTACTTCCAAGGGTGTAATGACCAACAAAGAAGCCGCTGAACTGAAGATTGGTGGTGAAGTTTTGTGTTATGTATATTAATAGGAGGAATTAGCAATGTCAAGAATAGGAAAATTACCCATTAGTATTCCCGCTGGAGTAACAGTTACTCTGAAAGATGACGTGGTTACCGTTAAGGGACCCAAAGGCGAAATGAGCCAATATGTAAATCCTGCTATCAATGTTGCCATCGAAGACGGTCATGTTGTTTTGGCTGAGAATGAAAATGCAATGCTGGATAACCCCAAGCAAAGCATGCATTCCATGGATTATACCGTTCATTGGTGCACAACATGGTTGTTGGTGTATCAGAAGGATATAAGAAAGAATTGGAACTTGTCGGTGTAGGTTACCGTGCCTCTAAACCAGGGAAATATCATTGAACTGGCTTTAGGTTATACTCACAGTATCTTTATACAGTTGCCTCCTGAAGTTAAAGTTGAGACTAAGTCTGAAAGAAACAAGGAATCCTTTGATTATATTGGAATCTTGCGACAAGCAGTTACTTGGTCAAGTTTGCTCTAAAATACGTTCTTTCCGTAAGCCTGAACCGTATAAGGGTAAGGGTATTAAGTTTGTTGGCGAAGAAATTCGTAGAAAGTCTGGTAAATCAGCTGGTGCTAAATAATCATTTAAATTGATATTATTATGACAACAAAAATAGAAAGACGAATTAAGATCAAATATAGAGTACGCAACAAAATTTCAGGTACTACTGAATGCCCGCGTATGAGTGTATTTAGAAGTAACAAGCAAATCTATGTTCAGATTATCGATGACTTGTCCGGTAAGACATTGGCTGCCGCTTCTTCGTTGGGTATGACTGAAAAAATGCCTAAGAAGGAACAAGCTGCTAAAGTAGGTGAACTGATTGCGAAAAAAGCTCAGGAAGCAGGTATTACTACTGTTGTTTTCGACCGTAATGGTTACTTGTATCATGGGAGAATAAAAGAAGTAGCTGACGCTGCTCGTAACGGTGGACTTAAATTTTAATCATTATGGCAGGACTTAATAATAGAGTTAAGATTACAAACGATATAGAACTGAAAGACAGATTGGTTGCTATTAATCGTGTAACCAAAGTAACCAAAGGTGGTAGAACTTTTAGTTTCTCTGCTATTGTGGTAGTAGGAAACGAAGAAGGCATCATCGGTTGGGGCCTTGGTAAAGCAGGTGAAGTAACCGCTGCTATTGCCAAAGGTGTTGAATCTGCAAAGAAAAACCTGACAAGAGTGCCTGTACTGAAAGGTACAGTTCCTCACGAACAGTCTGCAAAGTTCGGTGGCGCTGAAGTATTTATTAAACCGGCTTCTCACGGTACCGGTGTTGTTGCTGGCGGTGCAATGCGTGCCGTATTGGAAGTGTTGGTGTAACAGACGTTTTGGCTAAGTCAAAAGGTTCTTCCAACCCGCACAACTTGGTAAAGGCTACTATCTTGGCATTGAGTGAAATGCGCGATGCTCGTATGGTTGCCCAGAACAGAGGAGTTAGTATGGAAAAAGTATTTAGAGGATAAGGAGGAAGAATATGTCGACTATAAAGATTAAACAAGTTAAAAGTAGAATTGGTGCTCCTGCTGATCAGAAGAGAACTCTCGATGCACTGGGACTTCATAAGTTGAATCGTGTGGTTGAACACGAATGCACTCCTTCAATTCTTGGAATGGTGGATAAGGTTAAACACTTGGTTACCATTGTTAAGTAATTATTTGTTGAATATAAAACGAATTACAATATGAACTTAAGTAATTTAAAACCTGCAGAGGGATCTACTAAAACAAGAAAGAGAATTGGACGTGGTCCGGGTTCTGGCTTGGGAGGTACTTCTACTAGAGGTCATAAAGGAGCTAAATCAAGATCTGGATACTCTAAGAAAATCGGTTTTGAAGGTGGTCAGATGCCTCTTCAACGTCGTGTACCTAAGTTTGGCTTTAAAAATATCAATCGTGTAGAGTATAAGGCTATCAACTTGGATACAATTCAGAAATTGGCCGAAGCTAAAAATCTGCAGACTGTAGGTATCAATGACTTCATCGCTGCCGGTTTCATTTCTTCAAGCCAGTTGGTAAAAGTATTAGGTAACGGAACTTTGACTGCTAAGTTGGATGTACAAGCACACGCATTCTCTAAGACTGCGGTTGCTGCCATCGAAGCTGCTGGTGGACAAGTAGTAAAACTCTAATTCGATGAGAAAAGCTATTGAAACATTAAAGAATATATGGAAAATTGAGGATCTGAGACAACGGATCCTCATTACCATATTGTTTGTGGCAATCTACCGTTTTGGTTCGTATGTCGTTTTGCCGGGTATCAATCCGTCAATGCTGACACAATTGCATCAACAGACAAGCGAAGGTCTTTTAGCCTTGTTAAATATGTTTTCCGGAGGAGCATTTTCCAATGCCTCTATTTTTGCATTGGGTATCATGCCGTACATCTCTGCCTCCATTGTGATTCAGTTGCTGGGTATTGCGGTTCCGTATTTCCAGAAATTGCAGCGCGAAGGTGAGAGTGGTAGAAGAAAAATGAATCAATATACTCGTTATCTGACGATTCTTATTCTTTTGGTTCAGGCTCCTTCTTATTTGCTCAATCTTAAGATGCAGGCTGGTCCTTCTTTAAATGCTTCATTAGATTGGACTCTGTTTATGTTTACTTCTACCATTATTTTAGCGGCTGGAAGTATGTTTATTTTGTGGCTTGGTGAGAGAATTACGGATAAGGGTATCGGTAATGGTATTTCGCTGATTATCATGATTGGTATCATCGCCCGTCTGCCACAGTCCTTATTCCAGGAATTGATTTCCCGTATGACGGACAAGACTGGTGGTCTGGTAATGTTCTTGATTGAGCTTGTTGTTCTGCTGGTTGTTATTGCATTCGCTATTCTTTTGGTGCAGGGAACTAGAAAGATTCCTGTACAATATGCGAAGAAGATCGTGGGTAACAAGCAATATGGCGGTGCTAGACAGTATATTCCTTTGAAGGTGAATGCTGCTAACGTGATGCCTATCATTTTTGCTCAGGCTATCATGTTTATTCCTATCACTCTTGTTGGGTTCTCAAATGTAAATGATGCAAGTGGTTTCGTACGTGCATTGACTGATCATTACAAGCTTTTTGGTATAATTTGATTTTTGCAGTGTTGATTATATTGTTTACGTATTTCTATACTGCAATTACTATTAACCCGACTCAGATGGCTGAAGATATGAAGAGAAACAATGGTTTTATTCCGGGTATCAAGCCAGGAAGCAAACTGCTGAGTATATTGACGTGATTATGTCGCGTATTACTTTGCCTGGTTCTTTCTTCTTGGCCTTGGTTGCCATTATGCCTGCGTTTGCCGGTATATTCGGTGTGAAAGCTGAGTTTGCTCAATTCTTTGGCGGTACATCTTTGTTAATCCTTGTGGGTGTGGTGCTTGATACTCTCCAGCAGGTAGAAAGTCATTTGTTGATGAGACACTATGACGGTTTGCTGAAATCCGGACGTATTAAAGGCCGCAGTGGTAATGTAGCTGCATATTAATCTTTTTTGAAGAATGATATTTCTTAAAACAGAAGATGAAATAGAGCTGCTCCGCAAGAGTAATTTGCTTGTTGGAAAGACGTTGGCTGAGATAGCTAAGGTTATAAAGCCCGGAGTTACTACAAAGGAGTTGGATAGAGTAGCGGAAGAGTTCATTAGAGATAATGGGGCTGTTCCTACTTTCAAGGGATTTCCGAACCAATATGGCGATCCGTTTCCGGCTTCGATTTGTACTTCTGTAAACGAGCAGGTGGTACATGGTATTCCGAGTGATAATGTAGTACTGAAAGAGGGTGATGTAGTTTCTGTTGATTGCGGTACTTATATGAATGGCTTTTGTGGCGACTCGGCCTATACGTTTTGTGTAGGTGAGGTTGACGAAGAAGTTCGCAAATTACTGAAGGTTACTAAAGAAGCATTGTACATAGGGATACAGAATGCCGTTCACGGCAAGCGGTTGGGTGATATCGGTTATGCGATACAGCAGCACTGCGAATCTAATTCTTATGGTGTGGTGCGTGAGTTTGTGGGTCACGGAATAGGCAAGGAAATGCATGAAGATCCTCAGGTTCCCAATTACGGAAAGCGTGGTTATGGGACAATGCTGAAGAAAGGCTTGTGCATTGCCATTGAACCGATGATAACTTTAGGTAACCGACAAATACTCATGGAGCGTGATGGCTGGACGGTGAGGACAAAAGACCGCAAGTGTGCAGCTCATTTTGAACATACGATAGCAGTCGGCACTGGTGAAGCTGATATATTGTCATCATTCGAGTTCATTGAAGAAGTATTAGGAGATAAAGCAATTTAAGAAATTAATATGGCAAAGCAATCTGCAATAGAACAAGATGGAGTTATAGTTGAAGCATTGTCTAATGCAATGTTTCGTGTTGAATTAGAAAACGGACATGAGATTACTGCACATATTTCCGGTAAGATGCGGATGCATTACATCAAAATCCTGCCAGGGGATAAAGTAAGAGTCGAAATGTCTCCTTACGATTTATCGAAAGGAAGAATTGTATTTAGATATAAATAAAATTAAGATATGAAAGTAAGAGCATCCTTAAAGAAACGTACGCCAGAGTGTAAGATCGTTAGACGTAATGGCCGTTTGTATGTTATTAACAAGAAAAATCCTAAGTATAAACAACGTCAAGGATAATATTATTATTTTTGCAAAAAAAATAATTTAGTATATGGCTATAAGAATAGTTGGTGTCGATTTGCCTCAAAACAAGAGAGGTGAAGTTGCGTTGACCTATGTATATGGTATAGGTCGTAGTAGTTCAGCAAAAATTTTGGATAAAGCAGGTGTTGACAGAGACCTGAAAGTAAAAGACTGGACGGATGATCAGGCTGCCAAGATTCGTGAGATCATTGGTGCAGAGTATAAGGTTGAAGGTGATCTTCGTTCTGAAGTTCAATTGAACATTAAGCGTTTAATGGATATCGGTTGCTATCGTGGTGTTCGTCATCGTATTGGTCTTCCAGTAAGAGGTCAGAGCACAAAGAACAATGCCCGTACTCGTAAGGGTAGAAAGAAAACCGTTGCTAATAAGAAAAAAGCTACTAAATAATAATTGTTGATATGGCAAAAAAACAGTTGCAGCAAAAAAGAGAAATGTGAAGGTTGATGCTAATGGACAGTTGCATGTTCATTCATCTTTTAACAACATTATTGTTTCTCTGGCAAACAGCGAAGGTCAGATCATTTCTTGGTCTTCTGCTGGAAAGATGGGTTTTAGAGGTTCAAAGAAGAACACTCCCTACGCAGCACAGATGGCTGCTCAAGATTGTGCTAAGATAGCATACGATCTTGGCTTGAGAAAGGTAAAAGCATATGTGAAGGGCCCGGGTAACGGACGTGAGTCTGCTATTAGAACTATCCACGGTGCAGGTATCGAGGTTACTGAAATTATTGATGTAACTCCGCTTCCACATAATGGTTGTCGTCCTCCGAAAAGACGTAGAGTTTAAGATTTACCTTTAATAAAAAATGAAACTTGATATTGTTATTGGATTGTAATTTCTTCTCTACAATCGCGGCTGCAACAAATTAAGTTCATGAATAACAATTAAATATTTAAAAGAAATGGCTAGATATACTGGACCAAAATCAAGAATAGCCCGTAAATTCGGTGAAGGTATCTTTGGAGCAGATAAAGTATTGTCAAAGAAGAACTATCCTCCCGGACAGCACGGTAATTCAAGAAAGAGAAAAACTTCTGAATATGGTGTTCAACTTCGTGAGAAACAGAAAGCCAAATACACCTATGGAGTTTTGGAAAAACAATTCCGCAACTTGTTTGAGAAGGCAGCTACCGCTAAAGGTATTACCGGTGAGGTACTCCTTCAATTGTTGGAAGGTCGTCTTGACAAATGTAGTATTCCGTTTGGGTATTGCTCCGACTCGTGCCGCTGCCCGTCAGTTGGTGAGTCACAAGCACATTACTGTAGATGGCGAAGTGGTAAACATTCCTTCATATGCAGTAAAACCGGGTCAGGTTATTGGCGTTCGTGAAAGATCCAAATCTTTGGAAGTTATCGCCAACTCATTGGCCGGCTTTAATCACAGCAAATATCCTTGGTTGGAATGGGATGACAATGCTAAAGTAGGTAAGCTGTTGCACGTACCTGAAGAGCAGAACATTCCTGAAACATTAAAGAGCATTTGATCGTAGAATTGTATTCTAAATAATAATTAATTTCATGGCGATATTAGCATTTCAAAAACCTGATAAAGTATTAATGTTGGAAGCGGACTCTAGATTCGGAAAATTCGAATTTCGTCCGTTGGAGCCCGGTTTCGGTATTACCGTGGGTAATGCACTGCGCCGCATCCTGCTTTCTTCATTGGAAGGTTTTGCTATCACTACTATCAAGATAGAAGGTGTTGAGCACGAGTTTTCCAGTGTTCCGGGAGTAAAAGAGGATGTTACTAACATTATCTTGAATCTGAAACAAGTGAGATTCAAGCAAGTAGTTGAAGAATTCGAGAGCGAAAGGTAAGTATTACAATCGAGAATTCAAGTGAATTTAAAGCAGGTGACATAGGTAAGTATTTGACTGGATTTGAAGTGTTAAATCCTGAATTAGTTATTTGTCATTTAGATTCAAAATCAACTATGCAGATAGATATTACGATCAACAAGGGCCGTGGTTATGTTCCTGCTGACGAAAACCGCGAATATTGCACCGATGTGAACGTAATTCCTATCGATTCTATTTATACTCCGATACGTAATGTTAAGTATCAGGTAGAGAACTTCCGTGTTGAGCAGAAGACCGACTACGAAAAGCTGGTGCTTGAGATTACTACGGATGGTTCCATTCACCCGAAAGAAGCTCTGAAAGAGGCAGCAAAGATTCTGATTTATCACTTCATGCTCTTCTCCGATGAGAAGATTACGCTGGAAAGCAACGATGCTGACGGCAATGAAGAGTTTGATGAGGAAGTATTGCACATGCGTCAGTTGCTGAAGACCAAGCTTGTCGATATGGATCTCTCGGTTCGCGCCCTCAACTGTTTGAAGGCTGCCGATGTAGAGACTTTGGGCGACTTGGTACAGTTCAACAAGACCGATTTGCTGAAGTTCAGAAATTTCGGAAAGAAATCGCTTACCGAGCTTGATGATTTGCTGGAAAGTCTGAATCTGTCGTTTGGAACTGATATTTCTAAATATAAATTAGATAAAGAATAAAAAATGAGACATAATAAGAAATTCAACCATTTGGGTCGTACTGCCTCTCATAGAAACGCTATGTTGGCTAATATGGCGTGTTCTTTGATAAAGCACAAAAGAATCACTACGACCGTTGCAAAGGCTAAAGCTCTGAAGAAGTTCGTTGAGCCTTTGATTACAAAAGCCAAGGACGATACGACAAACTCTCGTCGTGTTGTATTTAGCAATTTGCAAGACAAGTATGCTGTAACTGAACTGTTCAAGGAAATCTCTGTGAAGATTGCTGACCGTCCGGGTGGTTACACTCGTATCATCAAGACTGGTAACCGTTTGGGTGACAACGCAGAAATGTGCTTCATTGAACTCGTTGACTACAACGAAAACATGGCTAAGGAAAAAGTGGCTAAGAAAGCTACCCGTACCCGTCGTTCAAAGAAGAGCGCTGCTGCCGAAGCTGCTCCCGCTGCTGAAACTGCACCGGTTGCCGAAGCTCTTGCTGCTGAAGAAGCAAAAGCAGAATAATTCAACTATTCTTTTTATATATAGAAAGCCGTCCCAGCGATTGGGGCGGCTTTTTTGTTTACGCTTTTATCATTTTTACGGTAAGCACTAACAGAAGTACCTGCTTCAAAGGTTATGGTTGTGGTGTAATTTTGCCACTGCAATATTACAACAGCTATAACCTTTCTATTTATGACGAAGCAAGATTTTTTAGAGATTCAATCAAACGTATTTTGGCAATCCTCTTTTTACATGAACAAACCTTAAAAGATGTGTGTATAAAACAAACCTGTGAAATAAACCGCTATATTTGCACACAGTTATGGGCAGATATTTGAAAATCATAGGACTCCTGGTGCTTGCGTTGGCCTTGTGGCAGACGTCGGGCACTGTATTTACTTCCGATGGCGGGGTGAGTACAGGAGATTCTACGGATATTCAGGCGGTGACTGCCGCTCATTCTCAGGATGGCACATGCTTTACTTCACCTCAGTTGCCCTATCTGCCAGTAGCGGAGCTGGCGAGTAACAGCGGTCATCTGCACTCGCTTGCCATGTCCCGCATTCAGCGTTCCTATACCGCCGAATACATCTTTTCACTAAAGGACTGGGTGGATAAGCTTGCCCGGCGCGAAGCGGTTCTGTCTTTGCATAAAGAGAAGCTTTATGATTCCACCGCTTACTATGGTTGCAAGCCTGTGTGTGAATACTATATTTTCACACTGAGGCGGATTCTGATTTAATGTCTTATTGTATTCAGGTCTTTTTTCTGTGTATGGGCATCGGATAAATGTCCGTATAGAGAAGAGATTGTACTCCCTTATTCTCTATTACAATAATTCATTAATTTATAAAACTGTTTATAATATGGCAACTAAAACTATCGACGCAACTCTTTTTGCGTCTTCACATCCCGATATTGCAAAACGTACAAGTGTTTCCGGACTGCTCATCTCATTGGCGATGATGGTGGCGGGTCTTCTTATCTTTGTTTCTATTTTTGAAATGCACGATAAATCTTCCACCATAAGCATGGCGCTGATGGTAGTGGGCACGGCATTGATTCTGCTGGGGGTATTCCGTTTGTTCTGGAAGTCGAAGGAAATGGTGTACCTGCCTACAGGAAGCGTGACGAAGGAGCGCAGCATGTTTTTCGATTTGAAGCATATAGGTGAGCTGACCGAAATGATTGAGCGCGGCAATCCGGACTGCGAGGCGGGTATAAAGAGCGAATCGAGCGGTAATGTACGTATGGACATTATGATTTCGCAGGACAATAAATTTGCCGCATTACAACTGTTTCAGTTTGTGCCTTACACCTATACTCCGGTGACTTCCGTACGTTACTTCACGGGTAGCGAGGCAGCGGCGGTCTCGGCTTTCCTGTCTAAGTGCAGGACAGTGTAAGTTTGTGCAGATAAAAGCGAGCGCTTTAGCTTATCGGTATAAAACGGGGATTAGTCGGTGACGGCAATCCCCATTTTTTTCATTAGGAAGCAGGCGTTCATGTTCTGCGCCACGCCCGGACGGAGACGGTAGGAGAAGGTCAGCTCATTGTCGGTGATATCCGCCTCGAAGCGGAAGTTGCGGATATTCTCCGGGAAAAGGTCGATGAGCGTACCCAGCAGCAGGTCGTGGGTGGCGATGATGCCGTCTGCCTCTAAAGCCATGAACTGCTTGATAAGTGCGAATGAACCTTTCTGCTTATCCATCGAGTTTGTTCCTTTGAGTATTTCGTCCAGAATGATAAACAGCTCTTCGCCCGCTTGCAGTTTGTCGATAATGAGTTTCAGGCGCTTGAGTTCGGCAAAGAAGTAAGACTCGTTGTCGGTCAGGGAGTCGCTGGTGCGCAGGCTGGTGATAAGGCGCGCGGATACACTTCCATTTCCTCCGCACAGACGGGCATGCCGGTGCAGGCAAGCAGATAATTGACGCCTATCGTACGCAGGTACGTGCTTTTTCCTGCCATGTTGGCGCCGGTGATGATGATGAAGAAAGGGCGTTTCTCCATGTCGATGTCGTTGCGCACACAACGGTCGCGATGCATCAGGGGATGTCCCAAAGCCTTTGCACGGAGTATGAAACGGGCATTGCTGCCGGTATTTGCCGCACCGGCTTTCCTTGCATCGGAAGAGATGCCGGCTTTGGCGGCAGCCATATCAGCCTTGTCGAGCAGAGTAGGATAAGCATATGCAGGATGATTATAGGCAAAGGTTGCCAGTGAGTTAAGAGCATCCATCTGCCCGAGGGCGTCGAGCCACTGAGGCAGTTCGCCGGCATATTGCTCTTTCCATGCCTCGATGCGCATAATCTGCCGCAGTTCCCAGAAGAACAGTCCGTTGAGGATGACGTACATGAACATATTGTTGCGTTGGTCCAACTCGTTCATCAGCTTGCTCAAACGGCTGATGGAGAGGGATGCTTTCCGCTGTTCGCCGCCGATTTCCTCTTTAATGCTTTTCAGCAGGCGGCATTGCATGGGGCGGGCTTCCATAAGCCTGAGCAGCCCGGCATACGTTCCGAGAATCTGCAGTTTCTTGCCGTACACGGCTTGTATCTTGGTAATCTTTCCGGTAAAGGCAAACCCGGCAACGACAAAGAGGGTCCAGATTACTCCCCACATACTTGCCGGCAGGTAACCGGCACGACCAAAAGCAAACATGCACCGTTGATACCCGTAACGGTTGCCGGTAGCACACGCAAGAGTCTGCTCTTGCGAAATGTCCCGGGACTTGCCGCCCATGCTTTCAACTCGGTTTCATCGGCTGTCTTGCCTTTATGCAGCAGGCCGAGGATACGGAACCGCTGGCGGAATTTCAGTTCGGGAGCAAGTTCGCGTACGGCAGCCTGGCGCTCCAGTATATCCTCCTTCTTTGTAAGATGCTGCCCCAGCCAGTCGGCCAGCAGGCGTCTTCCCGGTTCGGTACAGGTACGGTTGATGTATTGGAACAGCGAATGCGTGCCGAATACGTCCAGGTCGTAAGCATACAGATGTGCAGGGTCTGCAAATTCCTCGCCGCCGTCGAAGCAGGATGTGTCATAGTCCAGCGCAGCCAGTTCCTGCCGGTTGACCTCTGCCTCTTTTCCAGAATAATCTTTGCGGTGAAACAGGCGGTTGTGGATTTTATCAGGAGAATGAACGGCAGCAGGGTGACAAGTGCAATGCCCGTCAGCACTGCCCAACTTTCTGTCCAGAAATAAGATAATCCCGCAATTCCTGCCACGAACAGCAGCAGCCGCAGTGTCTGATGCGATAAATCTGTTGCTGTACTTTAATTCCAATTCGCATCGGGCTTCATCCTCAATACGCTGGTAGACCGATTTTATATTTTCAATGCTTTCCATTTTGTTTCCATGCTTTAGAGAACGACAAAGATAACGAAATATATGTTTTTTCCCCTAAGGATATGCGAAATACCGGCTGGCGGTATTCGAAGTACCGCGGGTTGTACGAAGCCTACCACGGTTTGGTAGGAGAGCTACCACTGCTTGGTACGGGAGCTACCAACGGTTGGTACGGCGTGTACCAGCAGGAGGTACATTGTTGGTACACGCATCTTGCTTGTAATCAGTATCGTATCTTGCTTGTAGCGGCAAGGTGGCTTCGGGCTTCCGTACCATAGGTTTCCGTTCGCGGCGATGGCGGCATGCAAGGCCGATGATAGGTATATGCAAATGATTTTGCGGGAAATATGATGTTTTTTCTCTTCTATATTTGCTGAATATCAATAAAAAATGTACCTTTCGCCTGAGTATGCAAAGTTTCAAAAGAAGGATAGCGATATGAAAAGAGGTTGGGTGTTAGGGCTATTGGCATTATTGGTCTTGCCATGTTCGGCACAGCAGATAATGTATTCCAATTTGAAAGAGTTGGTGGAAGGGCGTGGAGATACGGTCACCATACTGAAAGTGGAGAAGCGTTCCAAGAATCAGATTTATCTGATGGGGGGAGCGGATTACCGTATAGAAGCGAAGGACAATTCCGGTCTTTGCAGATATTTGAAGTCTCGCTGTTATGCGGTGCGGATGGATACGTCGCTATATGTAAATTGTAAGAAAATGCGTTATAAACGCTACCGCTTTGGCGGCTGGTATGCACCTGCCATGTGGGTGAAAGGCAGGATTTATTTCTGTGCGCAACCTGTGGGGCAGGCTGCCGCAAGTACGGCAACTCCGCCCGATGCAACCAAGCTGGGCGGTGAAGTGGAGATGCCATCAATGCCTCGGGGCTGGTCTTTGCGCGCGTGTATTATGAGTTGAATCCGGAAACGGGACGCTCGGAGTTTGTGGGCAGGGAGAAGATGCTGGAACTGCTGGCGGATTATCCGGAGCTGAAAGAGGCTTTTGAGAAAGAAACGAACGAATCGGCAGAGGTTGTCGGAAAATACCTGCGTCAGTTGGCGGGTAAGCCGGGTGTTGAATAGAGTAGGGCAAATGTGGAGTAGCTATCGGTTGGGTGGATTTGCATAAAGAGTGTCTGCTTGTGTTGCGGATAATTATTTTATTTATATATTTGCGGTTATTATAATTTATTATAAATGTAAAAAAGAATGCCTATGGTATAAAGACAAATTAGGAAATAGACATATATAAGAGAGCGTTAGCTTTTATTCCTGTACTTCAGAATCTGGAAAATTCAAATACACTGAGAATATAAAGTTGTAACGCCCGCGTCTCTCTACGACGTGGGCTTAACTTTATTCAGTGTATAGGTATTCCAGAACCTTGAAGTACAATAAAGTTTGGTTCCACGTCGCTTTTGTATCCCTGTCTCAAAAGAGATTGAAAAATACATTGTTATACTTTGGAACCGGGTATATCTTAAATAAACATTTATAGATATGAAAATGAGATTATTTTGGTTACCTGTTTGATGTTCTTGTTCGGGACGTTTTGTGCAAGTTGCGGAAGCGATGATAATGAACCTACTGATGAGCCGGGAGCTGGGGGAACGGAAGTGAAAGGGGACTATACGGCAACAACGGCAGTGAAGACGGCGGTGTTGAAATACAACTTAAAATGGAGCAGTGCCGAAATACCTGTTTACTATGAAGATTTTAATCGAAAGTATGGACTGTATCTCTCGCGTGGGTGTCTTGGTGTACTTTCTTTTATACGTCAAAGTGGGGTATGGAATAGTACGTTTCCTTCTTATAATGCCTTTGAGGTGCAATCCTATAATGGTTTATATGTAATGATAGAAGATGTAGGGAAAGTAAATAGCTTACCGGAAGTAATAAAAAAGTTGATTCTACCAGATGACAATAGATATTATGTCAAAGATTTTCCAGTGGCTCAGCCTAATCATGGTTATGCTGTAGCTTTCAAGACAGAGAATGATGAAGTGAAATATCTTCGTATTCTGATTACGGATTATACTTTGGATCATAACGGCACTGTAGCTGCCCTCACCGTTCAATATCAACTTTATTAAAATGGTCTGTTTGTATTTCTCTGAGCTATATTAAGTTACTTTTCTTATTATGCAAAAAAGTGGATTCATTGCCTTTGTTTATTTTTGAATAGCAGGTGAGTGGATCAGACAGTATTTCAAGTAATACGATAAGGAGTCTTTATTGACTAAATGATAAAATTCCCGGCATTCTATTGCGAATATCGGGAATTATTTTTATATTGCGGCAGATACAAGCCAGTGTATTCTGACAATTTGTAACTATTCACCTTATATACTATGGAGATAACTTTAAGCAAAACACTGCCCCCTTATCCCACCTTCGTAGAAGGTATCCGGCGGGCACCCGACCGCGGCTACACTCTTGACGCGGCACAAACCGCTATGGCATTGAAGAATGCCCTGCGCTACATCCCTAAAGAATTGCACGAAACACTCGCTCCGGAGTTTATGGAAGAACTCCGTACACGCGGACGCATTTATGGCTACCGCTACCGTCCGCAAGGCGACCTCAAGGCAAAGCCCATCGACGAATACAAAGGACGCTGCATCGAGGGCAAGGCCTTTCAGGTGATGATAGACAATAATCTTTGTTTCGACATAGCCTTTACCCTTACGAACTTGTCACTTACGGCGAGACGGGGCAGGTGTGCCAGAACTGGATGCAGTATCGCCTGATAAAACAATACCTCGAAGTCCTTACCGATGACCAGACGCTCGTTATCGAAAGCGGGCATCCGCTGGGACTCTTCAAGTCGAAACCCGAAGCGCCGCGCGTCATTATTACGAATGCGATGATGGTAGGGCTGTATGATAATCAGCAGGACTGGCATACAGCCATGCAGATGGGTGTAGCCAATTACGGTCAGATGACTGCCGGCGGGTGGATGTATATCGGGCCGCAGGGCATTGTGCACGGCACTTTCAACACCCTTTTGAATGCCGGACGGCTGAAGCTCGGCATCCCTCAGGACGGTGACCTGCGCGGACGGCTTTTCGTCTCTTCCGGCCTGGGCGGTATGAGCGGCGCCCAGCCCAAAGCTGCCGAGATGTCCGGTGCGGCGGCTGTCATAGCCGAAGTGGATGCCTCGCGTATTGAAACCCGCCACCGTCAAGGCTGGGTGGGACACGTAACGGATTCGCTGCCGCAAGCCTTTGCGCTGGCCAAAGAGCCATGGACAGTCACACTCCGATTTCCATCGCCTATCACGCAATGTGGTGGACCTTTTGGAATATGCCGTAAAGGAACAGATACATATAGACCTGCTTTCCGACCAGACATCCTGCCATGCGGCATACGACGGCGGCTACTGCCCCGTGGGACTGACCTTCGAGGAGCGTACCCGGATGCTGCATGAGAATCCTGCCGAATTCCGCCGTAAGGTGGATGCCACGTTGAAGCGCCACTTCCTTGCCATAAAAGAGCTTGTCGGCCGGGGCACGTACTTCTTCGATTACGGCAACTCTTTCATGAAAGCCGTTTATGATGCCGGCGTTCCCGAAATAGCGCGCAACGGCAGCGACAAGAACGGTTTCATCTTTCCCAGCTACGTAGAAGACATTATGGGGCCGGAACTCTTCGATTACGGCTACGGGCCTTTCCGTTGGGTATGTCTTAGCGGCAAGCACGAGGACCTGGTAAAGACCGACCGTGCCGCCATGGAGTGCATTGACCCTACCCGCCGCGGACAGGATTTGGATAATTATAACTGGATACGCGATGCCGAGAAGAACAACCTGGTGGTAGGCACGCAGGCGCGCATCCTCTATCAGGATGCCGAGGGACGCATGAAGATTGCCTTGCGCTTCAACGAAATGGTGCGCCGCGGCGAAGTAGGGCCCATTATGCTGGGACGCGACCATCACGATGTCAGCGGTACGGACTCTCCTTTCCGCGAGACATCCAACATCAAGGACGGCAGCAACGTAATGGCGGACATGGCGGTGCAATGCTTTGCCGGAAACTGCGCGCGGGGCATGAGCCTTGTGGCGTTGCACAACGGCGGCGGAGTAGGTATCGGCAAGGCCGTTAACGGCGGCTTCGGCATGGTGTGCGACGGTTCCGAACGGGTGGACGAAATCTTGCGCTCTGCCATGCTTTGGGATGTGATGGGCGGTGTGGCACGCCGTTCGTGGGCACGAAATGCACATGCCATGGAGACCAGCGAAGAGTTTAACCGCACCCATGCGGAAGGCTATCACATCACGATGCCTTACGTGGCGGATGAAGAACTGATTGATAAATATATAAAATAATAGTAACAGGCTTATTTATAGAGGAGATAAGGACATAAGAGTATTCTTTTTTCAGACAGACGAACCAAAGAACATAAAGGATATTCAGAATATAAGAGAACCAAAGAACAAATGCGCAAAAATATATAAGGTTAAGAGGATAAACTCAACTGTGATGTCCGGCAGGTATCCGCCTGCATAGTTTATGTCCTTTGGTTCGTCTGTCTGAAAAAATAATAGGTCTGTCCGGAGATAATATCAAAGAAAAATACCGTCTCCTCTGTAGTAAGCTCCAAAAACATAACCGTTATGAACCGAATCGTAGAATGTGTCCCCAATTTCAGCGAGGGACGTGACTTGCAGAAAATAGACCGTATTGTAGCCCCTTTCCGTGGCAAACAAGGTGTGAAGTTGCTGGATTACAGTAACGATGAAGACCACAACCGGCTGGTGGTTACCGTAGTGGGCGAGCCCGAACCGCTCCGCGATGCCGTGCTCGAAGCCATCGGCGTGGCCGTACAGCTCATCGACCTGAACAAACACCAGGGGCAGCATCCCCGTATGGGCGCTGTGGACGTTGTTCCTTTTATCCCAATCAAGAATGTGACCATGGAAGAGGCCGTTGCGCTCTCTAAGGAAGTGGGTGCGGAAGTGGCAAAACGTTATAACCTGCCTGTATTCCTCTACGAGAAATCCGCTTCGGCACCTCACCGCGAGAACCTTGCGGCTGTCCGTAAAGGAGAGTTCGAGGGCATGGCGGAGAAGATAAAGCTTCCCGAATGGCAACCCGATTTCGGTCCCGCCGAACGTCATCCTACCGCAGGTACGGTGGCAGTGGGAGCACGCATGCCGTTGGTGGCCTATAACATCAACCTCAATACGCCGAGTCTGGAGATTGCGCACGACATTGCCAAAAAGATACGTTTCATCGGCGGCGGGCTGCGCTACTGCAAGGCTATGGGCGTGGAACTGAAAGACCGGGGGATTACCCAGGTATCCATCAACACTGACCGAT
>ENA-OQDD01000198-OQDD01000198.1-human-gut-metagenome-genome-assembly--contig:-NODE-198-length-25343-cov-2.954116_pt1 | contig 25343 bp, 30 predicted proteins | sample MGYA00242507_ERZ504598 | MGnify/ENA primary metagenome ERZ504598 (study PRJEB26092, sample SAMD00036318) | human gut metagenome | host: Homo sapiens | study: EMG produced TPA metagenomics assembly of...
CTGTGTATTCTTTTACGACATCCAGCGAAATGTAAACCGTTCCGTCGCTCTCCTGCTGTACGGCAGCTGTCCGCCCGGTGTTTTGGCAACGGCCGCATCGCCCGGAAGCAGTGTCTGCACGCCGCCGCTCGTTGTAAGCAGGATTCCTTTTGTTTCTTCATCCCAGTAGAAGCAGCTGTTCAGCTGGGATTCTACATATGTGTACGCCGCATACGGCTCTCCTCCGATAAGAACGGCCTGCTCTTCCAGAAGTTCTCCGTTCTGGATCAGCGCAACGCTGTTTTCGTCTGTCAGGTTAAAATATTCGTTCCCGGCCATGTATTCGGTTCCGGGTTTATATCGGTTTATCAAAATGAAACAATGCCTGCTGCACCGACTAGCACGATCAGAATCAGTACGACCAGTACCGGCGCTGCTTTTTTCTTCTGTTGCTCCTTCATGTGTTCTTTTCCCCTTTTCTTCGCTCTGAAGATCTCCCCACTTGCGCCCATTATAACAAAAAAATACCCAATAGCAACCGTTATGCGCAAGGGAACCGCATGCGAGTCAGAAAGTATCGTTACAGTTCACTGGTTCCCAGCGAACTGTAACATTCGCAGCCCTCATTTAAAGTTTTGCTTCGCAAAAGGAGGGCTGCTCACACCTGAATCATGTTCTTACGCAGCGAAACAGCAGGTGTTTCACTGCTGATTGAACAGTAACGAACGTATCGTTGCTTTTTGCTATTGGGTATTTTTCAGAAAATCTGTTTAAAAAGTTTTGTCGATTGTTTGTTTCATGGCTTATTTGCAGTTGTGACGTACAAAAAAGAAAGCCCCATCGATCCGTATGAAATACTTTTGTTTTTAGTTTCAATGATCATGTTTCGCGGGGACGCCTTCTTATCCGATCCGTTTTTTCTGTGCCTGCTTCTGGCCGGAGTATGCACCCTCCGGGCAGAAGCAAAGGTTTCCCCAACTCCTATTATACTTCAAGCCGGGGGAATTACAAATAAAGTTTGTCCCTTCATTTCTGAAAAAATTATGCGAAATGTAAAAAAAATCTTAAGTTCTTTACTTCTTTCCGTGATGTGTTATACTATATTGTAAGCAGCCCTATTTATATAAGTAAAGAGTAATTAAGGACGTGAGAGTTATGAAAATAGAAAAAATCAATGATAACAAGATCCGCTGCACACTGACCAGCGCCGATCTTGCCGAAAGAAATTTAAAGCTCAGCGAACTGGCTTACGGCACGGAAAAGGCCCGCAGCCTGTTTCAGGATATGATGCTTGAAGCCAACCAGCAGTTCGGCTTCAATGTGGATAATGCCCCGCTCATGGTCGAGGCCGTTCCGGTGGCTCCGGACAGCATTGTCCTCATTATCACCAGAGTCGAGGATCCACAGGAGCTCGACACCCGCTTCGCCAAATTTGCTCCATCCGGCGACGATACGGACGGACCGGAACCGGTACAGTATTCCGGCGCGGACGACATCATCGACCTGTTCCACAAGCTCTGCGATGTGAAGAACAAGGCACAGGAAATCGCAAAGAAAGCGGCACAGAAGGAAAACGAAAAAGAGCCTGCAGCATCCGAGGAAAAGAATGTGGATCTGGTACGCACCTTCCACTTCTCAACCCTCGACGATGTCATCAGCTCCGCAAAAGCGCTGAACCAGTATTTTACCGGCAGCAATTCCCTCTATAAGAACAGGGCAGATGCCAACTATCAGCTCGTTCTGCACCAGTCCGGCTGCAAACCGGAGGAATTCAACAAGGTCTGCAACATTCTTTCTGAGTACGGCAGACAGGAATCCTTCTCCCTGGCCGCTGAAGCATTTCTGCTGGAACATGGAAATGCAATGGTAAAAGAGAATGCTCTGCAGGAGCTGGCTTCTCTGTAAGTTTTGAAACGTATGTATAAAAAAAGGAAGTCCGCGAAGGACTTCCTTTTTTGTACGTTCCGTACAAATTACTCTTCTGTGATAGCCTCGGTTGGACATACGCTTGCGCATGTTCCGCACTCAACGCATACATCCGGGTTGATTTCGTAATGGGAATCTCCCTCAGCGATAGCCTCTACTGGACATTCTCCAGCGCAGGTTCCGCAGCTACACATTCGTCTGTGATTACATATGCCATGATCTTATCCTCCTTGTAGATTTTTTGGCCCTTTCGGTACTATCCACATTGTAAACGATTGCCCCTGAAATACAAGTACAAAATTATAAACATTCTATAATCTTATGAATTTGTTCTTGCATTCCCCCCGGGGGTACGCTATAATCAAAATAGCCGTCAAAATCGGAACGACGGGTATATACACATTTAAAGGAGGAACTTTAAGATGGCAAAGATCTCGAAAGACATGACAATCGGCGAGTTAATCGCAATGGATACAAATATCATCGGAATCCTGATGGGAGCCGGTATGCACTGCATCGGCTGCCCTTCTGCACAGGGTGAGTCCCTGGAAGAAGCAGCTATGGTTCACGGCCTGGACGCTCAGGTTCTGGAAGACCAGATCAACGATTATCTGGCTGCAAAATAAGTCGGATTTCCGCGTGGATCCAAAAAGAACGCCTCTCGCAGGCGTTCTTTTTTTTCTGTCCGATTTACCCATTGTTCCGATGGCCCCGTTTTGCTTTCGTCCGTTTTCCTTTCTGCTCCAGCGTCGCCGCTGCTTCTCTCCGGCTCTGCTGGTGGCGGCGGATCGCCTCATCCACACGGCGGCTCCGCTCTTCCTGGCGCCGCTTCTGTATCATCTGATCGAGCAGACGGCCGAGCACGCGGTAAAACTCCGTCTGACGCTCCTCCTCTTCCTGCCGCATCACAGTGTCCGCCAGCTGTTCTGCTTCCCGCTCGGCAGAAGATCGACAACCACCTCCGGCACTTCGTCCGCTTTTCCCGGTATTGCCGGATCCGGCTTCTCCTTTGCCGTCTCTGCCGCTTCCGCCGGAAACGCTTTGATCTCCGCCGTTGCCTGCACCAGCTTCGGCATCAGCTCGCGGATCGCTTTCAGGTGAAGCCCCTTTTTCTTCAGTTCCCGGATTCCCAGAAAAATCTGAATGTCCTGCGCAGTATAGCAGCGGTGTCCCAGCGAATTGCGGTGGATTTCCATGCCGAGCTCGTCCTCCCAGTACCGGAGCACATGCGCTTTCTCCCCGGTCAGCTTCTCCGCCTCCGTGACCAGATACGTTCTATTTTCCATACGGCAGCCACTCCCTTCTTCCCTTTATTATAAGAGCGTCCCCACCCCGCCGCAAGAAAATCTCATCGTAATATTCCGACAATTTTATACAATTATACACAAAAAACGTGCCGCAGGACTATCCCACGACACGTTCTGACACCATACTATTCAGAGCCCCATCTCATTCCGCTACGCTACATCTCGATGTGGCTTCTCGCCATATGAAATTGAGGGGAAAAGTGCTCATTCATGCAAGCATGAGTCGCACTTTTCCCCTCAATTTCGCATGGCTCTGAATAGTTACAAATATTTTCTTTTATCTCTCTGCATTCGCAAATTTCGTATAATCCGGCAGCCAGACCAGATTGACGGTTCCGATCGGGCCGTTTCGCTGTTTGGCGATGATGATTTCCGCGATTCCCTTATTCTCGGAATCCTTATTATAGTAATCATCTCGATAGATAAACATAACAACGTCGGCATCCTGCTCGATCGCTCCCGACTCACGCAGGTCGGAAAGCATCGGACGGTGGTCGGTACGCTGCTCAACAGCCCGGGAAAGCTGGGACAGTGCAACAACCGGCACATTCAGCTCTCTCGCGAGTGCTTTTAAGGAACGGCTGATATCCGAAATCTCCTGCTGGCGCGATTCCGAGGAGCTCTTTCCGCTTCCCGACATCAGCTGCAGGTAGTCAATGATGATGATATCAAGACCGTGCTCCAGCTTGTATTTGCGGCATTTCGACCGCATCTCTCCGATCGAGATACCAGGTGTATCGTCGATCATCAGTCGGGATTCACCGATCATGCCGGCGCTCTCGATCAGCTTGCTCCATTCGTCGTCTTTCAGGTTTCCGGTTCTCAGATGCTGGGAATCTACTTTCGACTCCATCGAGAGCAGACGGTTCATCAGCTGCTCCCGCGACATCTCGAGACTGAAAATCGCAACGGCTTTGTCTTTCTTAAACGCCATATACTGCGCAATATTGAGGACAAACGCCGTTTTACCCATAGACGGACGTGCCGCAATCAGGATAAAGTCAGAGTTCTGCAGACCCGATGTCTTGTAGTCCAGATCCGTGAATCCGGTCGGAATACCCGTGACATTTCCCTTCGTCTTCGATGCACGCTCGATGTTCTCCAGCGTATTGATGACAACCTGGCGGATCGGCATGAAGTCTCCGGAATTCCTCTGGCCCAATAACTGGAACATCTTCTTTTCCGTCTCCTCCATGATGACTTCCACCGGCTCTTTGTTCAGATAGCAGTCATTCTCTATCTCTTCTGTCAGCTTAATGAGACGGCGCAGCACCGCTTTCTCGCTGACGATGTTCGCATAATGGCGCACATTCGCCGAAGTCGGCACCGCATTTAAAAGATCGCGGACAAACTCCATCGAACTGATCTCCGGCGGAACATCCTTTTCACGCAGGCGGTTCTGCAGGGTGACCAGATCGACCGGTTTTCCCTCATTGAACAGCTCCACCATGGCATCAAAAATGACGCCGTACTGGTGCTGGTAAAAATCGTCGCTCGTCAGGATTTCCGATGCCGCCATGATGGCTTCGCGCCCCATCAGCATGGAACCGATGACCGACTGCTCCGCCTCGATGCTGTGCGGAAGGATTCGTTTAATCAGTGCTTCTTCCATAGAATTATGCTTCTTTTACGATAACTTTCAGCTTTGCAGTTACTTTGGTATGCAGGCGGATCGGCACTTCTGTCGTTCCAAGAACCTTGATCGGGTTCGGAAGCTGCATTTTCTTTTTGTCGATGTCGTATCCGAGCTGCTCTTTTGCTGCCTCAGCGATCTCTTTTGCCGATACACTTCCGAATACTTTTCCGCCCTCGCCGACTTTGATTGCTACGGTAACCTGTTTGTCCTCAATCTCTTTCGCGAAGCCTGTGCCTCAGCGAGCTGCTCTGCTGCCACTTTGTCCTCGTGTGCTTTCTGGAGTTTCAGCTCATTCAGGTTTTTTGCGGTTGCCTCGATGCCGATTTTTTCGGCAGAAGCATGTTTCTTGCATATCCGTCACTTACGTTTACAGTCTGTCCTTTTTTACCAAGTGCTTTTACGTCTTCCAGTAAGATAACTTTCATATCAGATTTCTCCTCCATCCTGCATTTCTGTTAAGGTTGATTTTAGGAGGCTGCGCGCCCCCTCCAGATCGACGGTCTCAAGCTGGCATCCTGCCATATTCAGATGACCGCCGCCGCCCATCCGCTCCATGATGATCTGTACATTGACCTCATCGATCGCGCGGGCGCTGATATAGATCACGCCTTTATACTCGGTCAGTACAAAGGACGCCTTGACACCGACAATGTTCAGCAGCTCGTTCGCCGCTTGTGCTCCGACCACCGTCGGGCTGTCCACATAGTCGCTCGGGCATTCGGAAATCGCGAACTGGCCGCGGAACAGCTCCGCATTGCGGATCGTCTCTCCTCTTGCCTTGTAATCGTTCATATCCTCACGGAACAGCTTGCGCACACGCGTCACATCCGCACCGCAGCGGCGCAGGAACGCTGCCGCCTCGAACGTGCGGACACCTGTTTTCTGCATAAAGTTGTCGGTATCGATCATGATGCGGCATAGATGCTGTCCGCCTCCACGTTCCGGATGCGGATTCCCTCGGTAAAATACTGGAGAATCTCGGCAACCATCTCGCTCGCGGATGATGCATACGGCTCAATATAGGAAAGCACCGAGTTGCGGATCGTATCGCTTCCCTGCCGGTGATGATCCAGCACGACGATCATTTTCGCCATGTACAGCAGATCCTCACACTGTGTGATGCTCGGTTTGTTCGTATCGACCACAACGAGCAGCGTGTTGTCGTCCATGATCTCTTTCGCCTCATGGTTGTTGACAAACATGTCCGCCTCATAATCCTGGTTGTCGCGGAACGTATTCATCAGCGGAATGATTGAGCTGGTCGGGTTGTCGATGACGATGTACGCTTTTTTATTCAGCGTTTTCGCCGCACGATAGATACCGATGGCCGCACCGAACGAATCGGCATCCGGCAGGCGGTGTCCCATGACAACGACCTTCTCTTTCGTGTTCATAAATTCTTTCAGCGCGTGCGCCTTGACGCGGGCTTTGACTCTCGTATTCTTTTCCACAGCCTGCGTTTTTCCGCCGAAATACTGAATCTTCGAACCGTCCTTTAAAACGACCTGATCGCCGCCCCGGCCAAGAGCCAGGTCGATCGCGATTTTCGCATACTCGGAGTTTTTCGCAAACGATCCAGCATCTGCTCCGATACCCATACTGATTGTGACCGCCATCTCGTTTCCGATGTTGATGGTCTTGACGTCCTCGAGGATATCGAACTTTTTCTCTTTCAGTTCATTTAACGAACTCCGGCGCATGACCACGATGTATTTGTCGTTCTCATACCGCTTCACCAGTCCGTCGAGATCGTTGAAATATTTGTTGATCTTTCGCTCGACCAGTGCGGTCAGAAGGGAACGGCGGACCTCCTCGACGCTCTCCAGCGCCTCGTCGTAGTTGTCCAGATACAGAAGACCGGTGACCATCGTTTCGTCCTCGAATTTCCGCATATACTCGCGGAGCTCCGTCTCATCGAACAGATACAGTGCCTGAATAAAATAGCCTTTGATATCTGTGTTGATCATCTCCGAATTCTGGATCAGCTCGTCGATGCAGACGCTTTTTACATGGGCACGGAAATTCTTTTCGCCGTAAGCCACGTTGATGTCGGTCTCCTCCTCATTTTTCGGCAGCCGCTCGACCGTCAGCTCCGGAAAAATGGTGGCGATACATTTATGATACTGTGTATCCTTCCCTGTGATTTTTGTAAACTCTTTGTTGACCCAGAGAAGTTTTCCCTGCGAATCCATAACGGCATAGGGCAGCGCCAGTTCCTGGATCAGATGCTTCTGAACCTGGCCGTATTCAGTCGCAAAGGTAATCAGCTCGTTGATCACCTGCGGACGCTGTCTGTAATAGAGAACTGCGGCTGCGATCACATAGACTGCAAAAACAGCGTGAACCACATTCCTGCCATCACATCCACAAAATACATGCCGATATTCATCACAAGCATCAGGATGGACAAAATCAGCGGCCATCGAAGATAGCTCCGCAATTGGCCGCTCAACTTCATTTTGCTTTTCATTTCCTAACACCTTCCAACGTTGCGTGTTGTATTTCGCTCCTGTCCTTCCGATTATACCACTTTGACCTGTACTTTGGCAACAAGATACTTCTGGATACAAAAAAGGTACCCGCCCTTTTCGCAGATACCTCCATTTATTTACCGATTCAAAATGAACGTTCGGACAGTGCTTAGCGCAAGTCAGAATCAATCATCTACGTACGGCATAATAGCCATATGTCTTGCTCTCTTAACGGCTACTGTTACTGCTCTCTGATGTTTTGCGCAGGTTCCAGTTACACGTCTCGGCAGGATTTTACCACGCTCGGATACATATTTTTTCAGTTTAGCTGCATCCTTGTAGCTGATCTCTTCTCCACCACAGAAAACACAAACTTTTCTTCTTCTGCGGGCCGGTCTTCTGGAAGCTGGTCTTTCACTATTATTATAAGCCATGATCAATCTCTCCTTTTCTATCAATTAAATGGCAATTCTTCGTCAATGCCATCGGGAATATTCATAAAACCATCGGCGCTGCCAGGTCAGATGTATTCGCGGACGGAGCCGGATTGTTATGCTGCGGTGCGGAGTATCCTCCGTTGTTTCCACCTGCATTTTTGCTCTCTGCAAACTCCTGCTCTTCTACAACTACGTCTGTCGTGTAGACCTTCTGGCCTTCACGGTTGGTGTAGCTTCCGGTCTGAATGCGGCCGGTGATGGCGATCTTCGTTCCCTGACGCAGGTATTTCTCTGCAAATTCTGCCTGGCGGCCGAAAGCAACGCATCCGATAAAGTCTGCGGTTGCGGAATCGCCGTCTCTGCGGAATCTGCGGTCAACAGCCAGTGTATAACGGGCTACCGCTGTGGAGTTTTCTCCAGCAGAGTATCTGACATCGGGATCTCTGGTCAATCTTCCCATCAATATAACTTTATTCATTCGCTTACCTCTTAAGCTTCCTTTTTAACGACTAAGTATCTCAGTACGTTATCCATAATACGCATATGGCTCTCGATCTCTGCCGGAGCTGTTGCGTCTGCTTCAAACTGAATAAAGTAGTAATATGCTTCACGCATATGCTGAATTTCGTATGCAAGGCGTTTTTTGCCCCACTCTTCTACTTCGCCAACTGTTCCGCCGTAACGGGTTACATAACCTTTGGCTTTCTCAACTACAGCTGCGCGTTCCTCTTCTTCAAGTTTTGCATTCACAACCAGTGCTAATTCGTACTTGTTCATGCTTTACCTCCTTTTGGACTTTTTGGCACCCCATTTTCATTATGGGGAGCAAGGAATTATTTTTATACGTCACAATTTGTTATTTTAACATAAAAAAGGGCTTATAGCAAGCTCTTTTTCGCGTGTTTTCTTGTTTTTTTCACGATATTACGCATCTTTTTTTCGTAATCCGCGGGTGTTTTTCTCGACCAGCTTGCGTGCTACCATGATCTGGTGGCCGCAGCCGGTGCATTTGAGACGGAAATCTGCGCCGACACGCAGGATTTCCCACTCGCTGCTGCCGCACGGATGCGGCTTTTTCAGTTTTACAATATCGCCTACTTCGTAATGTTCTGCCATGTTTCTTCCGCCTTATTTTTATATTTCCTGACACTTTCCGAGATTTTTTCTCAAGGTTCTCTCTGTATCATCAGAGCCGCACCTCCATTTTTCACAGCTCTGAAGTTTCACACCCGGATACTGCCGAGCACCTGTCCGATCGGCTGCTGGATCAGAAGATCTGCGTTGTTGTCCATCGGTGTTGCACCTTTATTAATCAGGACCAGTGCATCGCCCCGAAAATACTGGAGAAGACCTGCTGCCGGATACACAGCAAGCGACGTTCCGCCGACAATCAGAAGATCTGCCGCCGCAATCGAGCGGATCGCACCGTCGAGCACTTTCTCATTCAGACTCTCCTCGTAGAGTACGACATCCGGTTTGATCATGCCTCCGCATTTTTCACATCTTGGAACGCCGCTGCTCCTTCTCACCAGCTCTGTATCGCAGAATGCCCCGCATTTCATACAGTAATTGCGGTGTGTGCTTCCATGCAGTTCATACACTACTTTACTTCCCGCCGCCTGATGCAGTCCGTCAATGTTCTGCGTCACAATCGCTTTTAATTTTCCCGCCGCTTCGAGCTCTGCAAGTTTCTTATGCGCCGCGTTCGGTTTCGCGCCGACCGGAAGCATTTTGTCGCGGTAAAAAGCATAAAACTTTTCCGGGTACCGCAGGAAATAGCTGTGGCTTAAAATTGTCTCCGGCGGAACGTCATACTTCTGATGATAAAGGCCATCCACGCTCCGGAAATCCGGAATCCCGCTCTCCGTGGACACACCCGCGCCGCCGAAGAATACGATATTTTCATGCGTATCAATCAATCTCTGCAGTTCTTCGATTTTTCTTTCCTCTTCCATCTGTCATTCCTCCTTCTGACCAATCATTACCGGTTCCGCCGCACGCCCAGAACGACGAACCGTCCAGTCGTATCGCTCGCCGCACAGGTGGACAGCACAATAATATGGCTGTTTTCATCCATCTCCGGCTGCTCCACCGGGATCTCTGACCGCGCCGCCATGGTATTCAGATACTGTACAAACGCTTCACCCCCGCCGGAATACAGCGTGTAGACATCACTGTCTGCCTCCGTATAAAAGGCAGAAAAAATCTGGTACACATCGTTTGATTCCGGCGTCAGCATCCAGAAATAGACGCTGTCCCTATATTTTTCCTGCTCCTTCATCTGTTTCAACTTTCCGAACATGGAGAGATTCTTCATATTATGACCGTAAACGATTGTGTTCCATCACTGAAATCACCCTGATTCTGGTAATCGAGGAAAATGGAACCCGCAAAGTTGCTCGTTCCCTCATACGTCGTATGAAGATACGCATCGTTGTCCGGCCCCTGTACGACCGGGTAACTGATGTCAAGAGCTTCGATATAAAGCCATCCCTTCACATCCGGGTTAATCGCTTTTAGGGATTCAAAATCGACGGCAAGCGGCGGTTCTGTCGGATACGACAGTGGTTCCGGCTCCGGTTCGGAAGGCTCCGCCGGTTCGGATTCCGCCTGCGGCTCCTCCGTTTTCTTTGGTGCCTGTGTCTCCGATGTTTTTGTAATTTCCGTCGTATACTGCTGCAGATCCCGGTATTCATCCGTACCGGTCTTGTAATCCAGGTAAATGCCGATCAGCTTATACCCGGAAAAGCAGAAAACAGCAAGTGCCGCTAAAAATACCAGAGTCCAAAGCGGATTGCCGCGTTTTTTCTGTTTCTTTTTCTGTTTTCCCATGCGTCTCCTTTATCACTTTTTTACTGTCTGCGCTGTTTTCTGGAAGCGCTCTGAATTTGTCTCAATTATAAGCGTGCCCCTTTCTTTTGTCAACTTATGCCCCCGGAAAAGGATTGCACCCGCCCCCATCTTATGATAGACTAAAAGTCGACTGACAAGTCACTTGTGAATACAGTAACACACCACATACATGAGGAGGAATTCCATATGCGAACAATCAAAAAAGTCGCCTCGCACATCTTCATTGATGGCTTCGGCGGCATGACGCAGGGTCTTTTTGCAACCCTGATTATCGGTACAATGATTCAGCAGATCGGTCTTCTGATCGGCGGTTCGACTGGAAATGTGATCTATCTGCTTGGAAAAGCTGCCGCAGCCCTGACAAGTGCCGGTATCGGTGTCGGCGTGGCAGTGAAATATGGGGAAAGCCCGCTTGTCACGGTTTCTGCAGCCGTCGCCGCCATGGTCGGCGGTTATGCCGGCAAGATCACCGGCGGCACATTCTTTGTGGACGGAAATGCCGTTCTGGCAGGACCTGGCGAACCGCTCGGCGCTTTCATCGCAGCTTTCGCAGGCATCACCTGCGGCCATCTGGTTTCCGGCAAGACCAAGGTTGATATCATCGTGACACCGGTCATCACCATCGGAGCCGGTTCCGTTGTCGGACTGCTCGTCGGACCGCCGATCTCCCAGATGATGACAGGCCTTGGAAGCATCATCAACTGGGCAACGGAACAGCGGCCGTTCATCATGGGCATCGTTGTTTCGGTCGTCATGGGTATGGTTCTGACACTGCCGATCAGCTCCGCTGCACTCGGCATCATTCTGAATCTTTCCGGTCTTGCCGCCGGTGCCGCAACGATCGGCTGCTGCTGCAACATGGTCGGATTCGCGGTTGCAAGTTATCGGGAAAACAAATTCGGCGGCCTTGTCGCACAGGGTCTTGGAACCTCGATGCTTCAGGTGCCGAACATCATGCGTCATCCGCTGATCTGGCTGCCCGTCATCTTCTCGAGTGCGATTTTAGGACCCGTCTCCACAATCCTCGCCAATATGCAGAATAATGCAACGGGAAGCGGCATGGGTTCCGCAGGTCTTGTCGGACAGATCACAACGTATCAGACGATGATCGCTTACGATGATCCGAAGCTCGTCATCATCAAAATCATTCTGCTCCACTTCGTGCTTCCGGCTGTGATCACCTTGTTCTTCTCAGAGGTATTCCGCAAGGCAAACCTGATCAAATCCGGCGATATGGCTTTGAATCTGTAATCTGTATTTTTAAAAGGGAATGGAACTGCGCATCCGGCAGCTCCATTCCCTTTTTTATCCACATTTCTCTTCTGATTTTTTCTGTTTTTACACCGTTTCTTCTGCGTTTTCCGCATTTTCCACTGCCGCGGCCGATTCAACTTCAGCTGCCGCTTCTTCTGTCTCCGTTTCTTCCCCCGGCCGCACACGGTGTGCCTCTACCATTGGCTCAATGGTCTGTGCCATCAGCAGATGGATCATGTCAAGGCTCCGCTCGCGGAACCGCGACGGCAGAAGCGGTGCAATCGCCACATCCGTCACGAGGGATTCAAGGCCCTCGATAATCAGATCCTTGCCCGGCGTCTCATTCCACTCCAGTCTGATCCGCTCGAAATCACGCTGGAAAATGATTTTGACCCTCCGTCTTGCGGCCTCTTCCAGAAATGCAAACTCAAGCTTCAGCACCAGTTCGCCGTCTTCATTCTCCGCAAACTGTCCCGTCGTTCCGAGCAGATACGATTCCTCGTTTTCCACCCATTCTACAACTTTGGACCCCGTAAGACCGATCTCAATGCGCTGTGTTTTTTCTCCCTCGGTCAGCTTGACAAAGAAACGGCCTTTTTCATAGAAGAAACCGATGCGGCAAATGCCGTCGGAAAAGTTGTTGTGGAAGACCTGCAGCGTCAGCGGAAACATGCCGACATGCGTGTCCTCCATTTTATATTCTTTTCCGTGCAGAAGCTGCGCCATGTCGATCTGACGCGGTGTTCCGCTGTTCCGCGGCCCCGGTGTTCTCCGCTTCCAGCCGCCGCGCAGGATTCTTCCCGGTGTCTCTTTCGCGCCCTCCAGATCACGGCAGGTCTGCACCAGCTTCTGATATGCCATCGGGCTTTCCGCCTCGCCGGATTTCAGCTCTGCACCAAATTCCGCGCCGAAATACTTCCGCACAATGTCAAGCATCTCACACGTCTGGAACAGCTCATTGCTGCCCGCATTCGTCACAATCACCACGCCGGTATCCGGATAGCCGAGCACGTTCTGCCCCAGCATGCCATTGAACGCAAAGCTGCCCGGCCGCTCCTCCATCCAGACCTGGTAACCATAGCCATATTTTCCCATCTTTTCCGGCGGTGTCGCATGAACGGAGGTGGACGCTGCGACCCATTCCGCCGGGACGATCTGTTTTCCTTCGAATTTTCCGCCGTTCACGTACATCACCCGAGCTTGGCCGCGTCCTCCGGGCACAGGAAGAGGCCCCAGCCGCCTTCGTAATCCCTGCCGGGCAGCTCTCCCAGAAAACTTCCGGATGCCGAGAGGCTCAAACAGACGCGGCCGCAGGTAATCTACCATTTCATGCCGGTGCGCTCCTGTATGATTGCAGACAGCAGATACGTGTTCATACTGTTGTACTCAAACGCTTCGCCCGGTGTTCCCTTGACCGGCGCATTTAAGAAGCTGTCCACCCAGTCGTTGCCGGAAACAACGCCCATCTCGTTGAACTGTACGCCGCTCTTCATCGTCAGAAGATGCTTCACGGTCAGATTCGGGCGCAGGATCTTCTGCAGCAGACCGTTTCGTTTTTCAAAAATATCATAGACGTTCTCGTCCAGGGAAAGTTTTCCTTCACTGATCAGAAAACCAGCCGCCATGCCAGTGATGCTCTTACACATAGAATACGTCGCATGCCAGATGCCGCTGCGGTATGGGGCGAAATTGCATTCGCAGATGACATGTCCATTCCGCAGGACCAGCAGATGATGCATGTCCGTATGGCGCGCAGCGGCGAGCTCACGAAGCATCTGCGTCAGCTTTTCCGATGAGATGCCTTCGCTCTCCGGCACCACGCGCGGAAAATACGTTTCCGGAGATGCAAAATCCCCGAACGCTTCCTTCTGCGGCGCAAAGTCCGTCTTTCCCATATGTCCTGTCGTCCCACTCATAAATCCCCAGATCATTTCCATTGCGGTTAACTGTTCTTTCGCTGCCATGTACGATGCCTCCTGTCTCATGCGGTTGGATTTCCCTGTTTTTCCAGTTTTCCTCATTATATCCAGATTCCTTGAAAATCGCAATGCTTCTTCTGATAAAAAGAACCGACATAGAAATCTGTATTTCAATTTCTGCCGGTTCTTTTCCGTGTGTGATTTTTTATTTTACTTTAGCTTACTCATTCCAGAGTTTCATACGCTCCTGATAATTCTGTGTGATAACTTTTTCTACATCTTCCAGTCCTGCGTCATTCATTTCGGAAATCATCTTGTCGTACTCTTCCATTGCCGCATCGTGGCTGTCTGCATTCACAATCTTCGGATATTCCTGATCGTAGATATCCTGGATTTTCTGCCATTTCAAGCCATCCGGAGTGCTTCCTGCCGGGGTAAGGCCTGTAACTCTGCGGTATCCCATCTGTCGTTCTCACCAAAGTGATTCATAGCCACCTGCCGGGTCTCTTTTACTTTATACTGTGTTACATCGTATGGAGTTCCGTCTGTACCATTTCCGTTCTTTACAAACCAGGTCCATTTGCGGACGCCGGTATCCAGTTTTGTTTTGTCAAAATCCGTCTGGAATCCTTCAATCAGATCATCGTTCGGAACGTGTTTTCCATCTTCCATATTCCAGTTGGTTCCCTCAATACCCCACATCAGAAGATACTGTCCTTCTTCGCTTGCAAGGTAGTTGATCATCTTCATGGCTGCTTCCGGATTTTTACAATTCTTGGTGATCGCGATTGCATCCCAGCCAAGTGTACTTCTTCCGCAGTAAGTAGTTTCATCTGCACTGATTCCGTTTCCAAGGATTTTATAGGAATAGAATTTTGCATCTTCTCCTACAGAAGAAGCAAGTGCTGTATTTGCTGCATCGGTATCCCAATAGGAAGCAAAGGTACTGAATACGTTGCCTGCAGACAGTTTCTGCGTCCACTGATTTTTCTTGTTGACAACCCACTCTTTGTCCAGAAGGCCTCGGTATACAGTTCATTGGCAAAGGACATCATCTCTTTGAAGTTTGGTGCTTTGGCAACATGTTCCAGATTGTCCCCATCCTGATAATATGTTTTCAGACCATACATTCCTTTTAATGTTCCATCGTAGTTTTTGGATTCTGCATCAAAGGTAATGGCAATACTCTCTTTTCCGTCAATGGTCGGATGAAGTTCTTTGAATTTCTTACAAATGTCAATATACTCTTCCTGTGTAAATGCTCATCGCTGTCTGCGCGGTCTTTTCCAACGATTTCGCACAGATAATCATAGCGCATCAGAACACCGGCTACCGGATCCGGATCTTCTCCGTACCAGTTATTCAGATAGTAATTTTTTCCATCGGTATAACGACTCTTGTTTAAGGTTTCCCCGTACATCTCTTTTACATCCGGGCCGTACTCATCGATCAGATCATTCAACGGAAGCAGTGCGCCTGCCTCAATGTAACGGTTTACAATATCATTTCCACGATCCATCAGGACGATATCCGGGTAATTCTGACCGGTCAGCATCAGGTTCAATTTTTCCAGCGGATCTCCGGTTGGATTTTCTACCTGAATTTTGACACCTGTTTTTTCCTCAATTGCTTTTGCAACTGGATCATCAAAGGTATTGCTTCCGGAGTTTTTGTCAAAGATAGAAATCGTAACTCCGTCTGTTGATACCTCGCCCGATGCAGATGATGCACTGCCGGATGCAGTACTTGATGATGTACTGCCATTTGATCCGCATCCTGCAAGCATTCCCGCTGCCATCAGGACACTCATCGCCATTGCGATACACAACGCCAAAGTAAGAAACATTTTCATATCCAACCGCCAGACTCACTTCCCGTACTTTATTTTTCTTATTCTTTAACAGTTCCGCCGCCCTCTGCAGACGCATTTCCGTATTGTATTCCAAAATCGTTTTTCCTGTTGCCTCTTTAAACAGGCTCCTCAGATAATTCGGAGACAAACCGACCTCCGCGGCCAGCTTCTCGATATCTGCGCTTTCCGAGCAGTGCTCCTGAAGATATGTTTTTACCTGATAAACGGCATAGTAATTTGGATTTTGATTCTGTTCTTCAAAAAATGCCAACATCCGTTCCAGATACTGCTTCATCTTTTCCCGCATCTGATAACTGTTGTTTGCTTCAAAAATTTCATTTTCTCTCAAAATTTTTTCTGCTTCCATCCAGTTTTCCAGCAGTTCATCGCTCAAAACAAGACGGTTCCATAGATACATATAGAGATTGTAAACTTCTCCCGCAAATGTTTTCGGCGCAAGCCCTTTAGCTGTTGAAAATAATCTTTCATGGTCTGCAGCGTTTCCTGCTTTTTCCCGTTGCTGACCAGACGACAGATTTCTTCTCTCCGCTCCTTCTGTTCCCGGAAATGATATGCTTTTTCCTCTTCCGTTTCTTTTTCATCTGCACAGAAAAGTTCCGGTGGATCCATATGAAATGCCAGAACACAACAGTTCCGAAGTTTTTCCGCCTTTTCGTACAGGCAGTCAGCTGTCCATGCTCCACTGCACCATCCAACGGCTCTCGGTGTGTCTTCTTTCAAATCATTCCAGATCTGAAATGCCGTATCTTTCACCGACAGATACCCCGCCAGCAGCAGCATACTGATCCGTTCCGTTTTGCTGATGTAACGGATGCCCTTGTATTTTTCCTGAATTTGGCTACAGATGTTTTCTTCCGTTTTTCCATAAACCGCTATGATTCCAAACCTGCACTCTTCCAGTTCTTCTCCAAATACACCACGGAAATTTTTCCGTAAAAGCTCTGTTTCCTGTTTTTCCCGCAAAGCCATTTCCAGCAACTGCTTCGCCGCCGTTTTCCGCGACCAGTCTGCTATCTCTCTTTTCTCCAGTTCACTTCTCACTTTTTTCAGACATGCTTCTACTTCTTCAATCGTAAATGGCTTTAAAAGGTAATCCACGGCATTCACCTGAAAAGCGGAATGGATATAGGAAAAATCATCATATCCTGTCAGAAAAACAATTTTGCATGGATATCCCCGGCGTACGATCGTCTCTGCCAGTTCAATTCCACTCATTCCTGGCATCTGAATATCCGTAATCACAATATCTGCCATATTTTCTTCCAGGCACTCCAGTGCCCTTCTGCCATTGCGCGCGGTAAATACCCTGGAAATCCCGTTCTTTTTCCAGTCAATATAATCCCGCAATGTCTCCAGTTCAATTTCTTCATCTTCTACAAGAAGAAACGCGATACATTTTCTCCCTCCTGTTTCCAGTTGCTCCTGCAGTTTTCTTCTCCTGCTGCTTTCATTTCTGTCTTTTTACTGCAGAAGTTCAATCATATACGCCTCATACGGCTGTAACTTCCACACTTCTTTTGTGAGGCTTTCTGTATCATTATGAATCAGAACCGTTCCTTTTGTCAAATCATATCGGGCTTTCATCTCTGCCGCGGTATCCCGGAAATTGCAGAGCACAATCAGCTTTTTCTCTCCCAGATTTCTCTCATAAGCAAAAATATCCGGATTTTCTTCCTCAATCAGACGGAAATCCCCATAAACAAGAGTGTCATTTTTCCTACGCAGCGCAATTAGTTTTTGATAGAAATAGAAGAGGGAATCCGGATTTTTCTGCTGTTTTCCACATTGATCTCCGCGTAATTCTGATTTTCCGCCATCCACGGTGTTCCCGCTGTAAATCCGGCGTGTTTTTCCGCATTCCACTGCATTGGCGTCCGCGCATGGTCCCGGCTGTTCCGTGCAAGATAGGTACGAATTTTTTCTTCCTCCCAGCCTTCTTTTTTACGGTCTTCGGCAAAATTTACAGACTCGATATCCTGATAGTCCTCGATCCGAAGCCCTGACACATTTGTCATACCGATTTCTTCCCCCTGGTAAATATAAGGAGTTCCTTTCATCCCATGGAGAAGGACAGCCAACATTTTTGCTGATTTTTCCCGATACGGTTCCCTGTCATTTCCAAAGCGCGATACGACACGCGGAAAATCATGGTTTCCCCAGAACAGGCTGTTCCATCCTTTTTCTTCCAGTCCCGTCTGCCATTTTTCAAAGAGCTGCTTCAGTTGCGGCAGCGTATACGGTTTCGGATCCCAGTTTCCACTTCGGATGCCGTCGATTCCCATCAGTTCAAATTGAAAAATCATACTGAGCTCCTGGCTTTCCGGATCAGAATACTGCTGTGCCATTTCTACCGTAGCACCTCCGGTTTCCCCCACTGTCAGGATCTGTTCTGATTTTCCATACGTATTCTGATTCATTTCCATTAAGTATGTATGAATCTGCTCCGAATGAGTATCATTTCCTCCATGTCCATCTTTTACAATATTGTCAATTGCATCCAGCCGGAAACCACGGATCCCTTTATCCATCCAGAACTGGATCATCCGGTACAGCTCTTTCCGAAGCGACGGATTTTTCCAGTTCAGATCCGGCTGCATTACACTGAAACTGTGATAATAATATTCCTGAACCTCCGGCACCCATTCCCAGGTGCTTCCTCCAAAGAATGCTCCGCCGCCTTCTGGCGGCTGCTCCTTCGTTCCTTCCTTCCAGATGTAAAAATCATGGTATTTACTGTTTCGATCCTTTCTGGCTTCCAGGAACCATGGGTGCAGATGGGAACTATGATTTAAAACAAGATCCATCATGACCACAATTTCCCGCTTTTCACAGGCTGCGATCAGTTCTTCCAGCTCTTCCATTGTGCCCGCTTCTTCCATTACTTTATAATAGTCACTGACATCATATCCATTGTCGTAATTAGGAGAATCGTTAAAAGGCGAAAGCCAGATGGCTCCAACACCAAGCTCCTGCAGATAGTCCAGCTTCTGCAGAATCCCTCCAAAATCGCCGATGCCGTCTCCGTTGCTGTCACAGAAGCTTCTGGTGTAAATCTGATATACGGTTAAGCTATGCCACCACTCTCTTTTCATTTTCTGTCCTCTCTTTCTTTTTTCCTATAAGAGCAGTATAATGATATTATCTTATATTTTCTAACTTAATTTTCGTATTTAATGAAAGGATTTTGACTTTTATGAAAAAAGAACGTTCAAAAGAGCTCTTTTCTCCTGAATCTTGTTCCCCTGTTCTTTCTGGCGGAATCCGGGATTTTACCGTGCATGGAACCGAACCTGTTCCGCTCCATATCTATCATCAGGATTATGCGCATGGCGGGCTCTCTGTTCCTTTTCACTGGCATAAAGAATTAGAATGGATCTGGGTTGAAAAAGGTACTCTCACTCTGACACTGAAAACTGAAACCCGGACAATTTCCGAAGGTACTTTTCTTTTCATCAACAGTCACGAACTGCATCAGCTCTGCAGCATTGGAACTACCCCTTCGGTTCACCATGCCCTTGTATTTCTTCCAGAAATTCTCTCATGTGCCTATCTGGATTCCTGTGAAGCAGACTGGATTCGTCCGCTGCTCTCTCATCAACTGCTTCTTCCGGCTTTTCCATTGGAAGAGCTTTCTGCTGCTGAAGCCTCCTCTCAGACACAGAAAACATTTGTACTGACATTATCTGAGCTTTTCCAGGAAATCCTGTATGCATACGATACCAAACCCATCGGCTGGTTTCTTCTGATCAAAAGTGACATGTATCGGATTCTTGCACTTCTGGCGCAATACCAGCTTTTTCTTCATCCGGAACCCCTCTGCACTCGTAAAAAAGAAAGATCTGATCAGTGTAAAAAACTCTTACGTTATATTCAGGATAACTATGATTCCAAAATCCGTCTTTCAGATCTTGCTGCTATACTCAATATGAATCCACAATATTTTTGTCGTTTCTTCAAAACGCACTTTCACACAACGCCTATTTCCTATATCAACCAGTACCGCGTAACCCAAGCCGCAGATCTTCTTACCGGCAGCTCGCTTTCTATCTTGGAAATTGCTCTGGATACCGGATTTGAAAGCCCCAGCTATTTTGCCAGCATTTTCCGCCGGACTTTTGGTATGTCACCGGAAGAATATCGAAAAGCCATGCCCTGACCCGGCAAATTTTTCTGTTCCCTTTTTATATCTACGCAAAGATAAATCACTTTCTTATACAGCGAAACATCAAATTTTTTCCTTCTGAATGCACGACAACACAAATCTCAAAAATTTTTGATTTTTTTTCAAAAAACACTTGCCAAACTCGTTTTCTTATGATAATATACTACTTGTCGCTGAGCAAAAATCACGGCAGACAAATCAAAAACTTCGGCTCCGTGGTCAAGCGGTTAAGACATCGCCCTTTCACGGCGGTAACACGGGTTCGATTCCCGTCGGAGTCATATGGCGTCGTAGCCAAGTGGTAAGGCAATGGTCTGCAACACCAGTATCCACCGGTTCAAATCCGGTCGACGCCTCTATTTTCCCGGAAACAGATAGTTTCCGGGATTTTTCTTTTTCAAAATTATTTCAAAAAAGCTGCCGGTTCTGTTTGCTTCGGCAGCTTTGAAAATATCATTCTTTTTTAATTTTCTTTTTCTTTCACATAGTCTTCGTACACATACGCCGTTTTTCCCTCATACGAAATCTTGTACCATCCGTTCTCTTTTCCGAGCATTTCCACTTCTTCCCCTGTCGTCAGAGCTCCGATAACCTGGCTTGTGCTGACGTTGGGTTCTGTACGTACATTGACCGGTGAGATACAGGTGACGGTTTTCTTACCCTTCTGCTTTTTCACGCCATCCGAATTATTTTCTGCTTCCAGCGCTCTTTTCTGCTCCTGGCAGGCCGTCTGAAATGTTTCTGTCAGCAGCTCATTGTCCGGGAACTGCAGAGACTCCAGTATTTCCGGCACGATTTGCTGTGTATCGTTGCTGCCGCTTCCTTTTTTCCATATGATCTGATACCCTTCATTCTCCGTTTTCACCCCGCAGAAAAATGCAATCGGAATCTGCAGGGAATTTTTTACCTGGAAACGATAAAAGGAACTCTCGTTATCTTTTCCTTCGTTAGCTGTTTTCACCATAAAATCGCTGATGCTGTTTTCCCCTGTTATTTCATTCGGTAGAGCAAATTTTCAGCGCTCTCTTCGTCCTCCGGAAATCCATAAGCGCTACTTTTGCCATTCCTTCCCGATACGATATCTCAAGACTTTCCCCATCTTCCGATATGAAACTACATTGGATTTTCTCATCTCTCATTACATTCCAGCCTTCTGGAAGTGTGATTATAATATTCTGGTATGTAGAAAGAAACTCTTTTTCACCATCTTCTGACTTATCCTGGACATTGGATGCTCTTTCGGAGACAGCCGATGAATTCTCCTTTTCCACCTGCTGGTTGCCACATCCCATTACCACAATAGTTGTCATCAGAAGAACAGCTAAACAGTTTTTTCTGTTTCTCATGTACAATTTCCTTTCTTGACAGTTCCGTCTTTATTTTCTGTCAGAAAATTTCTTTTGCTTATTGTATCACAACTATTTTTGCACTGTAAAGAGTGCGTTCCTTCCCTCCTGCTTTGATTTTCTTTATGCAAAAAAATCTCCAACCAGATTGAGGTTCCCTCCCCCTCAAATCCAGTTGAAGATTTTTCTTATCTTTTTTATTTTACTTCTGTAAATTCGACCCGGATACTCTCATACTCTCCCAGCACCTGATGCAGGGTCAGCCCCGCACGGTTCCAGGTACGGCCAAGGCGGACTTCCTGGTCCAGGCTGCAGCGGTACAGCTTATCCTCTGCCAGTCCGCACACTTTCGTGTGAACCGGAAGCATATTTCCTTCTGCGTCGGTTTTTACGATCGTGAGCAGTGCACGGCTCTGATCTTTTGCCACAAACTCCCATGCCATGAAATCCTGTTTTTTCAGTCCGGTCAGACGGTAATACAGGCCTTCGTGTGTGAGCTCGTAATATTCATGCATCGCAGCAACCTGCTCTTTTACCATCTCTTTTTCTTCCTCTGAAATCTTATTCAGATCCATCTCATATCCAAAGCTTCCTGCCAGTGCCACATCGCCTCTTGTCCGGAACGGTGTCACACGGCCGGTCTGATGGTTCGGGCATACAGAAACGTGGGAACCAACGGTGCTGATCGGATAGAAGAACGAGCTTCCGTACTGGATGGAAAGACGGTTGATCGCATCGGTATTATCACTGCACCAGATCTGCGGGGAGTAATACATCATACCGGCATCATATCGTCCGCCTCCTCCGCTGCAGCCCTCGAGCAGCAGATCCGGGCATGCGGCAAGGAAACGCTCGAGCAGATCATAAACGCCGAGTACGTAGCGGTGATACAGCTCCCCGTTTCTGTTCTGAGCTGCCACATGGCTGTAAACATCGCAGACGCTGCGGTTCATATCCCATTTGACATAATCAATCTTTGCATCATGAACGATGGTTGTCAGACGCTCCAGCAGATACTCGCGCACATCCTCACGCGTCATATCAAGTACAAGCTGATTTCTGCTGTGGTTCGGCACACGGCCAGGAATTGCAAATGCCCAATCCGGATGTGCACGGTAAAGATCACTGTCCTCGGAAATCATCTCCGGCTCAAACCAGAGACCGAATTTCATGCCCATCTTGTGAATTTTTTCTGCAAGCTGCGCCATGGAGCCGTTCATCTTTTTCTCGTTAACGAACCAGTCACCGAGACCACTGTTATCATCCTCTCGTTTTCCAAACCAGCCATCGTCAAGCACCAGCATCTCAATGCCAAGCTTTTGCGCCTGTTCTGCAATTTTCAGGATTTTTTCTTCGTTGAAATTAAAATAGGTTGCTTCCCAGTTGTTGATCAAAATCGGTCGTTTGGCATGCTTGTATGCGCCACGGCAGATATGCTCGCGGATGATCTCATGATACTGCTGTGACAGTTTGGTAAGGCCGGTTCCGGAATAGCTTAAGATTGCCTGCGGGGTATCGAACGCCTCTCCTTTTTCCAGATGGAAGCAGAAATTGGTCGGATGAATACCCATCTGAAAACGGGTCTGATTTTTCTGATCCTTCTGTGCTGCCGCAACAAAGTTTCCGCTGTAAACGAGGCATGCGCCGATGCAGGAACCGTGTGTCTCACCCGCACCCTCCTCGCAGAGGATCACAGCCGGATTGTAATGATGGCTCGATGTACCGCGGGTGCTTCCGATCTCGACTTTTGCATGCTGCACCGGAATCCGCTCCGCCGTACGCTCCATCGCATGACGACCCGAGAAATAGATCATCTCATAATTTTCATACATCAGATCCATGCTGAATGACAGCATTTTTTCCAGCTCAATCGCCGTTTCTCCGTGATTTTCGAGTCTTGCCGCTCTCGTAATCACATTTTCCTTTTCAAATACACCGTAAAACAGCTTCAGAACAATATCGGAAGCCTTCTCCGTCATTGTAATAACAAGAGTCTCACCTTTTTCTTCCTCTGTATCGTACAACGCCGGCATTCCCGGAATGGCATAGGAATGATCCAGAATTTCGTACGAATCGAAACGGAAATCTGCTGCAAAGCTGCCGTCCGCGTGGCGGATCTCAATCATATCATCACGGAAATCACCGACACCACTTCCCGGAATTTCCTGCGGAAGTGCATCAAGAGAATACTTCCGGTTAAGACCTGCCTCCTCCGGGTTTCCTGCAAATCCCATATCCGTGCAGAAAATCAGACCGGAAAGATTTTCCTCACCGATTTTTTCTCCATAGTAGAGATGCAGAAGCACATTTTTCTCATCTGCGAACATCTGGTAACTGCTGTCTTTTGTCTGGAGGGTAAATAACCGTCCATTTTCACTTACTTTGATTGCCATGATTTCCTCCTCCTGCGGCATCTTGCAGTATCCTGCAAAACACGATATAATTTTACTGATATTTCGGAATCTCATCCTTTGTGACATTCCAGCTTTTCTGATGATTCATTTTGTGAGGTATACTTATGGAAACTTCCTGGACACTTCCCGTCCCAAAGCATAAATTTTCGGATCTTTATCTCTGCTTCTGCGGCTACGAAGCCTGCCAGCCGTTCCACAGCTACGGCCCGGCTGTCCGCCCCAATTACGTGATCCACTATATTATTTCCGGGAAAGGCACTTTTACCATCGGAAACCGCACTTACCGCTTAACCGCCGGACAGGGCTTTTTCCTGATGCCAAATGTCCGCACCTACTATGAAGCCGATGCGGATGATCCCTGGACCTATCTCTGGATCGGTTTTGACGGCGAAAAAGCTGCCTCTTATGTACAGGAACTCGGTCTTTCCGAGGAGCACCCTGTCTACCAGTGCAACTTTTCCGGTGAACTGCAGTCCCTCCTGTTTCAGATGCAGAAGCACAATACCTATGACACCTCTGACCAGTATCTTCTGGAAGGCTGTCTATACCAGTTTTTCTCAATTCTTTCCCGCGAAATCACGCTTGCCGACCTTTTGCACGGGAGAGTGGCAATCTTTACGTGGAAAAAGCCGTTGAGTTTATCCGAAATAATTATTCCAATGAAATCCTTGTCTCGGATATTGCCAGATATGTCTGCATCAACCGAAGTTACCTTTATACCCTGTTTCAAAAATATCTCCATACCTCACCGCAGGACTATCTTTCTTCCTGCCGGATCACGCGTGCGCTCGAGCTTTTATCGTATACGGATCTCTCCATCGAAACGGTCGCTTTTTCCTGTGGTTACCGGAATGCCGAAGTTTTTACCAAAGCCTTCCGCCAGAAGCAGGGCATGACGCCAAGCGCCTATCGGAAAAAGTTCCGCCTGGACACGACTCCGGACTCTGCACATGTTCCGTGATCTGTCTGATTTTATTATAACGAAATCTTTTTTCCATGAACAGGAAGAAATGTTATGGAAAACCGTCAAAATGTTAGATGGCATTTCTTAATGGCTACAGACAGCAAAAAAGCGATACAGCTATGATTTCTCATTTCTGTATCGCTTCTTCATCTTAGCTCCCCGAGTTGGGCTCGAACCAACAACCCTTCGGTTAAACAGCCGAATGCTCTACCATTGAGCTATCGAGGAATACCTCAGGAATCTTTTCCTAACAATCGTTACTATAACACAATCTTTTCGAAAAACAAGTATTTTGCGGAAAATAATTACAAAAAGCCACCGGATTTCTCCGATGGCCTTTCCGATATACCTTCAAAACCGCATACACTACACATCTATCATTCCATTTCTGTGAACACAACCATTCAGGTCAAGCCCTCGACCGATTAGTAACAGTCAGCTCCATGCCTTACGGCACTTCCACCCCTGCCCTATCTACCTCGTCGTCTTCAAGGGGTCTTACTTCTTTCGAATGGGATATCTCATCTTGAGGGGGGCTTCACGCTTAGATGCCTTCAGCGTTTATCCCTTCCCGACTTGGCTACCCGGCCGTGAACCTGGCGGTTCAACCGGTACACCAGAGGTCAGTCCATCCCGGTCCTCTCGTACTAAGGACAGCTCCTCTCAAATATCCTACGCCCACGCCGGATAGGGACCGAACTGTCTCACGACGTTCTGAACCCAGCTCGCGTACCGCTTTAATGGGCGAACAGCCCAACCCTTGGGACCTACTACAGCCCCAGGATGCGATGAGCCGACATCG
>ENA-OQDD01000199-OQDD01000199.1-human-gut-metagenome-genome-assembly--contig:-NODE-199-length-25289-cov-1.826683_pt1 | contig 25289 bp, 26 predicted proteins | sample MGYA00242507_ERZ504598 | MGnify/ENA primary metagenome ERZ504598 (study PRJEB26092, sample SAMD00036318) | human gut metagenome | host: Homo sapiens | study: EMG produced TPA metagenomics assembly of...
GTTCTTCGCTCCCGGCCGGGAGTTCCTTGTCCAAATCATCTTTCGGTGCTTCAAAATCTTCGCTCATATTTGTTCGGGAATTGTCTATTCTATGATATTACTGATTTTCAGTCGCAGGCAAAAATACAATTTTTGTTCGATAAATGAGAATTTGCGCGGAACTATTGTGCCAAATCCTTCCCATTTTTTAAAACTTCTGCCCGTTAATGGAACCAATCTGTCTCTTTCCCGTTAGCGGAATTATATTGAGGACGTGCTTCCGCCTCTTTGCGGACAGCGATGTTGCTTTTGTCTTTCTTGCCGACAAGTTGGCAAGGTTTTGCCACCACATTGCAAAGCTTTGCCAAAGGCATGGCAAAACTTTGCCAATATGGTGGCAAAACGCTGGCAAAGTAACTTGCTGGCTTGTTGTGTGTTGGCTCGAATTGTGCAGCGATATCATCACAAGGGTGAAGAGATACTGGGCAGATTCTGCCGACGGATTCATTATTTTGTGAATTTCCATTCGTCAAATAAGAACTTTCCGTTCCCGAATACGAAGTAAATGTCGTGTTTGCCTTTTATCCGTTTGTCCAACGGCTTTGTCAATGTTTGCCACGTATCGGTATCAAAGGTCAAGGTGGATAGGAGCGGACCGTCTGGACTGTCCATGTGTATTTCGATGGAGCCTTTCCCTTTTATCTTCATCTGTATGGCTTGAGGTGATTGCGGGAATTCTGCACCGCGGACACAGATGGCCTGTCCGCTCTTGTTTCCTACGGCAGACATGTTGCCTGTCTGTCCGGTAGGTTCAAAGGCAACGCCGCGTGTGGCGGCTGTGGTCTCGGCCTGTTGCTGCGCAAACGGGTCGAGAGGCTTGATTTGTGAAACGCCCTTGGCTGTGGCTGTGCCCATGTGGATAGTGAGGTCCTTTTCGTCCACCTCTATTTCTTCCACGCAGATACTGCGGACACCCACTTTGAGGTCGCGGCTGTCCTGCAAGCCCAGTGAGTGGTAGAAGAGATAGTACTTCCCTTGAAATTTTACCAGATGTGTATGGTTGTTGCTGTCGGACATGCCATAGTCGCCGGGATTTTTGAAGTAGTTGTCCCGATAGGTCCAGCTGTCTGTCTCAAGTGGCGTGCGACTCGTCATGTAGCTCATGCAGCACCGGCTCGGCTTGTCTATATCCTTGTGGGGCCATGCATCCCGGTTCTTCCAGTTGGTGTTGTAGGTGTAAATCCAAGTGCCGTTCAGATAGTTCAGTTCGTTTGCTTCAAAGTGGTATGGCGCTTTTATTTCAACTATTTCGCTGTCCAGCGTCTTCATGTCATTTGCCAGCCGCACGATGCGTGCGTCTCCGGGAATGTAGTCGTCGCTGTCGCCCCCGCCAAAGGAGAGCCAGCCGATGCCCTTGTCGTCGATGACTACTCCCGGATCGAAGGGAGCTTTACACTTGCCGAGTCCTGGAGTATTACCGTCTACCACACATTTGCCCAATGGGTCTGTCCAGGCTCCACGGGGGAAGTGGCAGTCAGCATACCTACACCGGAACCGCTGTTGGAGTAGTACAGATAGAAGTGGGTTTTGCCGTCGGCCTCCTTGCGCGAAGCGATGGAAGGTGCCCACGAAGCCATTCCCCAGGGAGCCAGAGCCTTTACATTGATTACTCCGTGATAAGTCCAGTTCACCATGTCGTCAGAAGAGACCATCGTCAGCGAATGGATGTGCTGATAGGTGTTTTTCCCGTTACGGCCCACTACATCATATTGCTGGTGGTCGTTAGTGCCGTACACATAAATGCGGCCGTCGTGCACCACTGCTGTGGGGTCGGCCATGTATTGGAAGTCGAGAAGGGGATTGGCATTGCCGGTAGAGAACTTGGGCGAGAATTCAAAAGATTCTTCCAAAGCGCTGTCTGTAGAAACCGGAATGTTTTCAGAAGAGGCAATGCTGTCTGCCCGGAAAGGGGCTAAGGGGATGCCTTCCGTTGAAAAAAGGTTGCCTTGAGCAGCGTCACTGAAGCAGTAGCGAATGGAAACCGGGCTTTCGATTCCTTTTACCGGGACAATCAGCTTTCCCCCGTCTATCCTGGCCCGGGCCTCTTGCCATTCCTGGCCGGCTGCGGCATCATCAGCCCCTCTATCCTTTTCCCGTGTACGGCCAGTCCGTTCTTTATGTCTTTGAAAGAGATTGTCACATGGTTGCCTTTGCGGCAGGCGCTTTCAAAGACCGGGCTTTTATAGGGGCCTGCATATATATGGTATGTATCGTCCAGTGCAAGATTGGCGAGACGTTTGCCTACGCTTCTTTTGTCACGTGGATGGATGTCCTGCACATTGTCCACCAAATCTGACACGGTAATCATCTTGACCTTGTCCAGCATTTCGGGCAACATGGCCTGCTGCTCGCGTAGCAGTGCCGGTCCGTTGTCTTTGGAGTGGTATTGGAAGGGGGCTATCTGGACCAGATAGAATGGGAATTCCTTGTTAAATCCGGTACGCCACGAGCCTATCAGCCGCTGCATCACCCGGGCGTAGGAGCTGGCACGGCCTTGGTTGGCTTCTCCCTGATACCAGATGCATCCGGCAATGCCGTAGGGCATCACGGGATAAATCATGCTGTTGTACAACGTGCCTGTTTCAGCCGGAAACCAAGGATTGGATTCATACGGATAGTCGCACAAGACCGGGTCGCTCATTACGCATTCGCGGGGCGTCCATGTCTCGGCGGTGGTTCCGCCCCATGCGGCTACGATGATTCCTACCGGCACGTCCAGCTCTTCCTGGATGTTGCGGCCGAAGAAGTAGGCCAGGGCACTCGTGCTGCGCATCGTTTCGGGCGTGCACTGTGTCCATTGCGAGAAACAGTTTTCTTGAGGGAACGGGGCGGCTATTCTGGCCACGTGAAAAATTCGGAGATTGGGACAATGGGCATTTGCCGTTTCCTCGTCTCCGTTCTTTATGCCGTGGTTGGCGCTCCATTCCATATTGGATTGTCCGCTGCACAGCCAAACTTCGCCTAGCATGACATCGGTCAAGGTTACTTCTGACGAGCCGCTGAAACGAATCTCATAAGGTCCGCCGCTTCGCCGGAAGGTACACGGGCTGACCATTTCCCCGTATTATTGACTTGGGTTTTGATTATTTCTCCTTTCATCCATTCGGGGGCGATGGAAATTGTTTCTCCCGGAATACCCCATCCCCAGAAAGTAAGTTCTGAGTTACGTTGTAGCACCATATGGTTGGAAAATATGGCAGGGAGTTGTATCGCTGCTTGCAATTTCAGGATGCCGAGCAGCATAAATAAACTTAAAAGGGTAAGATAATGATGATATTTTTTCATACGAGTATTTATTTCCATAATGCAAATTAATAGCTGTTTTTAGAAACCATTACATTTTAACCGTTACTTTTTTCCCATTATAAGCCACTGCCTTTTTTGCGCCATCAGCAGTTACTATGTTGAATTTCCGTTCTTTCAACATACCGGAAAACTCTCCTTTCCGATTTTCAATAGTGAGCATGCGAGTACGGTCATTCCATTTCATCGTAATGGTGCTGTACATTCCTTTTTCATAATTGTAGTTGTCATTCTCGTCTTCGTAAAGTGTGAATTCGCCGTTACAACCGGGATACACTTTTATCTCCAAGTTGTCCCATGATTTTTCGGTGCTATACTGCACTTCGGGACCTATTGGCAGGATGGAACCTGCTTTCACATAAAGTGGTAAAATGTCAATAGGGGTATCTTTCACGATATATTGTCCGCCGGAGTGTTTCTGATTGGTCCAAAAATCATACCATTCCGTATTTTTAGGCAGATATATTCGCATAGACTTAACGGTACTGAAATCTTCTACACGGATGGTGTCCGAAACTGTTTGGGTATACATGGGTTGGGTTACAGGGCATACCAATAGGGATTTGCCAAACATATACTGATTGTGGATGTTCCACACGTTGCGATCGTGGGCAAAATCCATTGCCAAGGCACGCATGAAGCTGGACTGATTGGCAGTTACCTCCCAGGCAGTTGTGTAGATGTATGGTAACAAACTGTAGCGTAACCGAATGTATTTCTCAATCGCATCGTATATTGGCTCGCCTTTTTTGCCGAATTGATAGATTTCTCTGGGAGCACCTTCCCCATGTGATCGCATCATGGGACAGAATGTACCGAACTGTATCCAACGGGCATAAAGCTCGCGATAATCCGGGTCATCCAGCATCAAGGGATATTGCCATAGGAAGAATCCGCCGATATCGCTGTTCCAATGGGGAATGCCGCATAGTGAGAAGTTTAATCCCGCAGGTATTTGCTTCTCCAAAACTTCCCATGATGCTGTGATATCTCCTGTCCATGTATTGGCACCATAACGTTGCTGGCCGGCAAAGGCTGAGCGGGTAAGGATAAATACGCGTTTATCCGAAGTTACGGCACGCTGGTGGTCGTACACTCCACCTACACTCATTAAAGGGTAGGCATTGCGTACTTTACGGAATGACCCCAAATAGGTGGGCGTGTCAAAATCTTCAGGAATGGGGTGAAAATGGTCGGGTTCGGTAGAGTCCATCCACCAGCCGTCTATACCCACAGAACGTAGGTTCTCGTTCAGGTACTTCCAATAGATGTCGCGTGCTTGCGGATGGTAGGCATCGTACACGCGGGCACCGGATGGATAGTCCATATTGGGAGGCCACTTCTCGGAACCGGATTCGGGCCATGTGCGGAAGTTGAAGAGCATGTTCCTTTGTCTAACTCGCGATAGGGTTTGGTATGTGGTCCGAAAGCTGACCAAATGGAGATAATAATGTGGGCGTTCATTCCGTGTATGTCTTCCATCATTTTTGGGGTTCGGAGAATTCTTCGTTCAAAAATCCATTGCGTTCCACAGGTAGTTGCTTCCCCCAGTATCTCCAATCCTGGATAATTCCATCGAGGGGCACACCCAGTTCGCGGTATTTTTGCACTACGCCAACAATCTCTTTTTGGCTTTTGTAGCGTTCACGGCTTTGCCAGATCCATATGTCCATAATGGAAACATGGGCACTTGTCCTGTGAGGTAGCGCATCTGGGCAACTACTCCATCGGCATTTTCGCCGTACATGAAATAGTAGTCAATGCAGTCGCCGACTTCAGAAAGGAAGGATGTCTCTTCTTGATTGTCTTTGAAGATGGTTGGCGAATAGTTGTCCCAAAAGAGACCGTAGCCTTTGACGGACTGGAAGAAGGGAATCACATCCTCAAGATTGTCTTGGATAAGGCGTTTGGTCTGGTTACGTTGCGACATTTTGCCGTTTTGCAATTGTCCCAATCCATAAATAGCTTCGTCTTTCTCTAAGGTGAACGATTGATAAACGCTGAAGGTTTTTGTGCCGGCATCGTTGAAATCATCAAAACGTGCGCCTTTATTTTGTTCCTGCAACAGCGATTTTCCATCGGAAGAGGCAAAAGTTATTTGTCCGGTCTCTTCGTTGAGATGGACTGTAAGCTGATGCTTTTGATAGTCAATATGCCCCTTTCGAAGAGACGGATAGTTTACTTTTCCGGTTGCCCGATGACCGACAAACTTCTTTGGTATACTTCCAGCCGTCAGGCGATTTTAAGATTCTCACTGTGACAGGAGAGAAGAAGCTAATATCTATATTTATACCTTGCACAGTGCTTTTTATGCCTTGTGAGGTGCGTTGGTAGGTTTGTGCTCTGCCTTGTTCTGCTATGAAAAATGTCAGCATCAGCAGGACAAATAGTCTTAAAAAAAAATCCTTTTCATACAATATCAGCAGTTTAACGGTTAGTGATTTTCAGTACCAAAGAAATAGGATTGGGTGTCTTGTCTTTGGGAAGGTCAATAAGCAAGCCTTTGGAAGTCTTCTGAACTTTGCCTTTCCGCCTCCTAATAATTCTACCTTTTCGATTTCTCCTTTGCAGTAGGGACTGCCGGTAGCCAGTGATTTTATCTGTATTTTTCCGTCTGAGGGCCATTTCATGATATGGGCATACAAGTATTTCCCTTTTTTCACAAACCGGATGTCGGCAGAAGTGTAGGGTGCGTTCTTGCCTTCGTTGAATCCTGCTCCGTCCAAAGGTATTGCTGTTTCTGTGGAGGGACCTTCACCATAAATACACCAGGGACGTGTGTCGAATATTCCTTCTCCGTTCACCTCCATCCAGGCGGCTATGTCTTCCAGAATTTTTTCTTCCTTGTCGTCGATGGTGCCGTTTCCTTTCATTGGTACGCTTAGTAATAGGTTGCCATTTTTACTGACGATGTCAATGAGCATGTGGATGACGGTCTCGGCTGATTTATACCAGTTGTCTTCGTAAGCAGAGCGGTTATAGTGCCAAGTACCGAGCAACTACAGGTTTGCCACGCCTTGTCCTGGCATTCCGATGGAACCCCTTTTTCTACATCCCATACGATGGCCTCTTTATGTTTAGCTTCCAGCTTCTTTCCGAAGACTACGGCATTGAGATTGCCCTTGTGAAGCTTCATGTTTTGGTTATAGTAGTGCGACACGACTTTCAGCCCCGTATCGTTGATGGGCCAGAAGGGGAGTACGCTGTCGTCGAAATAGACCAGGTCGGGATGATATTTGTTTATCATGTCCACTGTGCGGTCGAAGAAGTTGTCGTAGTAGCTCTGTGGGGGGACAGAGGTTCCTTCGGGCCAGTCCCATGCCACCCAAGCATGTCCGCTCAGGGCATGATTCTGTACGTATAGCTCTTGCGGGTCGTAGCCTTCCCACCATTTTCCCTTGCCGTCTTCCTTAGTCACTACGCGGGCATCGTAGGAGATTCCTGCGTATGGGCCTTTCTTGTCGGCTCCTTGTGCAGTTTCATACCATGTCCAAGCATGGGAGGAGTGGATGCTGACACCGAAGGGCAGTTTGTTTTTGCGAGCCGCTTTCTCCCATTCACCCAGTACGTTTCGCTTGGGGCCCATGTTGACGGAGTTCCATGACTGGTATTTACTGTCCCACAAGTCCATGTTGTCGTGATGGTTGCCCATGGCAAAGAAATATCGGGCACCGGTTTTCTTGAAAAGGGCTACCAGCCTCTCCGGGTTCCATTTTTCGGCTTTCCATTCGTTGATTACATCCTTGAAGCCGAATTCCGAAGGATGTCCGTAATGCTCCAAGTGCCACTTGTAGGCAGCACCACCCTCTTCGTACATGCCACGACCGTACCAGTCGCCGGCTTCGGGTTGGCATTGCGGACCCCAGTGTGCCCATATGCCGAATTTGGCGTTGCGGAACCATTCGGGCACTTCGTATTGGGACAATGACTCCCAGGTAGGTGAGAACTTGCCCGGTTCTGCTTTCTCTTGTTGTGCCAATGCACTGCCCCTTGCAGGATGCAGGCGGATAGGAGAATTGTTTTAAAGATGTTTCTTTTCATACCTTTATTGTTGTTTACAAAATGTTTATTCCCTTTTTGAATGCATTGATGAACGGATTATTCTGTTTTGTCCATATACTCCATGATAAACCCATACCGGTAAGAGCGATTGCCGTCAATGGTGTATGGCTTCATGGTCTGTGCGCCCCATCCGTCGTTTCCACCTACTCCGTGTATGTTGGAGTCGATATTCAGGTTGATGAAGTCGCGTTCGGGCAGTTCGTGCGCATGCTCTTTCCCTTCCAGGTCTTCTTCCCCGTAGGGCCATATACGGAAACATAGGGGTTGCAGGCCTTTGACTTGTATTTTCCATCGCTCACTGTCTCCCAGCATGAACCAGCGTGTATCGCACCGGTTGGCATTGTCTTGCGGTACGATGTAGTTCGTGATAAATTCGTGTATGCCACACTCGTAGACTCCCAGGAAAGCAGCGCTCTTGCGGTCGGGATAGTTCTCGAACTTGCCGCGTCCGTACCAGGTATCCGGTTCAGCGCCGAGGGCATTCTCATGCGCATACCGAATTTGGGCATCAGCGGAATATCTTCCTTTTCAGCTGATAGGTTGCTTCTACTTGTATGCGGCCTTTGCGTCCACAGTGTAGCGGAGATGGTAACCGGCTCCTATCCGGGGGAGGGAGAGACTGGCATCCACTATCACCATACCATCGTTTACGGTTGCTTGGTATACCTTTACGATACGTTTTTGCTCTGCATTTTTCCAAGCGCTCAAACGTTCATTGTAGCCGTTGCGGACCTGAATGTCATTTGCCGGTTTCCAAAAATAGGGTTCCAAGGCACTGTGCAACAACTCTTCTCCCTTGACTCGCCAACTCACCAAAGCACCGGTACCTTTTTCTATGGGTGAACAAGGCATCGGCGGCTATAATTTCCACCGCTTCGGGTGTCTCCTTAAATGTGGCCTTCCCGCGTCATCCTTCAATTGTGGGAATTCATAGTCATGATACGTAAGTTGTTCCTTGGCAACTTTGAAGCCCTTCTCTGCCCACGTCGTGGATTCCTTCAACGTGGCATATACATTGAGGCAAAGTTCCCCACACTTATCCGGTCTTGAAGGTACCTCCAGCAGATTCCCTTCGGACAAGTGGAGGTCGCCGTTGCGTACAGCCTTTCCGTTACATATCCACTCATAGCTGTAATCGAATTCATCCAAATCGGAAAATGCATACCCGTTGGTCAATTTGATTTGCTGTGTTCCCTTCTTTTCAAACTTGATGTATTGATATACTTTTTGTACTTCATAGTAATGGGGGTGAGGCACCCGGTCGGGAGATACCAGCCGTTAATGCCGGTGGGACCGTCGTTGGGATAGTCCCCGAAATCTCCTCCATACGCCCAGAATTCATCGGGCAGTAATGGGAGTGACGAGGGGCTCTCGCCGAAACTTAACGGTGCACCGTTCAGCTTTTTAGGAATGCCTTGGTCTACCCAGCACCAAATGGCAGCTCCGATAATACTCTCGTCCTTTTCAATCACATCCCAATACTCCTTGAGGTTGCCGATGGAATTTCCCATGGCGTAGGCATATTCTCTCATGAATACGGGGCGGTCGGTTATTTTCTTGCCAAGTTCCTTCAAAGCGTCGGGATGCAGATAGGCTTCGTCATAGACATCGGATACCGTGCGGTCTGTATCGTCGTATATCGGCCTGGTGGGGTCTAAGGCACGGACTGTGTCTGCCATGCTCGCAAATTGGCTCCGCTTCCGCCCTCGTTGCCCAACGACCAGAATAGGATGCACGGATGGTTCTTGTCCCTTGCCACCACGGCCACTGCCCTGTCCACATGGGCCAGTGTCCATTGCGGGTTGTCCCCTAATGCTTTGTTCCCCAAACCGTAGGCGTGACTTTCGTGGTTCGCTTCGTCCATTACGTAGATTCCATACTTGTCACATAGTTCGTACAGCAATGGTAGATGTGGATAGTGGGACGTGCGTATCATGTTGATGTTGGCTTGTTTAATCAACCGGATATCTCTTTCCATCGTCTGGCTGTCGACAAAGAATCCCATACGGGGATGAAAGTCGTGACGGTTCACTCCTTTCAGCTTGACGGCTTTCCCGTTGACTTTGAAGACGTCTCCCGCGATTTCTATTTTCCGTATGCCCCAATGGTATTCGAACGATTCCAAAAGTTCATTCTTCCTGCGAAGCTTGATGTGGATGTCATATAGATGCGGTTTTTCGGCAGACCATAGTTGAGGCTCCCGGAGCATTTCGGACAGTGTGACGCTCGTTTCAGAAAAGGCCTGAATAGTACCTACGGGAGCCACCATTTTTTGTCGAGTTTATTTCCTCTGTTGTCTTTCCCCACCAGGTTTATTTCTACGGTCAGGTCTTTTACTTTGCGGTCGGTCTGGTTTCTTATCCAAATTTCGGTTCCGAATGTAGCTGAACGCATGTCGTCCGACAAGTCGCTGCTGAACCTATAGTCCCGGATATTTGTCTGGGGACGTACCCATAGCTCTACCGGCCTGAGTATTCCACTAAGCCGCCACATGTCCTGGTCTTCCAGATAACTGCCGTCCGACCACCGATACACTTCCACTGCCAGACGATTGGTTCCGTTCTTCACAAATTCGGTTATGTCAAACTCGGCAGGCGACATCGAATTCTGGCTGTAGCTACCCGCTCTCCGTTTACCCAGACATACATGGCCGATTTTACTCCTTCAAAGTGAAGGTATAGGCACTTGTCTTTCATATCGGGCGTCACTTCGAACGTGGTGACATAAGAGCCTGTGGGATTTCTGTGCCCGTAACTGTAATATTCGGCGGGAGGCTCGCTTGTCACTTTGGGTGCATCCTTCTGGAAGGGATAGTTTACGTTGGAATAGATAGGTTTCCCATAACCTTGCAATTGCCATGCTCCCGGTACTGTGATGGTATCCCATGTGTCGGTATTGAAATCATTCTTGTAGAAGTCGGCCGGGCGCTTTCCCGGGTCGGCAGACCATTGGAATCGCCACTTGCCGTTCAGGGATATGATTTCTTTGCAATCGGCTTTTTGCGAAGGCAATGTCAGTGTGGCATGATACGGCTCTTTGTTGATGCCGACTACAATAGGATTCTCCCAGTCTGGAACTTCTTGGGCGCCGGCATATAGGCACTTAGCAATAGAAAGGCAAATATCTTTTTTCTCATTTTTTCTCATTTTTTCTGATGGTCAATAAACTTCCATGATGAGAACTCCCCAGGGGGGCAATGTTATATGGTCTCCTTCTTTTACAGTCTTGCCGGAAATCAGCTCTTTGGACGTCGGATAGTTATGAGTGATTTCTTTGCTCTCGCTGCTGTAATTGAAGAAGTAACGGTATGGTCTTTTCCGGCTTTGTTTATTCCCGAACGCTGTATGATGGGGAACACGTCGCTCTCTGAAGAGATGATACCGGCATGGATGGCTGCCTTTCGCACGATGGCATTCAGCAATTCCTGCGAAGGGTAGGCTCCTATGTAGGTCAGTTTGCCTTTGCCATACTTGTTTTCGGTGACAACGGGCCATTTGCCGAAGAACGGATGCTCTGCATAAGCCAACGGGGTGGCTGTCTCGGGAATCAGGAATTCATACCAGTCGCTTATCTGGTTCTTTCCCTCTAATTGAAAGGGTTATCCTTTAATGATAAGTCACCGATAGTGGAGAATTCCTGGTAATGGAAGCCGCAGGCTTTGCGTAGCGGCCCGGGAGCCAAGGTGGCCCGAACTGCGGAGTGCTCATTGCAGTAACCGCTTTTGTGCATCATTACCACGTGTCCGCCGGACTGTACGAATTCATCAATGGCTAATAGCAATTGGTCGGTAGCCACATACAAAGGGGGAATGACAAGCATGTCATATCCGCTGAAATCGGTTGTCTTGTCACAAGGGATGATGTCCGTTTCTATGTTTTGGAAATAGAGGGCTTTATGCACCATATCAATGGGATAATTGCTCTTGTAAGTGTAGGGCATGAAGCGAGAGCATGATAAGAATCATGACTGTAGAGGATAGCTACCCGGTTTTTCTTTTTCAAGTTCACGATGTGGCTGCCTATTCTTTCCAACTCTTTGGCGGTGGTGGTGAATTCCTTGTATATGCGGTTGGGCTGGAGGTCATGGCCCAGCACGCCTCGCCAGTATGTCTCCTGCCCGTAGTGCAGGGTAGACCAGTGCCAGTATTCCACCATATTGGCTCCGGAAGCATAATGTGCGTACACATTCTGCCGCAACTGGTTGTCGTAGGGAGGAAACTGAGTCCGGGCATCCCATCCGATACCTTGTGCATTGGTCTCCATGACGATATAATTATTTTTGGCTACTGTGCGCACGTAGTCACCGGCATAAGCGATACGTTGGCCGTCTTGTTTATCTTGTACGTCGTGATAGATGTTGATTGCAGGATATTGCATCTGTTTGAAACTTTCCACTTGGTCTATGTTATGGAAGTCGGGCATGAAACAATGGGTGACAAACTGGTCTTTGCGTTTATACTTATTCACAAGGTCGCACTGCCAATTCAGGAAATCTGCCACTTCCTTCCGGTTATAACGTTCCCATTCATTCTTATAAGAGGGGCTTGTTACTCCATCGCGTGGATAGAACTCTTCCCAAGTGTTGATGTTCATCCCCCAGTAATTCAACCCCACTCCTTGGCAAGCAGGTTCAAGTCATTGTTGAACTTGTGCTTAATGTAGTCTCTGAATCCGAAGAAATAGTCTCTGTTGTTCACTCCGCGTGCTTCTGTTTCGTTGTCTACTTGAAACCCGATTACCGCCGGATGCTGTGCATACCTTTCCAGCATCTTGCGGATAATTCGCTCGCAGTAGATCGATAGGTCGGATTAGTGAAATCCATGTTCTGCCTAATTCCATAGTAGGCTTTGTTTCCCATGGTATGCTCGGCCATTACTTCCGGGTGTTTATATGCCAGCCATGCAGGAATAGAATAGGTGGGAGTTCCCAATATGACTTTAATTCCTGCTGTATGCATCTTGTCCAGAATACGGTCCATCCATTCAAATTCAAAATTTCCTTCTTGCGGCTCAAATACTCCCCAGGCAGATTCTCCAACGCGCACTACTGTCAGGCCGGCTCTTTTCATCAGCCGGATATCTTCATCCAGTCGCTTATAGGCATATATTCATGATAGTAGGCTGCACCATAAAGCACGTTGTCGAATGAATACTGCGCTTTTATTTGTAAAGCGCTTAAAAACAACACTAATAGAATAAAGTAATTTTTGTTTTTCATAATCTTACCAGTCCGATACAATATTTTTATTTCATCATAGGTCTTATGCTGATGGTTCTCCGATATTCCTGCGGCATCGCCTTGTAAGCACCGAATACACCGCGGGCCTACAGCCGACCCCGGTAGTGGCATAATCGAGATTCAGGGTCATGCCTTTCTGCTTCTGCAATTGGTAGGTATACATCGCTTTCGTCAGATTGTCTGTGCTGTACGGATAAATGTTGAAGTTGAACCATTCGTTCATCTTGAATTGAAGGCCGATGCCTTTGTCCGTGGTCAGTTGCAGCCAGCGTACATCTGTCCGCAATCCGTAATCTTGTGGCATTAGATAGGGCTCGTACATAGCTTGTACGGTAGAGGCATATATCCCCATCGGATAGCCGGTTTTCCGGTCCGGATAGTTCTCTTGCGGTCCTCGGCCGTACCATTTCACTTGGTCGAGCGCATCGCTTACGGTCAGCGTAAGTCCTATGCGAGGAAACCAAAGCGGCATTTTCCCTTCAGGCTTCAATACATGGCGTATCTCTATCGTCCCTTCACTATTGATAATATACTCATAGTGGTTGATGATGCCGTTGTTCTGTACTCCTTCGATGTAGAGGTCTTTTTTCTCTTTTTCTCCTTTGCCCATCAATTCCGCATCAATGATGTGTATATGTACGCCTTCGGTGGTTTCGGACACCGAAAAAGAGAGGGGCTGATGTGTCAGGCGGTCAATCCCTGCAGAATACATTTCTGTGGCTACCGTGTATCCGTAACCTTCTTTCCAGTTGGAGGAGCGGGCGCTGGAGGCATTCCAGTTGTCCAGCTCATTGGCCAGCGGGGCACGCCAAAGATTCAGCCGGAGCGGTGATTCCAGCAGTTCCATATCTTGAACAACCATCGACGTCAGTTGTCCGTCGGTACGGTTGAATACATATTTGAAGCCATCTCCGGAGACAACCAATTCTTTCTCCGAAAGTGAATAGGAAGGTACGCCTTGAGCCTTTTCTTCCGAAGAGCATGGCAGGCTCCAAGGCAGTTCAAGTTCTTCCCATGCCACCTCATGTCCGGCTTTTGCCACAATTCATCTTTTTTCAGGACGGCATGAAGCATCAGGCGGTATTCTTTGCCGGGAATCAGGGCTGGCTTCTTATAAGGTATGTGCACCAGCTCTTGGCTAAGCGGCGCTGTTGAGAGTGCCAAGTCGCCCGATTGAATAACCTTGTCATCTTCTTTCAATTCCCATCGTATGGCATATCGGGAAGCATTTGTATAATGATTGCGATCCATAACTCAACGACTCCCTCTGTCACATCCGACATGGAAAAAGAAAGAGGTTGTCCGGTTTTCTTCATTTGCCACATTTCGGGCTGTACGCTACGGTCGGGCCAGATGCTGCCGTACGTACGTGCACCGATGCCGTAACTGTAGAATGTACCATTTTCCGTCTCTTGCTCAAAATCTAGCCACAGAGCGGCTTCTTCCGGGTGAAAAGAGGAAGTCAGTGCCTTGGCGAAAATGCCGACTTCGTCCATTTGAGCATCGCAGATGTAGACCGAAGTCTCTTGGCCGTGTGTTTCTGCATTCCGACCGATGTTGACGGGGTAGGGGAAGTTCCGGATATTGCCCGATGCTTGTGTGGAGGCCTTTTCTGCTCCGTCTATATAGATGGACATTTTCTGTCCGTCGTAGACGCACGTCACTTGATGCCAGTTGTATTCCCAGTCAGTAGGCAAGGAGGCGCATACGGAATGCTTTTTATCAGTATAGATATAAAATTCCAGTTTGTCTTTACCGCGTTGTTGCAGCCCGACTGATAATTGCCTTTTGTGATGAATGAGCCGCAACTGCTTACCAGTTTCCGGGGGTAGATTCTGCAAGTGAGTGTCAGTTCATTACTGTTCAACTCCACATTGTCTGCACGATAGACCTCTACCCATTGGTCGTGACCGTTCAAGTCCAGCACCGTGTTCTTTCCTTCCTTCACCAAGCGGGCATTTCCCATCAGATGGGCGGGAGTATGGAAGGGCGAAAGGTCGTCCACTTGCCTTATCCGTTCGGTCAGTCCCGGACTTACAAAATCCCAGATGGCCCCTCCTATCAGGCGGGGATGTCGGTAGATGGCTTCCCAATAATCGTCCAGGCACCGCCGGCATTGCCTGCAACCGATAAGTATTCATCCATAAACGATGGTCGGGAATCCTCTCCTATGCCTACCTGCATTTCCAGTTCCATAGGAGTAGGGTAACGGGGTCCGATAATATCTTCTGCCGGATGGGAGAATGCATTTCCGCCATACATCCAGAAGCGGGTGGGGTCCAGCGATTTCCCTTCTTCAATGGTGTGGGTAATGTTGATACCTTCACCGCTTTCGTTTCCTGCGCTCCAGAACAAGACGCAGGGATGGTTTCTGTCCCGTAACACCATTCTGCGGCATCGCTCGCGATACATCTCTTCGTATTCCGGGAGACTTGAAATCCATTCCGAGGCATGGGCTTCATCGCCCACCTCGTCTATGATATAAAGCCCGTATTCATTGGCCAGTTCCAAATACTTATTCACCGGAGGATAGTGAGAGGTACGTACGGCATTGAAATTAAACTGTTTCAACAATTCAAAATCCTTGCGTATGGTGGCTTCGTCCATGACATGTCCCTCTTCGGGATGCTGCATGTGCGAATTTTGTGCATTGACTTTCAGTGGGATACCGTTAAGATAAAAAACACCGTCTTTGATTTCCGTCTTTTTGAATCCGATGACCGTTTCTATCTTGTCTTTCTGCAGACCGGCCGGATTGGATAATTCCAGACCGAGCGTATAAAGCTCGGGTGTCTCGGCTGTCCATTTCCGGGGTTCTTGTACCAAGGTATGCAACTGTATTGTCTTTTCCGCAGCGTCCATTTCAAATGGAGCTGCGGAAAAGTTACAGATAATCTTGCCGTTTTTATCCTTTAAGTAAGCTTTCAATCCATAATTCTCATTTGGCTTCTTTTGGTAGTCCTTGATTTTTACCTGAATACTTAACTGCGAATCGGTATACGTATTATCAAACTCTGTGATTACTTGCCAGTCGAATATCCTGACAGCAGGTGTGGCGTACAACCATACGTCGTCAAAGATTCCGGCCAGTCGCCAATAATCTTGTCCTTCCAGGTAATAGCCGTCCGAATACTTTAGTACACAGACAGCCAGCGTGTTTTCGCCCGGCTTCAAATAAGGAGTGATGTTGTATTCGGCAGGTTCTTGTGCTCCTTCATTGTAGCCCACTTCATGACCGTTGACCCATACAAAAGAAGCGGATGCCACTTTCTCGAACCTTAAAAATATCTGGTCTTTTGCTGCCCAACTTGCAGGTACCTTGAATGTTCGCCGGTATAGTCCGGTAGGGTTATACTCTTTGGGAGCATGTGGTGGATTCACCCCGAAGGGAGCAGATACATTTCTGAACAGCTTGTCACCATAACCTTGCATTTCCCAGTTTGAGGGAACTTTGATGTCGCCCCATTGCTTATCCGGGAATTCGGGGTTAAAAAAGTGTGCAGGTATCCCTTCCGGTGTATCGCACCAGAAAAACTTCCATGTCCCATTCAGTAGCATGCTCTTTTCGGGCATATGCCAAGCGTGTCCTTCCTCTTGTCCTTTTTCAAATACAGAAGGGTTGTCTATATACCAGAGCATATCCTTAAGGAAGGATTTGTCTTGTGCATAGGATTGCAGGCACAAGGCTACTGAACACAATGGCAGAAACAGTTTTCTCAGATTCATTTTTTTGTAATTCGTGCTGTCCATCCACCGCCGGGTGCCAGTTGTACATTGAGTTTGTCTTTGGCAGTGACGATGCGTACTTCTTTTTTATAGTCGGTAGCTTCACGGTCGGCATTGATGCCGTCGGCAAAGATTTCGGCTTCGTAGTTGCTTCGCTGAGGAAGGAGAGGTCGATGGTGCAGCTACGCGGAGTCCAGTTGGTCATGCTGCCTACAAACCAAGTGTTTCCTTTGCGGCGTGCTATCGTGATGTATTCGGCTATTTTACCATCAAGAGCAATGGTTTCGTCAAAGGTAGTGGGAACCTTGGCGATGAAGTCGGTGCATTCCTGTTCCTTCATGTATTTGCTGGGACTGTCGGCAAGCATCTGCAAGGGTGCTTCGAAGACGGTGTACATAGCCATCTGGTGTACACGTGTACCTTGACTCATGGGGTGGTCGTTGACGGAGCGGAACAGGGAACGGGTGGCATTTACCATAGCTCCCGGCGTATAGTCCATCGGACCGGCGAGTTGGCGCAGATAGGGGGCGGTAACGTCGTAGCGCGGGAAGTCATGCAAGGGTGCACCGTTCACGATGGCTCCCACTTGCTGTTTTCCAGTCCTTTCACACCTTCAAAGTTGAGGATGTTGGGATAGCGCGCTGGATGCCGAAGGGTTTCAGTCCGTGTAGGTCAAGCAACATGTGATGCTTGGCGGCACATGCTGCGAGTTGTTCGGTAGAGAGATGGCGAGTTGGTCGTCGCGGTCGAAGAAGTCAATTTTGAAACCTTTGATTCCCATTTGTGCGTAGTGGCTGATAACTTGTTCCACGGCAGGGAGATGTCGCCTCCTCCCGTAAGATTGCGCCAGCTTGCCCAGAGGATGATGCCTATGCCCTTTTGGTTGCCGTATGCCACCAGTTCTTCGAGATTGATTTCGGGACTGATGTCTTCCATTAATGATTCCTTTCCGCTCCAACCTTCGTCGATGATGATATACTCCAGCTGGTTTTCGGCGGCAAAGTCGATGTATTTCTTATAGGTGGGCGTATTCATGCCTGCCTTGAAGTCCACGCCGGTCAGGTTACAAGTATTCCACCAGTCCCATGCCACTTTTCCGGGTTTAATCCAGGATGTGTCAGCGATGCGGCATTCGGGTGCGAGGCGTTGCATCATGTCGTTGTTGGCGAGTTGTGTGTCGTGGGTAACAACAAGCACGGCACGCCAAGGATAGGTCTGTTTCCCTGTGGGACGCCCGTTGGGGCAGAAGTAGGGGGCATTGTTGGGCTTGCTGATAACGTCGGCACGTTTGGTAGGGACGAGGTTCAAGCGGTCATAGCCTCCGATGACTGTTTCCAGTGGATAGGGGGCGAATTCTGCCTTCACTCCGTGGGGCATCTGTGGGTTGGCAGTGAGGAACATGCCGGGATAGTTGGACAATCCGGCTTCCATAATGACGGCTTTCTTTCCGTTCTCCAGTTCTACCATCAGCGGAGTAATGGCAAGCGAGTCTTTGTACATGCGAGAGAGGGGGGCCTCATCGTAGTAGGACTCGAAGGAGTAGCAGTAACGCTCGCCGGCGCGATTGTCGTTAATATAGGGCACGAAAGCGTGGTAATCGCGGTCGAAGTTGAACTCGGCAATCTCGTCCTTCACGCAGAAAGGTTTGCGCAGTTCGGAAACAAAACGATAGGCGGCTCCGTCGTCGTAGGCGCGGAACTGTATGCTATAGCCGTTACGGCATTTCAGCGTGAGTTGGTTATAAGTGTCCTTCACACTCGCCTTTTTGTAGAAAGGAGTGGGGAAGGAAGTGTCGACGGAAGTGCGGGTAGCTTTGGTCACCTTCACATCTTTGCCGAAGGTGAAAGCAATGGGCTTTCCCTCAGATTCAGTGCATTGCATGGCAATGTCTGAAGGCAAAAGAACGGTGGTACCGTCGTGGGCAATCGCCCAGTTGAGGGCTTGTCCGGCTTCGATGTTGACAATTAGTTTTCCGTCCGGTGAATTCAGTTGATATTGCTGTGCTTGTGCCGTCAATGCACAAGAAAGCAATAGGCTGGCGAAACAAGTGCTGATTCTGTTCATTTTTATTTGATTATTGATTATGAATATTTGTTTAATTCCGTGGATATTTAACCGGAATAGCCATCATTTCTTCTAAGAAGAGAGGGTCGTCGAACTGGCAAGTCTGTCGGTTGTATTGTCCCCCCGGAGTGTCCCATAGCATTGGCACATGCCGCGCGAGTAGATGGCTTCGGTTACGGAAACACAGAAGAGTCTTATCACTTCCTTTGTTCTGTTTCTGGAGTCGGCGCAATATTCGCCTATGATGACGGGGATTCCTTTGTCTACGCAATTCTTCTTCAGTAGGTCCATATTGTCGTTCAGTTCCTTGAAGTCAGCTTCCGTTCCCCAGCTTTCCCGGCCTACACCCCAATCGACAACCTCGCCTCCACCCAGTATGGCAAAGTTTGCGGGAGTATAGTAATGCACTGTAAGAGCAAGTCGGTTTGCGGATCATTCGGCATCTTGAACAAGGGGTCGTAAGCATACTCCAAGTTGGTGTTGTAGATTTCCACCAACAGATGACGTTTGGCGTTGTTGCCGCCACTGTTTCTTACTATGTCGACAAAGAGCTGGTTGAGGTCGTTCACGTATCCCAGTGCCTTTGCCTTGTCGGCTTCACTACCGCCCCACGGAGTCCAAATCTCATCGTATCCGATTTCATTCATTGGCTCGAACAGTAAGTGGTCACCGTACTTTTCGAAGCGTTCACATATCTGTTTCCAGATGGAAGTGAATTTTTCTTTTGCTTTGCTGTCGGTGGGTACTTGTTTAATCCATTCGTTTTCGTGGTGGATATTGATGATAGCCACCATGCCACAGTCGAGGGTCCAGTTTAGGATTTTCTCTACGCGGTCCATCAGGTCAGGATGCACTTTGAAGTCGTCGGACAGCAGATTGCCCCAGCTGACCGGTATGCGCAGAGATGAGTAGCCCGCTTTGGCATATCCTTCAATGATTTCTTGTGTGATAATAGGGCTTCCCCATGCTTGTTCGTAATTGAGAATGTTGCTTGGGTCTATCCAGTCGCCCACGGCATCCAGCGTGTTGCCTAGGTTGATGCCCAGTCCCATTTCGTTAATCAGTTGGTGGGTTGTGAGATTCTCGCGTACAGTGTATTTTTCCGGTTCATCGCTTTGGATATAGGCCGCCTGCTCCACGTTGATTTCTTGTATATGCTCCTTTACGCTGACGGTGATGATGGCGTTGCGCACGTCGGGCGTAGTGTTGGGTTCTACGGTTATGTTATAGATTGCCTGTACGGGAGTGCTGCTTTCCGAGGTTACTTTGCACCATGCTTCCGAACTTTGGAAAGTGGCTGGTTCATTGGGGGTGATACCGAATTTCTTGCTACCACCCGTTTGTTCAAAATGGAAGGAAGTAGGCTCTACGATGATTTTCAGCTCCTTTTTATCGTCAGAGCAAGCTGTCATCAGAAATAGAACCAGGCTGGTTAATAAGGTTTTCTTGAAGATTTGTGTCATGGTATCGGTAAAATTTCGTTTTAATAATTTCGGTGTATTTATTTTTAGACGCTGATTCAATTGAATCAGCGTCTAAGAGTTTAAAAGAAGGTGTCACTTTGTGTAATCCTGTGCCAGAATTTAATTCAAATTATTGTATCTTGACAACTCGGAAATTATCAAAATACATTTCGATGTTGTATGGACCGTTTTCGCTGGGATTTGTCATCTGGAGTGCCAACTCGTCACCGTCACGTTTTTGGAACTCGCCCCAAGTGGTTTCGTCTACCAGTCGGAGAGCGGAATGCTGCACTGCATCCATTGGCCTACTTCGGTTTTTCCGGTGAAGTCGCTCACCGGACGATAGTTCGTGTAGTTGTGAGCCTCATTCCCTTTGAGGTAGATGCGGAATACAGGACCTTCGCCATATTCCACTGCCACGAAGCATTCGAACTGCAAAGCCAGTTCGGAAGTCGGTGTATCGGTAGGCAGGAAGGCTGTGTCAATGCCCCATACGGCACCGTTCTGCAATTGGCCCCACCAGTAATTCCATGCTGAAAGTTCCCCTGATATGCTGTAGCATTTACCATCCGAGAAGAAAGGAGCTGCTGTACCGTCGGCAGTGACGGGTACAGCTTGCCCGCCCCAGGAGAACCAACCGATGTTGTCATAGTTCAATACTATATTCTCCAAAGGATAGAAGCCCGGAACTTCGGCAGTACCGCCCATTGTGGTAATGGCGAGTGAGCAAGTGCCTTGCGGTGCACGCGGCATGGTAAAGGTAAGCATATCGTTAGCTTCGCTTACGGTAACAGTAGAGAGATCTACCGAGCGATTGCCCATTGTGATGGAGGCGATATCCATAAAATTCTGTCCCAGTACGGTAACTGTGTACCCGTGATAGGCATCATGGAGCTTACCTTGCTGATACTTGGTGGGAGGGCTGTGCGACGGAAGGGAGTAAATGCGGATGCGGTATAGCACTCCACTACCAGACTGCCTTCATCAATCAGGCCTGCGGGAGCATTGAATGATATTTCGTCAAAGTTCTTGTTTACCGTGTAGTCCGTTACTTCTACCGAAACAGGTGCATTGGTGATGTCGTCTACGGCAGTGGTGAAATAAACGCGCTGAATTTCGTAGAAGTTACCGCCCACGATGCGCAGAGGCGTGCCCGTCTCCACGGGGAAGGTTGTGGCTACACGGGTGATGTAGGGTGCGGGCGAGAGTACATGCATGGAGTACGTGGCAATGCCGTGCGAGGTCTCGATACGCAGTTCGCCTTTCAGTTCGGGGTTGGCACCCGTCAGTTGCAATTCGCCGGGGATAGTGAGGATGAGACTGGTGGAAGTGCCGTAGTTGCTATTGAACGAAACTTCTTGTTCGTTGATGAACACTTTCCGCACATCATTCAGATTTTCGCCGATGACTACAATCATGGTGCCCGGATTTACATCGGTGAACGTACTGTCGGCCTTCTCTGGGTCGACAAGACGGATGTGGTGGATTACGGGAACACCGCCGCCCTCGTCATCGTTGCAGGCGGTGAAAAGGTTGCATGCCAACAGGATGGTGAGCAACACAAAAGGAAAATGTATATATTTCATATTAAAGTCGTTATTTGAGATAATGAATGTATAACTTGGTTTATTCACTGAATTCGTATGCTACCGGTTCTTCGTTCAGTAGCGGATTCTGGATGACATCGCTTTCCGGATAAGGCATCAGGATGTTGCGTGGTGGATTTCGATGTTCTCGCCCGGTTCCTGCCAATTTTCTATGCCTTCGAGGAAAGTGTCGCCTTCTTTCTTGCCGAAGTGGAGGTAACCGTCTTCGTCTTTCACGATGAGGTCTACTGTGTAGCCGCGGTGTTGGTTCTGGAAGTAATTCAGCATGTAGTCGGGTTTCCAGTGATACCACGATACCATGTCATACCAGTTACAATACTCCATCGAGAACTCTACGCGGCGTTCGCGAATGATGTCTTCGAAGGTTACGCGTTCCTTGCGGGGGATACGTGCACGGTCGCGCACCTGGTTCAATGCTTCCAGGCCGGGACCACCGGCCAGTTCTTCGCTGTTGCCCAGACAAGCTTCGGCATAGGTCAGGTAAACATCGGCAAGGCGTAGGATGTAGGTGTTGAGCGGAGAGTTCATGGACTGGATATAACCGTCATTGTCGTCGTCCGGACCGCCCGGTACACCTTTTTTAATGCAAGAGGTGGCGCCGTCGTAAGTATAACCACCCGTCGGCAATGCAGATGTATGAATAGTATGTACGGTGTGCAAAGGTGGCGGTTGCGGCGGATGAGTGTCGCCCAACTCATATTGCTGGAGCATATCTATACTTGCCTGATAGCTGCTCCATACGTTTACACCGCCGGTCATCTTGCTGTTGCCGGCGAGGTCGGCAAGCAGAGTGTTGCATACGCCCCAATCACCCAGTGGCACCCACTGCATGGCAATGAGCGATTCGGGATTGTTGTTGTGCTTATACTTGAAGAGGTCTTCATAGTTTTCGTAAAGGCTGATGCCGCTGTTGTTTATCACGTCGGCGGCCAGTTCCTTGGCTTTCTCCAGGTCGGCGTTGTCGCGTGTGCCTCCTTTCCAGCCTGAGCGGGCGAGGTAGACTTTGGCAAGCATGCCTTTTGCACCCCATGCGTTGACACGTCCTTTGGCGGTTGCCACTTCAGGAAGATTCTCGACTGCATAAGTGAGGTCACGAATAACGAGTTCCAGCACATCTTCTTCGCGGTGGAGCGGTTGCATGGGATTGGCAACCACTTTGTCGTTGTCTTCGATGATGATAACCGGTCCCCAGAGGCGAACCATGTAGAAGTAGGCACAAGCACGCATCAGGCGGGCTTCGGCAATGGCTGTGCGCTTGGCACGTTCGCTTACGCTGTTGCTACATTTGGTCTGCACATCACTGATAACTGCATTGGCCATTGTAATGACCGAGTAGAAACCTGTCCATGCATTGGCAAGGTTTTCGCTCAGGCTGTCACCTTGAAGTTGGTGAACTCGGGAGCTCCCCAGCGACTGAAGTTATCGTTGGCACGGTTACTGCCCAGCGGCACGATGGCGCGGGAGTTGAGGTCGAACCATGCACGGTTGTAAAGCGGTGCAGTGGCTTGTTCGAGTGCATCGTCGGAAGTGTAGTATGTCACATCTACGTAGTTTCCTTCGGGAGCACGTTCCAAAAATGAGTCGCTGCATGCCGTAAGCAGAAGGAGCGATGATATAAGGGTTAGAAATCTGTGTTTCATAACTATATTGAGATTTTAAATGATAAATGATTTGTCTGGCTCATTAGAAATTGAAGTTAAGGCCAAATGTATAGATACGTTGCGAAGGATAGCGCGCATCGTCCACACCACGTAGCAATACATTGTAGTTCAAAGCGCCTATTTCGGGATCGTAGCCTTTGTAGCCTGTGATGGTACAGAGGTTCTGGATGTTGACGTAGAGGCGCAGATGGTCTATCTGCAAACGGCGCAACCATTTCTGTGGGAAGGTGTACCCCAGCGAGATGTTTTTTATGCGGAGGTAGGAAGCGTCTTCAACAAAGCGGTCGGAGATACGGTTGTTGTCGTTGGCGCTACTGGTAGTGATGCGTTGTACTTTGGCTGCATCGGCGTTGGCCACGTAAACATTGGAAAGTACCTCGTCGCCCACTTCGGGGTCGTGCATGGCGATTTGGGCAATGCCGGTAGCTTCTTTCAGCAGGTTGCTGTTACGCATGGGATCGGTGAAGGTGCGGCGAATCAGGTTGATAGCCTTGTTGCCCACCGAGCCGTTCAGGAAGATGTTGAGGTCAAATCCTTTATAAGAAAGGTAGTTGTTGAAGCCGAACGTGAATTTGGGTGCCGGATTGCCGAGGAACGTGCGGTCTTTCTCATCAATTACACCGTTGTTGTCGCGGTCTTCATAGATGTAGTCACCTACCCAGATGCCCGATTTGCCGATGGTCTGGTCTTTCGGGATGGCTACTTGGATGCGGTTGCCCGTTTCGTCGAGCAGGAAGTTGCCGTCGGCACCTTTCTTGTAGAATCTCCTTCTTCCTTGAACATACCGATTACTTTATAGCCGTAGAACTGCCCGACCGGTTCGCCCACCATGGTGTAGGTCAGTGTTTCCGAACCGTTGATTCCCGAAATAGCGGATGATTCGGAGTAGAGCTTCGTCACTTCGTTGTGGTTGATGGAGAAGGTGAGTCCTGAGGTCCAGGTGAAATCACGTGTCTGGATGTTGTGCGTGTTCAGGGTAAATTCTACACCTTTGTTGGTCATGGCACCGGCATTGACCCACGGTGCACGAATCAGACCGCTTACGTAGGTAGGAAGAGAAGCTTGCATCAGCAGATTGTCCGTTTTCTTGTAATAAGCATCGGCGATGAACTCTATGCGGTTGTTGAAGAGGGCGAGGTCGAGTCTACATTGAAGGAGTTTGTTTCTTCCCACTTCAGTTCACGATTAGGATAGTTGCCTGCATAGAAACCAGTACCCCAGATGGAGGCTGCCGAAGCCATGGTGACGCCGTAGGCATAGGAACCCGCCCATTGGTTACCTACTACACCCCAACCCAGGCGGAGTTTCAGTGAGTTGATGGCTTCCACATCTTTGAGGAAAGCTTCGTTGTTGACTTTCCAAGCCAATGCTACCGAAGGGAACCAACCCCAACGACTTTCTTTGGCAAACGAAGACGAACCGTCGGCACGGAGCGTAGCGGTCAGCAAGTAGCGGTCGTCGTAGTTGTAGTTCAGACGGCGAAGTATGATTCGATGGCGGATGAACCACGGGAACTGTTGGCTTTTGCTGTTGTGGCATCACCCGCATCCAGTTCGTGTACGGAGTTGAAGAGGAAGTTGGTACGGCTGCCGCTCAGCGACTCGTACTTGTTTTCTTGCGCTTCGTGTCCCAGCATGGCAGAGAGGCCGTGTTTGCCGAAGGTATTATTATAAGTAAAGTAAGTTTTCAATGTCCAGTTGCTTCCGTTGCCGGCTCCACGGCTTGCTGACGACTGCTGCTTGAAGTGCTCGTAGTCGTAGGAGGGGGTAAACTTATAGTCGTTGCTGTAATTGAAGTTGGCGGCATATTCCGTGCGGAATACGAGTCCTTTCCACAGCTTGATGTCGGCAAAGGCGTTGACATAGACTTGTGTGTTGCGACTATAGTTTTCATTTTGGATAAGGTCGGAGAGGGGGTTGGAGAAGTAAGTTCCATACATGTTCTCCGTCTGCATGCCGAAACTGCCGTCCGGGTTGCGGGCAGGCACTTCGGGGAGCTGGTTCAGGGCATTGTAGATGGCACCCGAACCGTCTACGTTGTTGGTCTGCTGTGTACGGGCTACGGAGGCGCGCAAGCCGGTGGTGAGCCACTTGTTGATGTCGTTGTCCATGTTGACGCGGAAAGAGA
>ENA-OQDD01000200-OQDD01000200.1-human-gut-metagenome-genome-assembly--contig:-NODE-200-length-25240-cov-3.895632_pt1 | contig 25240 bp, 32 predicted proteins | sample MGYA00242507_ERZ504598 | MGnify/ENA primary metagenome ERZ504598 (study PRJEB26092, sample SAMD00036318) | human gut metagenome | host: Homo sapiens | study: EMG produced TPA metagenomics assembly of...
GGCACGCACGCGAGCAGCGCCTCACGCACCTCGGCCTTGGCGGTTTCGGAATCGGCGCGGTCAGCCAGCTGTGAAAGCAACGTATTGCCGGAACGGATGGCGGTGAAGATCGCGGCGGTTGCACCAGACACATTGACATCGTCATTCATGGCGGCCACGAAATCGGCGGGCAAATCGTCGGCGGAGACGGCAGTGACTTCCTCGCGAGAAGGCTGTCCACCCAGCGCCACACCGGCACGCTCGATGAAGTTCGAGACGCGGTCGTATGCGGCCTGCGCCTCGACCAGCGCCTGATCGGACCATTCGAGCATCGACCGGTACTGCACGGAGCCCAGGGCGTAACGCACCACCCAAGCGGAATGCTCAGCCAACACGCTCGGCACGGACAGGCCGGTGCCCAGCGACTTCGACATCTTCTCGCCCTTGGCGGTCACCCATGCCGAATGCATCCAGCGCGCAGCGGAGGGGTAGCCGGCCGCACGGGTCTGAGCCATTTCGTTTTCGTGGTGGGGGAAGCGCAGATCCAAGCCGCCGCCGTGAATGTCGAAGCCATCGCCCAGGTAACGGTGGGACATGGCGGAGCATTCGATGTGCCAGCCAGGGCGGCCCACGCCAAACGGCGTCGACCAACGGGCGTCCTCGGGATCGGTGTCCTTCGGAGCCTTCCACAGGGCGAAATCACGCGGATCATGCTTGTCGGGGGAGGCATCGGCCGGGTCGACCGGATTGTACTTGTCGGCACCGGTGGCGTCCACGGACGGGCCCATGCGGTCGGCCACGGCGGCGGCCTCATCGACTTCGGAGGTCTGCTTCTGGTGAGTGAGTTCGCCGTAATGCGGCCAGGATGCCACATCGAAGTACACGTTGCCGGTGGGCTTGCCGTCCGCATCCGTGACCACATAGCCGTGTCCGTTGTCGAGAATGCGCTGAATCAGGTCGATCATGTCCGACATGTGGCCGGTGGCGCGAGGTTCCACAGTGGGCGGCAGTACGCCGAGCGTGTTGTATGCCTCGGTGAATTCGCGCTCGTAGTAATAGGCGCGGGCCCACCAACGCTGGCCTGCGGCCGCGGCCTTAACGAGAATCTTGTCGTCGATATCGGTCACATTACGCACAAAAGTGACTTTGTAGCCGAGCTTCAAAAACCAGCGGCGCACGATGTCGAACGCCACGGCGGCACGGATATGGCCAATATGCGGTGACGATTGCACAGTCGCGCCACACACATAAATGCCGACTTCGCCCGGCTTGAGCGGCACGAAATGGCTGACCTGGTGCGAGGCGGTGTCATACAGATTCAGGCCTTCTGCGGCCTTGGCAACATGCACCGGCGTCAGGCTTGAAGGCATGACGGAAATGTTGAAATCCTGCGGTTCTTGGCTGTTTCCCATAACACTCAAGCGTAGGGTCCGAACCAGACATGCTGAATCGTTACTCGAAGAGTTTGATGAACGCTTCACAGGTGGGGCCCGAACGAGGTGACAGACGGATGAGAAGCGGGACAACAGTCTCGCGAGAACACGTCTTTGACCGCTGCGGAAACTGCGAGATTCATGGATTTGCCCTGCTCGTTACGCAAACGGGGAACGCTCGTGCCACAATAGAAGTCATGGCCACACCACAAGTGCTCATTTTGCAACATGTCCCATGGGAACGCCCGGGACGCATATTGTCGAACCTCGAGGACATCGGTCTTGAGACGGTGACGATGAATATCGTCGACAAAAAGAAACCGGACTTGCCTGATTTCGGCGAACTGGCTGGCGTGGTAATCATGGGTGGGCCTATGGGCGCGCTTGATTACGATAAGTATCCGGGGCTGAAGGCAGAAGCCAAGTTGCGCGTGCCGCCGTGGCTTCAGGCAAGCCGATTCTCGGTGTATGCCTGGGGCATCAGATTATCGCCACTGCGCTTGGTGCGCAGCTGCGCAAGGGCGATGCGCCGGAGATTGGGTTCGCGCCGATCAAGCGTGTGGACAAGCATGACTTCTTCTCCATGTGGGATAAGCAGCTGACAGTGCTGCACTGGCATAACGACGTGGTGGGCCTGCCCGCGGAAGGCCAGCTGCTGTCGCGTTCGTCTTCCACCAAGGTGCAGGCATTCCGACTGGGATCCGCGCTGGGCATGCAGTTCCACCTGGAAGTGTGCGGCTCGCTGCTGGACGAATGGCTGGATGAGCCGAGCATGGTCAAGGATCTCAAGGCCGCGGGTGGTTCCAAGTCCCAATTGCGCGAGCAGTTCGCCCAATACGACCAGCTACTGCAACCGCTCGCCGAGCAAGTGTTCTCCGGTTTTGCGGCCCGCTGCAACTCCTACGCTCAGACGCTGAACAAATAACGTTTGCGGGCCGCCGCTGGGCAAGCGTGGCGCTACATTGGTGAGTCATGCCGACTTATGACATTGGACTGGAACACGTTTCGCTCGCTTTCGCTACCAAAACCATCTTCACTGATGTAACGCAGGGTGTTTTTGAAGGCGACCGCATCGGCATCGTCGGCAAGAACGGCGACGGCAAATCCACGTTGCTGCACCTGTTCCGCGGTGCTCAGGAGCCGGATTCCGGCCGCGTGACAAAGCGTGGCGGACTCACGTTCGGCATGCTTGACCAGCGTGATCCCCTTGATGACAACGCCACCATTCGCGAAGCCGCACTTGAGGGGCGCGCCGACTACGAATGGGCGTCCGATAACACTTCCCGTGAAATCGTCGAGGCATTGCTCGGCGGCATGAGCCTGGATGCCAAGGTCGGCTCCTTGTCCGGCGGCCAGCGTCGCCGCGCCGATTTGGCCCGACTGCTGCTCAAGGATTGGGATATTCTTGCACTTGACGAGCCCACCAACCATCTCGACGTGGTCACTATCCACTGGCTTGCCGAACATTTGAAGAACCGCTGGTCCAAAGGCCAGGGCGCTCTGTTGCTCGTGACCCACGATCGCTGGTTCTTGGACGAGGTCTGCGAATCGATGTGGGAAGTCCACGATGGCGTGATCGAGCCGTTCGAGGGCGGCTATTCCGCATATATGCTGCAGCGCGTGGAACGCGATCGCCAAGCCGATGTGCGCGAAACCAAGCGCCGCAATCTGGCTCGCAAGGAGCTCGCATGGCTTTCCCGCGGTGCTCGTGCCCGCTCCACCAAGCAGAAGTTCCACGTCAAGGCCGCACGCGAATTGATTGCCGATGTGCCGCCGATGCGTAACACACTTGAACTGAAGCAAATGGCCACCTCCCGTCTCGGCAAACAGGTGTCGATTTGGTCGACGTGACGCAGATTTTCGAAAACCGCAGGGCATGGCCGATATCGACCCGGATGTGGCGGCGCTCTCCGCGTCCGCTTCCCGCGTGGATGTGGTCAACGCCATGTACGCCGAGCCGCAGCTGCATGGTTCCGTTGAGGTGGCGGTCACCGACATGACTGACCCGCGCCTGGTGGACGCCGGCGTGCCGGAAGCCGTCGAGTCCGCTGAGGAAGCGCGTAAGAAGGCCGAGGCTGAGAGCGGCAATCCGCAGCTTGCTGACGATCGCGAGGTTCGTCGCATGAACACGGGTGGTGAAACCATCGGCGGTGGCACTGCTGCAACGGATTCGGATGATGACACTGCTGCAGCCGGTGTCACCTCGGCTGCACGCAAGGTGACGGTTTCCGGCCGCGAGATTCTTGACGATGTGACTTGGCTGATTGGCCCGGGCGACCGCTTCGGCATCGTCGGTGCGAATGGTGCCGGCAAGTCCACGCTGCTTAAGTTGATTGATGGCACACTCACCCCGACCGCAGGCCATGTGAACATTGGCAAGACGGTGAAGTTCGCGGTGCTCTCGCAGCGCCTCGATGAGCTGGAGAAGCTCGGCAAGTACAAGATCAAGGAAGTGCTTTCCCGCTATAAGCCGAGCTACATTGTGGATGGCAAGGAAGTGACGCCGGGACAGTTGATGGAGCGTCTCGGCTTCGAATCCGCCAGCTGATGACGCGATCCGCGATCTCTCCGGTGGTCAGAAGCGCCGCATGCAACTGCTGCTGATTCTGCTTGACGAGCCGAACGTGCTCATCATGGACGAGCCCGGCAACGATCTGGACACCGATATGCTCGCCGTGATGGAAGACCTGCTCGATACTTGGCCGGGCACGTTGATTGTGGTCTCCCACGACCGGTACCTGCTGGAGCGCGTCACCGATCAGCAGTTCGCGCTGATTGGCGGCAAAGTACGTCACTTGCCCGGCGGCGTGCAGGACTACCTCGATATGGTTGAGGCTATTAAGAACGGCAAGGGATTGCCGGCTGACACGCCTGGCTTCGCGGGCACCGGTAGCAGCTCGGCGAAGTCTGGTAAGGGTAAGGCGGCCGCCGTCAACGCTGCCGCATCTCTCCCTCAGTCCGCTTCGCGGATGGCTCCCTCGTCAGAGGGAGCCAATAACGGTGAGGACTCCACCTCGAAGCTCACCGGCAAGGCCTTCCACGAGGCATCCAAGCGCGTGAATGCCATCGAACGTAAGCTCGCTAAGCTTGAAGAGCAGAAGGCCGATCTCGAGGCGCAGATGGCCGCCCATGACCCGAGCGACTACGAGGGTCTCAACAAGCTCAATGAACAACTCACCGCCGTCAATACTGAAAGCGATGATCTCGAAGCCGAATGGCTCGAACTCTCCGAACAATTGGAGTAGCGGGAGAAACCGTAACGTTCACAAGGCCTCGGCAGTTTGCCGGGGCCTCCCGCTATGCAAACTCCCACGGATTAATCAATTCCACGTCGGTACCTTCGAAGTCCTTGATATTGCGCGTGGCTATGGCCGCATCCCAGGAACAGGCAATTGCCGCAATCATGGCGTCTTGAATACTGGTAGGTGTGCCCCTGTGTTCGCGTTCGACAAGGATATGGCATAATCCGCAGCTGCCTGAGTGTCAAATGCGAACGTTCTGTCCTCTAATGTCATAAGCGCCAGCTTGACGGTCGTATCTGTGTACTTCGTCGTTTGCCTTCAGGCATGCGACATATTCCGGCCAACAACTCGGCGACGGTGATGGCGGTGGTTGCCAAATTGCTTGTATCTTGGTTCCTCAGCCAATTGGCAACGTGTTCGTCTGGCTGTTTCTTGATGATTTCGCTGATGACGTTGGTGTCCAGAATAATCATGGCCGATTCCTATTCAAAAGATACTGGCGGTCGGGAATCGGCGGAATTTCGCTCGGATAGTGGGAGTTCCCCCTTGTCGAGTCCCTCAAAATCCATGTTCTTCATGAATTCGCGGATCTCGTCATAGAAATTGGTCTTTCGCGTGATTTCATGCGCCACCGTGCCAGCCAGCCATTCTTCAAGAATGGATCGCACCTGAGATTCCATGGAGCGGTTGTTTTTCTCAGCCACTTCTTTGAGCTGCTGAATCTGCTCATCGGGTATTTTTCGGATGGTCAATGTTGCCATGATGCACCTCCTTGTTGCTGTCATAATGCTAGCATGAGGTGCTGTCGTTTTGCTTGCAGTACGGGTGATGAGGTATGCACGCATGAAAAAAGGCGGATATGCATCATGCGCATCCGCCTTTTGAGCTTGGACTGGGTCTTCCCGCAGTCGCCGAATCAGCGCCCGGTAACCTCGGAACCGACGACCTTTTCGCTCAGGGCGCGCGGGCCGCGGGTCACGGCTACGGCACCGGAGCGCACCAGCTCAATCACACCGTAATGCTCCAAAAGCCCCAGCAGGGCGTCGATCTTGCCTTCGGCACCGGTGGCCTCAATGGTCAGCGATTCCGGATTCACGTCCACCACGCGCACGCGGAACAGACGCACGATCTCCAGCACGTCGGAACGGTTGGATTCGTTGGCGGCCACCTTGATGAGCACCAGTTCGCGTTCCACGGTGGAGTTCGGGTCGAGTTCCACGATTTTGAGCACATGCAGCAGCTTGTTGAGCTGCTTGATGATCTGCTCCAGCGGCACGGCCTCCACGTCGGCGGTCACCGTGACGCGAGAGATGTCCGGACGCTCGGTGGGGGAGACGGACAGCGAGTTGATGTTGAACGCACGGCGGGCGAACAGGCCGGCGATACGCGCCAGCACGCCTGGGCGGTTCTCCACCAGCACGGACAGCGTATGACGCTGGGAACCAGGCTGGGATGCAGGATAGTTAGCCATGAGTGTTCTCCTCTCCTCAGTGCTCGCTCGCAGTGGCGGCGGCGGTCTCGTGCTCGAACACGCCGGTCGCATGCTCGTCCGGACCGGTTCCCGGAGCCGGGGTGCCGCCAGCCAGCGGCTTGATGCCGGGCTTGTACGTCACCTCGTCGTTGGGGGCGCCGGCGGCTACCATCGGCCACACCATCGCATCCTTCCACACGCGGAAGTCGATCAGCACCGGGCGGTCGTTGATCTGGTTCGCCTTTTCGATGGCGGCAATCGCCTCTTCCTCGGTGAACGCGCGGATACCCACGCAGCCGTATGCCTCGGCCAACTTGATGAAATCAGGCACTTCGAGCGGCGCATCGCCGTCGGCCAGTGCCGCCGCACCATCGGCACCGTGCGCTTCACCATCGAGCAGGTTGGTCTGCGAGTAGTGGTGCTCGTAGAACAGCGTCTGCCACTGACGGACCATGCCGTATACGGAGTTGTTCAGAATCGCGATCTTCACCGGAGCGTGGTCCAGGAACGCGGCGGCCAGCTCCTCAGAGGTCATCTGGAAGGAACCGTCACCATCGATCAGCCACACCGGCTTCTTGCCCTCGAATTCACGGGCCGAGCCCACGGATGCGCCGATGGCAGCCGGCAGACCGTAGCCCATCGTGCCGAGGCCTCCGGAGGAGATCCAAGCGTGCTGGTTCTCAAAATCGATGAACTGCGAAGCCCACATCTGGTGCTGGCCCACACCGGTCACCCAGATGGTGGACGGATCGGCCATCTCAGAGAGCTTCTTGATGACCCACTGCGGGGCCAGCGATCCGTCGGTCGGCTCATCCCACGTCATCGGGTATTCCTCGCGCCAGCCGTCGATCGCCTTCCACCAGGGGGCCAGATTCGGCTTGCCTGAATGGCCTGCGTACGCTGAATCTCGGGAATCAAGTCGTCGAGCACGGTAGCCACATCGCCCACGATCGGCACGTCGGGCTGACGGTTCTTGCCGATTTCAGCCGGGTCGATGTCAATGTGAATCACGCGGCGGTCGGTGCGAAGGCGTCGAGCTTGCCGGTCACGCGGTCGTCGAAACGTGCACCGATGGCCACAAGCAGGTCAGCGCGCTGCACGGCGCCGGTTGCGGCAATCGTACCGTGCATGCCTAGCATGCCGAGGTTCTTCGGGTCGGAGTCGGGAATGATGCCGCGTGCGGGCAGGGTCGTGACCACGGGAGCGCCGGTCAGGTCGGCCAGAGCCTTGACCTGTGCGCCGGCGTTGGAGCGGGCGGCGCCGCCACCCACATACAGCACCGGGCGGTACGACTGAGAGAACAGCTTCGCCGCGTCGGACAGCACACGGCCGTGCGCCTTGGTGGTGGGGTTGTAGCCGGGCAGAATCATGCGCTGCGGCCATGAGTAGTACATGTCGCCGGTCTGTGCGGTCTTGGTCAGATCCACGACCACCGGGCCGGGGCGGCCGGTGTTGGCGATGTAGTACGCCTCGGAAAGCACGCGAGGAATGTCCTGCGCGCGGGTCACGAGGAAGGAGTGCTTGGACACCGTAGGTGATGCCCACGATATCCGCCTCCTGGAAGGCATCAGTGCCGATGGCTTGCACGCCCACCTGACCGGTAATCACGACCATGGGCACGGAGTCCATGTTCGCGTCCGCAATGGCCGTGACCACGTTTGTGGCACCCGGGCCGGAAGTCACGATGCACACGCCCACCTTGCCAGTGGCCAGTGCGTAGCCTTCGGCGGCGTGGCCGGCGGCCTGCTCGTGGCGCATAAGCACGAAGCGGAACTTCGTGTTGTCTTTGATCTCGTGGTAGACGGCAGAATCGCGCCGCCAGGAATGCCGAAGACGTCCTCGACGCCGAGGTCCTCCAGCGAACGAATCAGCGCCTGGGCGCCAGTCATCTTCTCGCCATCGACGATGGTCTGCTTATCGGGGGCCGTGTTGATTTTCGGTACACCGCTGAATGCCTGCAAAGGCGTGGGTAAAGCCATGATTCCTCTCACCTCATAGGTTTTGTCGCGAACCTGCCCGACCTTGGGATGGGGCCGGGTGCCGCGTGTCTGATTCCAGTCGCTTCCCCGAGACTTGTGGCCCCGGCGCGACTCGTCGCTCATGTTGGTATTAGTCTATTCGCAAATCCGACAGCGGGCTTACTTAGTCCGCGTCTTGAACGAGTCCAGTGACTTCCAGCCCGCTTCGGCGGCCGCCAGCTGCGCCTTACGCTTGCTGGAGCCCTTACCGATGCCGATGATGTCGCCGTTCTCGCCCAATGAGACGCGCGCGGTGAAGATCTGCGCGTATTCCGGGCCGGAGACCTCCATATGGTAGACAGGCTCCTCCTTGCCGAGGCCGTGCGCCTTGACGGTCAGCGAGGTCTTCCAGTCAAGTGCCGGGCCCTCGGTGGCCACTTCGGCGAGCGTGTCGTCAATAAGCCGGTGAATCACCTTGCGTGCCTCGTCGATGCCGTGTTCCAGGAAGGTCGCGCCGATGAGCGATTCCACGATGTCGCATAGGATGGAGTTCTTCTCCGCGCCGCCCTGCTCGGCTTCTCCGTGACCCAGCAGAATGTAGGGGCCCACCTTGAGCTTGGTTTTGGCGATGGCGCTCAGCGCGTCTTCGGAGACGGCCTTGGCGCGCATCTTGGCCAGTTGCCCCTCGGTCATATCCGGGTGAATGGTGAACAGCGTTTCAGTGGAGACCAGTTCGAGCACCGCGTCTCCCAGGAATTCGAGGCGTTCGTAATTGGCCACGCCGGGGTGCTCATGCGAGAAGGAACGGTGGGTGAGTGCCTGCACGAGCAGATCCGGGCTGAGAGTGGTGCCCAACGCTTCAAGAAGCTCGTTGGCCGGCGTCGGCTGCTGTGGGGTTTCATTACTCATGATTGTTGTATGGTCCTTCACGCGATGGTGATGTGTTGTGTTGTGTTGTGTTGTTTGCGATGCGATGGTGTACGCAATGGTGCACTTATGCGAAGACCCCGCCACCCGTCGATGGCAGGGCCTTCATTCAACCGTTATCGCAGGACTCACTTGGTGTGAGCCGGCTGGATGGCGGAGCGGTAGGTGCGGCCGCGGTAGTTACCGCAGCTCGGGCAAGCCATGTGCGGCAGGGCCGGAGCGCCACAGTTCGGGCAGTTCACGGTCGCAGCAGCGGTGGCCTTCCAGTTCGCGCGACGCGAATGCGTGTTGGCGCGCGAGGTCTTGTACTTAGCAGTGCCATTTGAGTATCCTCTATTTCGTTCGAACAATTGAGCTTAAGCGTCCGTTATCTTAACGCACGGCTCGTACAAACTTCGTTCAGGCGCGCGTCACTCGGCCTGCTCGCCGTTCTGCTCGGCCTCGAGCTGGGCTTTGAGCCCCGCCAATCCGGCAAAACGGATATCCGTCACATCGTGATGATGGTCGGGATCCTCGTTCAGATCGGCACCGCACTGCGAGCACAGACCCCTGCAATCCGGTCGGCACAGTGGTTGCAACGGCAGCGATTCGACCAGCGTGTCGCGGATCATCGCCTCGATGTCCGCGAATGCGCCGTTCTCCAGCAGCGGATACGTGTCTTCCGACTCGTCCTCGCCGGCGATGATGTCGATTTCGTCGTCCTTCTTGCTCTTGCCGCCCTTGCCGTTGGCCTTGTCCTGACCCGACTCGTACGGGAAGAACACCGTCACATCAACCGGCCAGTCCTCGTCAATCGGCTTCAGGCAGCGCGTGCACTCGCTGACGAATGGCGCGACCAGGCGGCCGGTGAAGATCAGGCCGTCCACAATCGAATCGAACTGCCCGCTCACGTGTACGGGCTCACCTTCCTTGATGCCGACAATGCTGTCGCCAATGCCGGAAGGTGCCGGGAAATCGGCGTCAATCGGCTTGGATTGACCGGCGCGCGAAGCAATCTGCGCTACCGGAATGGCCCACGGGGAATCTTCAACTCGTGCCATGGTATGTTCTTGGTGCCTTTCGTATGTTGGCTGGAGTTATTCGTTACTGGCGTTATTCGCGTTACTGATGTTGCCGGCGTTGCTGGCGTTACTGGGCTTCGGGATAGTCGTTCAGCGTCAGGTGCGGCATCTGTTCGCGGGCCGCGCGCTGGCGCTCTTCCAGCACGTTAAGACCGGCCTGCACATCCTGACTGAGTTTGCCGAGCTGCTGGGACAGCCCTTCCATCACCGTAGTGCAGTACTGGTCCGCGCCTTGGGTCAGATGGTCGGCTTTGGTCTGTGCCTGGTCAAGAATCGCGCGCGCTTTCTGCCGTGCAAGCTCGGTGACGTTCTCTTGGCCGGCCAGGAACTGTGCCTGTTCGTTGGCGTCCCTGATCATGTTGGCTGCGCGGCTTTGTGCGGAGGCGACGATGGCGTTGGACTGGGTCTGTGCCGATTCCAGACGGCGCTCGGCCTCGCGCATGAGGGCGGAGGCGCGCTCCAACTGCACCGGCAGCATTTTCTTCAACTCGGAAAGCTGGTCGGTGAATTCGTCGCGGTCAACCTTCACCATGCCGGGGGCGAATATGCTGGACTTCGCTTCGCCCAGTGCCGCCTCGAGCTGGTCGATGATGTCATACACCGTGGTGAATTCCTCGTGGCTCTTGACCGTGGCCGGGTCGTCGTCCGTGGTTTCTCGCAGGTCGGGCATTTCGTTCATGAACGAGGGGCGAATGCCGGCGGCCTGAGCGGTCTGAGCCTGTGCCCGGGTCTGCTGAGCTGCTTGGGCCTGCGCTTTGGCCTGCATTTGTGCCGGAGTAGGGGTAGCGCGGCGGGCGGCGATCCGGCGAGAACATCGGCCTCTTCGGTGGGTGCCGGCGCGGCTTGCGTAGACGCGGGCGGTTCCGGGGCGGACGGCTCCGGAGTGGACGATGCGGCGTCCGCATTCGGTTTGGTCAGATCGACGTATCCAGTAGGGTGGTCATCGCTCATAGTCATTAGTGCATCAGTCCTTCCGCTGACGTTCCTCGGCCAGGGCATCGGCCAGCATCGGCACGACGCAATCGGGCACCATGCCGGTCACGTCGCCTCCATGGCGGGCCACGTCCTTGACGATGGAACTGGAGATGTGTTCAAGAATCGGATCGGCCGGCAAAAACAGGGTTTCGATGCCAGCGAGCTTGCGATTGACCAGCGCCATGCCGAGCTCGGCTTCATAGTCGCCGTTCTGGCGCAGACCCTTGATGATAACGGTGGCGCCGACCTTCTTGCAGTAGTCGGTGATCAGCCGTCGGTGGAAGAAACGGTGACGTTCTTGCAACCGGCTTTGTCAAGGGCGCGGCGGATCACGTCGACTCTGGTGGCTTCGGAAAACATCGGTGTTTTCGCGGCGTTGACGGCCACCACCACATGCACCTCGTCGAAAAACCGCGCCGAGCGCTCGATTACATCCAAGTGTCCGGCGGTAACGGGGTCATACGAGCCGGGGCATACTGCGATAGTCATGCTTTATAGCCTACCGCTAGTGGTGTGCTTCGTGCTGCCGAGCGTGCATTGTTGTCGCGTCGGCGTATGAGGCAGTGTGTGCGGTGCCGTATGTGGCGTCGGTGTGGCGTCGTGTGCGGCATTGTATGTGGCATTGTATGTGGCGGGGTGGCGTGATGCGCGACATGGGTGTGTGGAGGTGTGCGGATTACGCGCCACTGGGTTTCGCGGGTAACGACGGGAATCTATGATGGAGTGCAGTCGAATCGTTGAATGCGAGGAAAGAAGTGCACCATGACTTTTGCGAGATGTTCGTTGATGATGCCGAACCGCTGCGCAACCCGGACCAAGGTGCCGGCACGTCGGTGCTGGAGCGTCCGGAGACCAAGGAGTCGCCGGTTCGTGACGATGGTGGCGACGCCGATCGTTTTGCGCACTACGTATCCAAGGACCGTATCGCTGAATCGCGTGCGACCGGTCGTCCGGTGGTCGCCCTGTGCGGTAAGGTTTGGGTCCCCAAGCACGACCCGTCCAAGTACCCGGTTTGCCCCGACTGCAAGCGGATTTATGAGGAAATGACGCGCTAAAGGTGGTACTTGGCTCCCCTCAGCGAGGGGAGCCAAAATGGTCACCGAGCCGAAATCTCGTCGATGAGCTTGAGCTCCTCGTCGCTGAAGTGGGTGTTCTTCAGCGCGCCGATGTTGTCGAGAATCTGCTGCGGCTTGGAGGCTCCGGTCAGCACGGAGGTCACCTTGCCGTCGTGCAGCAGCCATGCCAGGCTCATCTCGGCCAGCGTCTGGCCGCGTTCGGCGGCCAGATTGTTCAGATCCATGACCTGCTTGTGCAGTTTCTCGGTCAGAGCGGAATCGTTGAGGAATCGCGGATCGTGAGCCATGCGGCTGTCGGCCGGAATGCCGTTGAGATAGCGGTTGGTCAGCAGGCCCTGAGCCAGCGGGCAGAAGGTGATAAGGCCTTTGCCCAGCTTGAAGGCGGTCTCTTTCAGGCCGTTCTTTTCAACGGTGCGGTCGAGGATGTTGTACTTGTTCTGGTTGATGATGAACGGCACGTGCAGTTCTGCCAGAATTGCGGCGGCCTTTTCCATCGTCGGACCATCGTAGTTGGACAGACCCACGTACAGGGCCTTGCCGGAGTTCACGGCCTGAGCCAGCGCGCCCATCGTCTCCTCAAGCGGGGTTTCCGGATCCGGGTGGTGGTGGTAGAAGATGTCCACATAATCCAAGCCCAAGCGTTCCAGCGACTGGTCGAGGCTGGCGAGCAGGTACTTGCGGCTGCCGAGGTCGCCATAGGGGCCTGTCCACATTTCATAGCCGGCCTTGGTGGAGATGACGAGTTCGTCGCGGTGATGTTTGAAATACTTGGCGAGCAGCAGTCCGCAGTTCTTCTCGGCCTGGCCGGGTTCGGGGCCGTAGTTGTTGGCTAGGTCGAAGTGGGTGATGCCGTTGTCGAAGGCGGTGAAGACCAGGACTTCATCTGGTCGAATGGCGTGATGTCGCCGAAGTTGTGCCAGAAGCCAAGTGAGACGGCCGGCAACTTGAGGCCGGAGGTGCCGGCACGGTTGTAGGTCATCGTGTCGTAACGGTGCGGGTTGGGGGCATAGATGGCGGTTGGCTCGAACATTGAGTCTCCTTACAATGTCATTCTTGTTCTTACGAATGCTTACCTGCGATGGGCAAACCGACGCCGATTGAGCGGTATTCGTAAGTGTTCTTGGATACTATGGTTCCAGTTCAAGTGAACTTGAATGCAAACGGCTGCGACGCTTCGGCGTGTTGCCGCAGTAAGGAGTCATGATGTCCTACACCATTCGTCAGGTGGCCACGCAGTTCCATATGCAGCCCTCTACGCTGCGCTATTACGAGGATCAGGATTGCTGACCAACGTGGAGCGCACCGAAACCGGCCAGCGCATATACGAAGACTGCCATATCGACCGTCTGCGCGCGATTTGCTGCTTCAAGAACGCCGGCATGACCATTGACGATCTTAAAAAGTTCTTCGTGTATGAGTCCAATGAGCCCGAGCATATCGATGAAATCCTTGATCTGCTGGAATCTCGCCGCGAATCCTTGGACGAGCAGCGCCGAGCCCTCAACGAGGCGGCCATGCACGTGCAGCGCAAGCTCCATTACTATGGCGACATCAAGCGTGCCATCGACGCCGGTGAAGACTGGCCGGATTGGCGCGAGTACAAAAACCGCGCCTATTCCATTGAATGTTGAGACCATCGAATGTTGAGACCATCGAGTGCTGAGCTGGATGCCGGCTGGGCACTAAGACCAATGCGCGTCGATCGTGGGCGCGTCTATCCGAGTAAGGCCTTGCTCGGCAGTGCGCGGTCGAGCAGCCAGACAACGAGCGATATCACGAAGAACGCTATGGCCAGCTTGCCGCAGCTAATGCCGAACCCTTGCCAGCCGAGTGCGTCGAGGTTGATGAAGTCGTACGGATACGGACTGCCGCCGGCCGCCGGTCCGGACCCCGGCCAAATCGCCGCACGGGCCAGCACGAAGACCAAGTATGCAGGGAAGTACGCCAGCCACGAGAACATGTAATGCCAGCGGAAACGCCGGTGCGGGTCGAATAGCACGAAATCGATAACCGCCATAATCGGGGCGATTTTGTGCAGCATCGTATTGGTCATGATGCCAATAACCTGTGGCACGTATGCCGGGTCGTCCGGAGGCATCAGGAAGAACGCCACCAGTGCGGTGACTATGGCGTACACAGTCAGGCACCCCTTAAGCCATGCAGGCGGCTGAATACCTTTGAGCAGTGTGGCCGCGCCGGACCACAGCATCACGATGCCCAGCACGAAACCGGTCTGGAACGTGAAATACACCCAGAACTGCGGTTTGGACCATGCCTCATATGTGCCCACGAAGCAGAAACCGGCGATCGCAAAGCGCCACAACGCCACGATGAATCTCATGCATCGAGTCTACCGCTTCGCCAGTGGGCCGTATGGTGCGGCTGGCGTATTGGCTGGTCGTGATGATTATGGTCGGTGTGACCGACCGCCATAGTGCCGATGAATATGACGATACTGAACCCGGCAATATCGAATCTGGCGATACGAGAATAAGACGAGCCCTTCCCGCACGGCTTTGCCCGGACTACACTTAGGTGCAACTTCACCACTTATGTAGGAAAGGCCTTGCAATGGTCGATTATTCGCCGGCTCTGATGACCGACATGTATGAATACACGATGCTCGACGCCGCTCTGAAAGACGGTACCGCCGACCGCAAGTGCGTGTTCGAGGTGTTCACGCGTCACTTGCCCGAAGGCCGTCGCTATGGCGTGGTGGCCGGCACCGGCCGCATTCTGGATGCGCTGGAACATTTCCACTTGGATGAAGCGGATCTGAAGTTCCTAGCCGACCGTCACGTGGTAAGCCCCGAGACCATTAAGTGGCTGGAGAACTTCCACTTTTCCGGTACGATTCGCGGTTACCGCGAAGGTGAGATGTTCTTCCCGAACTCCCCGATTTTGCAGGTCGAAGGCACGTTCGGCGAATGCACGCTACTGGAGACGTTGATTCTATCCGTGCTGAACTACGATTCCGCAGTGGCCTCCGCCGCCTCACGTATGGCGTCGGCAGCAAGGATCGTCCTTGCATGGATATGGGCGGACGCCGCACTAACGAGTGGGCCGCCGTGGCCGCCGCTCGAGCTGCCGTAGTGGGCGGATTCAAGGGTACCGCCAATCTGCTGGCCGCCCAGCTGTATGGTCTGAAGGCCATTGGCACCGCCGCGCATTGCTTCACGTTGGTGCATGATTCCGAGCGTGACGCCTTTGAATCGCAGATCGAGGCATTGGGCAAGAACACCACGCTGCTGGTGGACACCTACAACATCGAGGAAGCCGTGAAACCGCCGTCGAAGTGGCCGGTCCCGAACTGGGTGGCGTGCGCATCGACTCCGGCGACCTAGCGCCATGGCCCAGCGTGTGCGCAACCAGCTGGACGCCTGGGCGCCACGAACACCACCATTACCGTGACCAACGATTTGGATGAGTACGCGCTCGCCGCATTGCAGACCGCGCCGGTCGACTCCTATGGCGTGGGCACCATGCTGGTCACCGGCTCCGGCGCTCCCACTTGTGCGATGGTGTACAAGCTCACCGAACGTGAAGGCGCTGACGGCACGATGGTTCCGGTCATGAAGAAATCCAAGGACAAAGCCACAGTGCCCGGTCGCAAACTGGCATTCCGCTCCTACGAATACGCGTTAGCCGAAGCCGAACACGTGATTTCCGGCTCGGAGGAGAAGCTGGCCGGTTTCACGCCCGAACCGACGTGGAAGAACCTGCTGGTCGACTTTGTGGATCATGGGCAGATCGACGCTCAGTGGCAGGGCCATGACGCCATCATGCCGCCCACGACTACCACGCCAAGGCGTTGTCCGAACTGCCCATCACCGCGCAGAGCCTCATGAAGGGCGAGCCAGTGATTCCTACGGAGACTCAGGTTCTCTGACGAGAACTTTCGTCTCCATAGGAATCCGTCGCAGCATAGCTGCTCCCCTTACCTACGGACAGCCCACCGGGCTGTCCGCTTAACGGTTCGACCACAGAGACCAAAGTCCTCTGACCGTATCTCACTGGCCGCATCCCTTTGGTTACATTGGCTACTCTTCCCTCTGTCTGTGTCCCTCTGTCTGTGTTGGCCGCACTCCTGTGGTCGCCGCCGAGGCGGGGAGATCCAACCCCGGTCGCACCCCCGTGTTTGCACCCCCTGTGGCTGTGTCCCGGGGCTGTATTGGCCGCGTCCCCTCGGGCGGAACTGCGTCCCGGTTCGCCGGACGTGGTTCCAGCTGAGGGTGGCCCCCCTGTTTTTTTTGGGGGGGGGTACTGTTCACCGGGGAAATATGTATATGTGCATGCTGTTGCAATGTACATTTTGTTGTCAGTTGACAACGTCTTGATTCAGATGAATTGGCGGGAAATGGCCATTTGTCTTATCCAATTGATTTGAAGAACGTTGTCAGTTGACAACGTTTTGTACATGGTGCGGAACGACACATATTCCTATCCTGGTCAGGATGCCGACGAGGTGGAGTGAAAAACCAAACCATTTCAGAGGATATTGCACCGAGACGTTGTGGGATTGCCGTGTTGTCGGTGATGTTACAGAGATGGCGCAGTGTTGCGTGAGGGGTGTTGCGTGAGGGGTGTTGCGTGTGATGTTGCGTGTGATGTTGCGTTGGGCTGATTGGGAGGAATAGTGTGCCGATAGAATGCGTGATGCGTGCAGAGCAATCGTTTGCGGAGCAATCGTTGAAGAATCGTGTGAACTGATGCGATACGAATCATACCGTCTCTGAATTGTGGGATATGACGAATCGTATCGTCATGGGATTGTGGGATATGATGATTGCGGTTTGATGAAATGACCGGGAAATCGGCCGAGGCAAGGTGACTTCGATGAGTGAAACTCTCAATGATGAGAACGCGGCGGGCAACGATGACGTATCAGAGCGGCGCGCTGTAGAGCATCGAGCGTTAGAACAGTGCGATGTCGTGCATCACGGTGTGGTATCTGGTTGCCCTGTTAATTCGTGTGCGGCTGTGCTGAATGAAGTGATGTCGCAGACTGGTTGGAATGCCTATGAGCTTGCACAGCGTACTGGTTTGGATCGGTCTGCAATTGGTCGCGTATTGCGTGGGCAAAGAGGTATGTTGTTTGATGTTTTGGCCGAGGGGCTTGAGCGGGCTGGTTTTGGTCTTCACCTAGAAGCCGTGGCCCCCTCGCAAACGATTCCGGAAGACGAATTGCATATGTTGTTGGCGCAACTGCGTAGGCCTCCTGATTTCGATGCAATAGAAAGCGGAGCGACCTGGTCTACGTTGAAGATGCTCTGCGTCAATCTGATTCATGCTCGGAATGTTCAACATCAACGTATATCGTTCGTCCGAGCGGTTGCACGGGTGAACGATGCGTGCTGGATTGCGTTTCTCGCTGGTTTATACCGTTTTCTGCGTTGGGATATCAACCCAAGGAACAGACGCTTGACATTGGTTCCTCCGTACCGGTATGGCTTGGATGGATGGTGGTCCCCACTGCCGAGCGCGGCAATTATGCACGTGCTTCATCGATATGAAGAGCCGTTGCATGACATGGACTATACATATTTGCCGTTAATCGATTACGAACTCAACGCTATGCAGCGCAAGCAATTCAACCAAGATTTCATGGAATATGGCATTCTTATTCCAGCGGACGATCTTTCCCAATCCTCATCAGGTACGCAGGCATTGACTCTGTAAGCGAGTGGTGCATAAGAAAATAGTGGCGTGCAGCCAAGTGTCATGGAATGGATATGTAAGCAGGGAATGACATTGCGCTGGGGTTTGATGATGGTTGACGAGTTGCTATCCAGGCATAGAGCGGATGGCGTATGCTGGGGCGCATGGTTGAAATCAAAGACATGCTTGGCAATCACCAAATAATTCGTGCCGACGGCCGCAAGGTCGACGAACTGCGCCCTGTGCGCATCACCCGCCACTTCACCGACGCCCCCGAAGGCTCCGTGCTCATCGAATGCGGTAACACGCGCGTGATGTGCACCGCCACTTTTACTCCCGGTGTGCCGCGTTGGCGCAAGGACTCCGGCCTCGGCTGGGTCACCGCCGAATACTCGATGCTGCCGCGTGCCACCGCCGAACGCACCGACCGTGAATCCGTACGTGGCAAAATCGGTGGCCGTACCCACGAAATCAGCCGACTGATTGGCCGCTGCCTGCGTGGCGTCATCGATATGAAGGCGCTCGGCGAGAATCAGATTCAGCTTGACTGCGATGTGCTTCAGGCCGATGGTGGTACTCGCACGGCTTCCGTAACCGGTGCGTACGTGGCTTTGGTCGACGCAGTCAATTGGGCGGAGAAGCACCGCCATATCAAGTCCGCCAGCCGCGTGCTTAAGGACTATGTGTCCGCCGTATCGGTGGGCGTGATCAACGGCACTCCGATGCTTGACCTGCCATACATTGAAGACAGTCAGGCCATGACCGACATGAACGTGGCCATGACCGGTTCCGGCACCTTCATCGAGATTCAGGCACCGCGGAACACCGTCCGTTCAACCGTGCCGAACTCGGCACCCTGCTTGACTTGGCCGAAAAGGGCAACAAGGAACTGCAAGCCGCCCAGCGTGCCGCTCTGTCCCTAGACTAAGCCAGCTCCCCTGACAAGGGGAGCCTTCTTAAAGGAGAACCTCATGCAAATCGTCGTCGCAACCCATAACGAAGGCAAGCTTGTGGAAATCCGCCGCATTCTCGAAGAGGATCTTGGCGCGGATGCCGAAAACATCGAACTGGTGTCCGCTGGCAGCCTTCACCTGCCGGATCCGGTGGAAACCGGCGTCACCTTCCAGGAGAACGCGCTACTCAGGCCCGCGCTGTGGCCATCCGTACCGGTCTGCCCGCTGTCGCGGATGATTCAGGTCTCATCGTCGATGTGATGGGTAACGCTCCGGGCATTCTGTCTGCTCGCTGGGCGGGTGCTCACGGCCACGACAAGGCCAATAATGCGCTGCTGCTCGCCCAAATCGAAGATATTCCGGATGACAAGCGTACCGCGCGCTTCCGTTGCGCCGCCGCGCTGGTGGTCCCGGACACCGAGACCGGTGCCGACGTGACCGGTGGAGTGGCTGCCGACGGCATCACCGTTCACACCACGGCTGCCGCTGGGAGCCCTGCCCCGGTGCATGCTCGATACGCCATCAAGTCGGAGACAGTGGAGCTCGGCGACATGCCGGGTCACATCATCCGCGAGGCTCGTGGCGTACACGGTTTCGGTTACGATCCGCTGTTTGTCCCGGACGATCAGCCTGCCGGTCGCGTCAGCACTGAGCCTGACCATGAAGGCGAGCCGCTGACCAGCGCCGAGATGACTCCGGCCGAGAAGAATGCGATTTCCCACCGAGGCAAGGCGCTGAAAGCCTTGGTCCCCGCCATCGAGGCCCTGCTGCACTAAGTCGTCTAGCTGTCTAGCTGCACTGAGCCGCGACTAAGCCACAGTTGAGTCGCGGCTCAGCACTCAGCCCCGAATCGGGCGAGTGTCTAGCAAGCGCCTATGACCTAGCAAGGGCGATACGAAAGAAGGCCGGCGCTTAGTGCGTCGGCCTTCTTGATGAACAAGAGCCACCCGATAGAATCGAACTACCGACCTTCCCACGAACGAGGGGGATGCTCTACCACTGAGCTAAGGTGGCGTGGCTTCAAGAGCCAAGTAGAGAATATAGCACTGCGTTTGATTCACTGCAAGCCGGACATTCATCATCTTTGGGCCATTGTTCTTTGGAACATCGTGGCGGCAATAGTGCGAACGATGTGCACACCTCATCTGCTCGGCCGCCATTCGTCGTGTGCGCGCTATGCTAGCATGGTGAGCCTGATTGACTCGGAGGCAAAGGGAAGCATGCGTGATTTTGTGCTGGTGAAGTTGACAGACGAGGAGTTCGATGATTTCTCCGCCAGGCATCCACAAGGCAATTTCCAACAAACCTCGGCGATGGGACGCCTTCGCGCCGCGCAGGGGATCGACGTCGAATATTTGGCCCTCAAGGAGGGCGAGAAGATCGTCGCGGCGGCACTGTTCGAAACTCACCGCTCTCGATTCTCTACATTTGCGGTCATCCATGATGGCCCGATGTGCGACTATCACGACACCGAAGCATTGACCTTCTTCATGGATGCGCTGAAACGCCATGCCAAGGCAAAGGGTGCTTCACAGCTGGAAATCACCCCTGAATCCCCGTATCGGCTTCGCGACACCAATGGAGCTTCTTTGCCGGATGACCAGAATGGCGCTCCCGACAATAAGCTGATAGAACAGCTCGAGGCGATCGGCTTCACTCATGGCGGTTTCACCGTGGGCTACACGGCGGTTCCGCGTTGGCGCTACCTCAAGGATCTGACCGGCATTACCGATGAGAAAGTCTGCTGAAGTCCTATGACAAGCGCACCCAGTGAGCGTGAAGCGTGCCCAATCGATGGTGTGCACGTGCGTGAGCTGTCGGACGACGAGCTGGGGGTATTCGCACGAATCGAGCAGCAAACCGCTGAACGCCGTAGCTTCGAATACCGTGGCGAAGCATATTTCCACCGTTTCAAGGAAGCGTTCGGCAGCAAAGCGCATTTTATGGTTGCCGAGATCCACATCGACGAATACGTAGCAGACATGACGTCCAAGCGTGAAGCGCTTTCGGCCAAGGTGGCGGCATTGACCGCCAAAAACGCCGAACACCCCACCACCAAAACCGAACGTCAGCTGGGGGAGGAGACCCGCAATCTGGCGGCAGCCGAAAAGCGCCTGAACGAGGCGGCCGAGTTCGCCAAAGACGGGGATGTGCTGCCGGCTGCGGCATCACTATTCGTGGAGCATCCGCGCGAGGTCATCTACCTGTTCTCCGGTAGCGTCGAGCAGTACAAGCCCTTCTACGCCTCCGCGCTGATTCAGCATGACGCGATGCTGCATTTCTGCGTGGAACACGGGCTGTCTCGCTACAACTTCTACGGCATCGACGGCGTCTTTGATGATCCCGATGACGAGGGGCGTGGTGTACTGGAGTTCAAGCAGGGCTTCAACGGATATGTCGAGGAACTTCCGGGCGAGTTCGTACTGCCGGTCAAACCGGTCGCCTATGCCATGAAGCAATTTGCGCACAAGCTGCTGTCGCGGTAAACGGACGCAGCACACAGGCCGTTCCAGAGCCCAGAGTAACGATCAGAGTAACGACAAGTAAGAAGGTTCGATTATGACGCAATCCGATGCAGGCGTCGCCTCACTCACCCCTACCAAGATCACTCCTGCCGAGCTGGATGCGTTCTCCGCAGCTCAAGTGCAAGGTAGTTTCCAGCAGACCTCGCAGATGGCCGCCATGGGTGCGTTCAACGGTCCGGTGGACTATGTGGGTGTCAAGCGCGGTGACAAGCTGATTGCCGCCTGCTACGTGGTGTACACGCGGTCCCGTTTCGGTTTGGAAGGCTCGGTCTGGTGCGGACCGCTGTGCGATTATGACAATCCACAGGTGTTGAGGCGATGACCGAAGCCCTGCGTCGTTCGGCCAAGGCCCATCACGCCATCAGCGTATCCTGCTGGCCGGCCGCAGTCTACCGTCTGCATGATCTGGACGGCAAGCCGACCAGCGACCCGGACACCACGATGATGGACAACATGGCCCGCTTCGGTTGGAAACATGGCGGCTTCACCGTGGGCTACGAATCCGTGGTGAACCGCTGGAACTTCGTCAAGGGGCTTGACGGCATTCATAATGAGAAGGAACTGCTGGCCTCGTTCTCCAAGTACCGCCGTAAGAACATCCGCATCGCCCAGGATTCCGGTCTGCGCGTGCGCCGACTGGAACGCGGCGAACTGAGCACTTTCGTCAAGCTGTGCGATATGAGCGCCGCACGTCAAGGCTTCAAGAGCCGCGATCTGGCCTACTATGAGCGTCTGTTCGATACCTTCGGCGACCTGATCGAGTTCAAGGTGGTCGAAACCCATTTCGACGAATATCTGGACACCCTGCAATCCAAGCTGAATGCGGCCTCCAAAGACAAGCGCAACCTCGAACGCCTGCTCCAGCGCACGCAACAGCAGCCGGAAGGCACGGCCAAGAAGGGTGCTTCCGACCCGGCAACGCTGGAAAAGCGCATCGCCACCGCAGACAAGAAGATTGCGGCGCTGGAAAAGACCATCGGCGAAGTCAATGGCATCATCGCTTCGGACGGCCCGGTCATTCCGGTGGAAGCCGGCGTCTACTTCTGGCATCCGAACGAGGTCGTCTGCCTGTCCAGCGGCGAGGACGATCGTTTCATGGATTACTACCCGTCTTCCCTAATCCACTTCGAGGCGATGCTTGACTGCATCGCCCGTGGCGTGGAACGCTTCAACTTCTACGGCATTTCCGGCATTTTCGACGCCAACGATCCTTCCTACGGCGTCTGGCAGTTCAAGACTCGCTTCGGCGGATTCGTGGAAGAGCTTCCGGGCAAGTTCACGCTGCCGGTGGACGGACTGCGCTTCGGTGTATCCGAAGCAGCACACAAGCTGCTGCATCGCTGACAAACAGTGGCGAGCACGGACACAGAAATAAGGCACAGGTGACGACGAGATGAGCGCGACTGCGAATCGAACAGATACGACGTATACGTTTGGCGTGATTACGCCCGAAGAGTTCGACCGGCTTTCCGAAGCCACAAGCCAGGGCAGCTTTCAGCAATGGTCCGGGCAGGTCCGTCTTGCCAAGATTCGTGGGCATGAAGCCGAATGCGTTGGCGTGTGCGACGCATCCGGCAATCTGGTAGCCGGCTGCGTGATTCTGTACCTCAATGGTCGTTTCGGTGCAGATGGCTCCGTATATTTCGGCCCCATCGGCATTAGCGATGATCCGGCTCTGCTGCGGGCCATAACCGAGGCGATTCGTGAATCGGCCCGTCGCCACCATGCTGTTTCCGTGGCATGCTGGCCTAACGTCGCCTACCGTCTGTATTCCTCGGACGGGCAGCCCGACGGCGAGCCGAACGATGCACTGCTGACCGGATTCACCGATGCCGGCTGGACGCATGGCGGATTCCATACCGGTTATGACGTGGTCTGCCAGTGGATGTACGTCAAGGATCTCACCGGCATCACCAACGGCAAGGAACTGCTGGCATCATTCGGCAAACGCGCTCAATGGAGCGTCAAGCGGGCGCAGTCGATGGGCGTGCACGTTCGCGAAATCGGCCCCGACGAGTTCGACGTGTTCGCCGATATCGAACGGCGGACCGGTGAACGCCGTGGGTTCGCGACGCGTGGCGCGGACTATTTCCGCCAGTTCAAGCAGGCGTATGGCGCAGATGCGCATTTCATGCTCGCGGAAATCCACATCGCCGAATATGTGGCGGATATGACCGCCAAGCGTGAGGCGTTGCAGGCCAAGGTAGCTCGATTGCAGGCGAAATACGATGAACGTCCGACCACGCGTATCGAACGTCAGCTGGGGGAGGAATCGCGCAATCTCGCGGCCGCCGACAAGCGTCTGGCTGAGGTGGAGGGATATGCCAAGAAGGGCGATGTGCTGCCGGCAGCGGCTTCAATGTTCGTCAGTCACCCCAATGAGGTGGTCTATCAGTATTCCGGTTCGTTGGAGGAGTACAAGCCGTTCTACGCCTCGGCGCTGATTCAGTACGAAGCGATGCTGCACCTGTGTGTGGAACAGGGTGTGAGCCGTTACAACTTCTACGGCATTTCCGGCGTGTTCGACGATCCGAACGACGAGGGCCGCGGCGTGCTGGAATTCAAGCAGGGCTTCAACGGCTACGTCGAGCAGATGGTAGGCAAATTCACGTTGCCGGTGGACAAGTTCCGCTTCGGCGTGAGCAATCTGGCGCACAAGCTGCTGCACCGGTAGCAGCTGGCGGCCGGGGGACGAACCTATGTGGCTGCGTCTCGCCTGACCGTGCGCCCGCCGTGCGCCTACTTGCGCATTTGCTCACACGCCCATCAGCGCGTGAGCCACAGCCATCATCACCAGTGAAATCATCGCGGTGATTGCCAGCGAGAAGCCGGCCAGTTTGGCGTTGCCGAGTACTTTGTCGGTGAACAGCGTGGAGAAAATGGCGATCGGAGCCAACGCGCAGATCACCATCACGGCGCGAATCGAAGCCGAGAACGGCAGCAGGAGCCACGCGATCAACGCGAAGGCGACGCTGAACGGTATACGCCAAGCGATGACGGCCATGACTTCCTTCACGTCATGCTTGGATTGGGGCAGGTCCATGAGCATGCCCACCATCAGCATCGACACCAGCGCGTTGGCGCCGCTCAATGGCTGGGTTATAGAGGCGATCCAATCGGGAATCTTCACGTTGGCGACGGTCAACACGATCATGAGCAGATACGTGTCGAACGGCACCGAGCCGAAGAAGCTCTTGCCGATGGTGCGCAGCAATGCGCGGCGGGCAAGCCGTTTGGCGTCGCGATCCTTGGGCTTTTCGTACGGTAGGGTGGGAGCCGAACCGGCGTGTTGTTCGGCAAGTGTTTTGCCGGGCTGAATATGCAGCAGTTGCTGGGTGAGCACATTGGTGCCGGCGGCCACCATCACGCAGTTGCCGATATCGAACATCGCAGCCGGCACCACCGCGCTCGCACCCCAGAATGACTGGACGACCGGGAAAGAAAAACAGCCGAGATTGAAGCCGGCACCGTTGAGCATCAGGAAGGCGCGGTCGGTCACATTGCGCTTGCGGGTGGCCAGAAAGATGAACACGACCGGGATAAAAGCAAACAGGAATGCGAATACCGAAATAAGCAGCAGCGAGATGTCATGCGGATTGGTGGCGAACGAGTATACGATGGCACCGGGCAGCACGATGTTGAATTCCGCGGTTTGCAGCACGCGATAATCCTTCTGCCCGAACAGGCCGAACCGCTTGAACAGATAGCCGGCGAGGATGATCAGCAACAGACCAACCGGCGTAAGAATGGCGGACATACACTTCTCTCCTTGACTCACACAGGCTCATGGCGCACAGGCTCAGACCCGCAATGCTGTGGCCCATTATATTTGCCGCCTTGGCATTGCCATATGTAGAGGTGTCCGCAAGGGCTTGCAGCTGCCGCGCGCATATACGAAAAGCCTCCCGGAAGCGTTGGCAATCCAATGCTTCAAGAGGCTCAAGCCGGTGCGCGAGATGGGACTTGAACCCACACGTCAAAG
>ENA-OQDD01000201-OQDD01000201.1-human-gut-metagenome-genome-assembly--contig:-NODE-201-length-25230-cov-5.024021_pt1 | contig 25230 bp, 34 predicted proteins | sample MGYA00242507_ERZ504598 | MGnify/ENA primary metagenome ERZ504598 (study PRJEB26092, sample SAMD00036318) | human gut metagenome | host: Homo sapiens | study: EMG produced TPA metagenomics assembly of...
CGGAGGAATTGGAGTATCTGTTCCGGGAATGGGAAATGGAACCGCAGAACCCGGAGGAGATGATCCGGGAAGCATGGCTCCCGTCCGGAAAGCGGCCATTGGCCCATGCTGGTGGGCCGGGAGTTGGAGGAAATTAACTGGGAGCCAGTCAAAATGGACGATCCCAGGCTGACTGCCCACCCTGACTGGCTGAAGGAGTTCCGGGATTTTGCCTGGAGTGACAGCAGCAGTCTTACCTTGCATCAGTCGGCCCGTATTGAGCGGACGGAAGATGGATTTCAGACCTGGATCTATAACCGCACTGATTACGATGAACTCCTTGCCATGCTGGAAAACAGGGGCTTCTCCCTGCCCACGGCGGACGAGTGGGCCTACCTGTGTGGCGGCGGGTGTCGGACCCTGTTCCCGTGGGAGATGGGTTAGACTACTCCATGCGTCTGCGCTGGTTTGAGGACATGGATGAGGATGAGAACCGGCCTATGACATGGAGGAACCCAACTTCTTCGGCCTGTCCATCGCCTACGATCCCTATATGCGGGAAGTGGTGCAGGCTGATAGGCTTACCACCTGCGGCGGCGATGGCGGGTGCAATATCTGCGGTGGGCTGGCCCATTTCTCGGTTTCCTACCCTGTTCGCCCCACTGTAAGCCAGAAGTGCAGGAGGACAATGAACTAAACGGAGATTATGACTTTTATCGGCCTATCATTCGGTTGGAGAACTATGATTGACAATAGAAGCTTGATACAAAATAAAGAAAGAGAGGTGCCGACATGGGAGCATGGGGCATAAAAGCATTAGAGCGTGACGAAGGGTTGGATGTACTGGACATCCTCAAAAATGAATATGTACCGGAGCATCCGGTAATGGATCTGGGCGAGATGATCGAACTGATGAAAGAGGAAGTCATGCTGGGAGCTGACTTCTCACAAATCGACTTCCTCTTTGACAATACTGCGGTGGCTCTGGCGGAGCTGTATTTCCAATGGAAGGATAATGGCAAGCTGGACTACGATCATGAAGAAGCTATATGGGATAAAGTCACCGGTTTCACAGCATCCAAAGAAGCCCTTGCTTTCCTGCTGCGGCAGCTCACCGACATCAAAAACGAGGTGCCGGACGAGGACGGCATCCGTGAGATTGTGGATCTTTGGAAGAACGAGGACAGCGGTGAGATCGCTCCTGCGTGGTTGGAACACTTGAATCAGCTCATTGATCGACTGGATTCAGAACAGGAGGCACGACAAATGTATATCAAAAAATACTGGGGCAACTTTATTGGCGGTTCCGATGACAGTCTGAACCTTGTGGCATTTTTAGAGGATCAGAAAAAGGAGGAGATCCCCCTCAGCGAGATTTTCGCCAAGATCGGGCTGGACAAGCAGAACTGGAACTTCCACCAGACCGTGGAGTATCTGGAGTTTACACACTCCGATGGCGTGGAGATGGACTTCCACTTCGCCATTGATGTGGTCACCGATCTGGCCGCCATCCTGCTGGAGTGCAGCGTCAGCGGCAGTGTGAACCTCCAGGATCTGGATGAGTACAACACCTCCTCCCGCCGCATCCGCATCACCGCCACGCCAGAGGAGCACGACGCCATGGACAAGGCCCTGGCGGACTTTGTCCATGCCCCGCTGGAATACGACATCAGCGAGATGATGGGCGAGGATGAAATCACGGATATGGCTTCTCAGGTGGAGATGCTGCGGAAGGAGCTGTACGAAGCCTCTGGCCGCAACCGGAACTACCATGTAAAGGCGGAAGATGTAAAAGATCTGCTCCCCGACTGGAAGGGTGCCGATGGCTGTATCGCCACCAACCGCATCACAGTGGAGGGCTGCAAGGTGGGCTACTGCTACAGGGAGGAGCCGGACGGCGGCTGGGACAGCGGCTGGCGCTTTACCGCCGGTGATGAGAGCGACGAGTACATGGACGACCCTAACAACGCCGGGATCTACAAGCTGAACACGATCTGCAATGACGATCCCGACATCATTCCTCTGCTGAACACCCCCGCTCCCTGCGCCTTTGAGCGGGATGAAAATGGCGTGTTCCAGCAGATCAAAGACTGGAAACCAGATGAGGACGAGGAGGACCCTGATATGGATATTTTGAAGCAGTGCCAGAAGTGGCATGAGGAGGACAAACACCAGAAAATCGTTGACGCACTGGAGGCAATCTCTGCCGAGGAGCGTACCCCGGAAATGGATATGGAGCTGGCCCGCGCTACAACAATCTGGCGGACTCCAGCGAGCCGGAGGGAAGGAAGCTGCTTCACCAGGCACTGGAACTGATGCAGTCCCATGAGGAGGAACTGGGAGATACTTATTCCTGGAATTTCCGTATGGGGTATGCCTATTATTATCTGGATCAGGAGGGCCGCGCTCTGCGGCATTTTGAAAAAGCTCTGGAACTGCATCCCGGTGATGATCCTAAGCTCAACACCCGACAGGACATGGAGGAACTAATTGACTCGTGCAAAAAGGGTATTTCTCTGCCGCAGTTCTGGGAGTGCTTCCGGGAGCGGACAGAGAACTGTTGGGAAACCTTTGCCGAGATGGAAGCAGAATTGCGCCAGATGATGGATGAGGACAAAGATCACACCCGCGGCGCAGAACTCGTGGCCCAAATGGAAGGGGCTTTGAACCAGGCGTTTGACGAAATCTCCTTCGAGATGGGCTTCAATGGCGAAAAGCATGAGTTGATCCTCACCCCGGAGGGCGACAAGGTCAAGCTGTTTGAGCTGATTTACTTCCAGAAGCACGCCCCCAAGGAGGTGCTGGAGCACTGGAACATCCTTGTGGGCCGTCAGCCCCTCCAGAACATCGGTCTGCGTACTGAGAATGGCTTGGACATCTCCGGGGATGATGTGCAGATCTGGCTGGAGGAGCAGGGTGAAAACAGCTTCGCCATCTCCGCCTACTGTGAAAAGCTGCTGCCTATGCTCCGGGATGAGGAAGGCCGGGCCTGGTGGATGCTCACCACCTTCACCGACCAAGTGCTGGGCGAGATCCCCCACATGAGATACATAGACAGCTTTGATGTGCTGGAGGAACCCAAGGCAGAGCCGTCCTTCCTCCTGTCCCAGCTGCCCGACAAACTGCGGGAGCAGGGCCTGGAGCTCTCCACCGACCCGGAAGCCTATCTGGAGAGCTACCTTGGTTACAAAATGGAACCCAAACAGGACCCGGACGCCGATTGGCGGCTGGATGTAATGGCCGGTTCCACCTGCTGTGTGCCGCTCATCAACGGCTATCTGAATGCCGACAATGATTTTATGGACGATCTCCATGCCGACGGCGCGGTGGCGGGCTTCTTCTGCTATCCCCTGGATACCCTGCGGGAGGAGGAAGGCAGTCAGAAAATTTTCGACTTCCGGGACAAACTGGAGGAAGTGCTCACCGGCGGGGATGGTTCGGAAGTGCTCACTCTCACCGGCGGGGCTACCGGCCTCTACTGTGGCTATGTGGACTTCATCGCCTGGGACATCCGAGAGGCACTGAACATGGCGAAAGAGTTCTTTGAAGGCACGGACATCCCATGGGCCATCTTCCACACCTTCCGCCGTGAAGCCGGTTCTGTACCCCTAAAGCAACAAGATGATGGGACAGAAACTGAGAATCAGGATGACGAGTTGGACGAAACGCTGACGGGCATGGACTATATTCCTTACACCCAACAGAACGCCGAAGCATTCTTCGCTCAGCTGGAGCAGTGGAACGACGAAGACGAGTACACCCGCTGTATCCAGGCACTGAATGCATCCCGGAGAACTGGAGGAACTACCGCACCGCCTACGCCCTGGCACGGGCGCTGGAGAACTACGCCATCATCGGGGACCATGACGAAGGTACTTTGAAATCCAAGGGAGACAAAGCCCTCCTGAGGGCCATTGAGGTGTTGGAGTCCGTCCGGGAGGAAGGCCAGGACAAGGCGGAGTGGAATATGCGGATGGCCTATGGCTATCAGTATCTCTACGGCCAGGAGGAAAAGGCCATTCCCTACGCTCAGCGGTGGGCAGAGTTGGACCCGGAGGATGAAAATGCCCCGGCAGTAATTCGGGAGTGTAAGGCGGAGATCCGGAAACGCCAGCGCAGCCGGAAGAAGAAGGCCAAATTCGTGCCCGGTGATACTCCATTTGAGGGCTTCGACCTCACCAACTTCTGGGATGATAATTGGTATGCACTGAAAGAATATGTCAGTGAGCCGCCTTCCGATGAGCTGATCGCCAGCGTAGAGGAGGAACTGGGCTACAAGCTGCCCGCCGCCTACATCTGGCTGATGAAGCAGCACAACGGCGGCATTCCGGTGAACACCTGCTATCCCTGCGATGAGCCTACCTGTTGGGCAGATGACCATGTGGCTATCACCGGCATTTTCGGCATCGGGCGAGAAAAGAGCTGCTCCCTCTGTGGAGAGCTGGGCAGCCAGTTTATGATCGATGAGTGGGAGTATCCTGCCATCGGAGTGGCCATCTGCGACTGTCCCAGCGCCGGACACGATATGATCTTCCTGGACTACCGTGCTTGCGGTCCCCAGGGAGAGCCTGCGGTAGTCCATGTGGATCAGGAAAACGACTACAAGATTACCCATCTGGCAGACAGCTTTGAGGAATTTGTCCGCGGACTGGAGCATGAATCCCTCTATGATCCGGATGAAGATGTAGAGGATCTTGAGGATGACGCCGACGAGGAGAAAACTGACCGTAAGGGCTCCTTTGCCGGGTCTGTGCTCCTCTCCAAAGCGGAATGGGACAAGGAGCAGTTGATCCGGAATCTACGGGAAGAATGGGGCATCGTAGATGAGGAGCCGGATGAGGGCGACGAAGATGATGAGAACAGCGATGACGCTGTGGTAATGCGGGTCGGCGGCATGATGCTGATCGTGACACTCTTCCACGGTCACATCCCGGACAATGAAGCGGAGATCAACGCCGAAAACAACTATATGTGGCCAGAGGCCGTAGAGGTGGCCAAAGCGCACAAGGCCCATATCGTGGTGGCTGTATTGGGCGAGGAGGAAAAACTGCTGGAACGGGGTAAGCTGTTCACTAAGGCGATGGCAGTGTGCTGCAAGCAGAAATATGCCACCGGTGTCTACACCAGCGGCGTGGTATTTGAGCCTCGTTTCTATGAGGGCCTTGCGATATGCTCAAAGAGGACGAACTGCCCATCTTCAACTGGGTTTGGTTCGGCCTGTACCGGAGCGAGGGGGGCCTAAACGGCTACACTTACGGCATGGATGTGTTTGGCAAGGAGGAAATGGAGGTGTTGAACACAGACGCTGAGCCGGAGGAACTACGGGACTTTTTGGCAAGCCTTGCCTCCTATGTGCTGGCGTGTGATGTGACGCTGCAAGACGGCGAGACCATCGGTTTTTCTGCGGACGATAAGCACACCATCACCCGCAGCCCCGGTGTCTCTCTGCCAGAGGAACAGATGACCCTGAAGATCGGTTACGAGCCTATAAAGGGAGATCCGGAGGATGACAGCTGCGACCACTCAGACAATGATGACACGCAGGATGAGGAAGAATTCAGTAATCCCGAAGTCTACACCGAGGAGGAGATGGAAGCCGTCGAGGAGCACATTGAGCAGTATTTCGGCAAGTTCGAGAATGTGTTCCATGAGCTGGTTTCTCCCGACATCCATGTGGACATCTGCGTGGTGCCGCCCTCTGAGGAGCGGGACTACTGCACCCTGGTCACCATGGGCATGGGCGCTCACCGGATGAATGTGCCGGAGGAACTGGCGGAATATAAGCTGGAGCGGGCGGAGCTGGCCATTGCCCTGCCTGCGGACTGGAAGCTGGATCAGGAGTCCATGAAAGACGAAAAGTGGTACTGGCCCATCCGCCTGCTGAAATCCTTGGCCCGCCTTCCCATTGCCAGCGATACCTGGCTGGGCTTTGGACATACCATGGATAACAAGGAGAACTTTGCGGAAAATACGAAGCTGTGTGCCGCCATTCTCACCGGCCCCCAAAGTACAGAGGAGGGCGGCGAGGTCTGCACCCTGCCGGGCGGCGAGGAGGTCAACTTCTATCAGGTCATTCCGCTTTATGAGGACGAGTTGGACTATAAACTGGAACATGATGTAGACGCTCTGCTGAACAAGATGAGGGGGATCAGTTTTGTTGTAAACCCCACTCGTCAGAATGCGATCACCCGTGGCACCCTTTCCAATGATAATTTTGACGGTGAGATGGACGACGCTTCCTATCACCTTGAGAGCATTGAGGAGAAGGAACTGCCTATTGACCCCATCAATGCTTATAACCACATGGCCATCTACTTGCGCTGGTGCATGGAGCACGACCTGATGGGCGAGGACTTCCTGAAAGAATACAGCGAAGTGGCCAAACAGGTCAAAGCCGACCCTGCCAGCGTGGATCTGCGGGAGTTTATCCGGGATGAGCTGGACGGCTGTCTGTTCTCTGTGCTGTTCAATCAGCAAGGCCGTGCCTTTGCAGGCTATTACTACGGAGAGGGCGACAGTCCCTACTATCCTGCCGACATTGATGACTATGCCTGAAATATTTTGGTCCGTCCCGATACCACTCCAATGAATTTCAACAGGAGGCATACTTATTCATCCCATTTGATGAGAAATACTATCAGACCATGGCTCAAGTGATTAAGGAACGCTTTGAAAACTGGCAGGGACAGGACTTCGACGAGGACACGCTGGAGCCTTCCGAAGTGCTCATGCATCATGGAGTATCTGGACTGCGAGTGTACCTATTTCCCATCCATGGCAGATGATGACCCCATCATGTCGGCATACAGCTACGCCCAGCGGCTGGGGGTACGGGAGGGCTTTGTTCCCGTACTTATCCAGGCGGATGATGAAACGCTGTTGGAATGTCTGGTAATGAACGCCGACCCGGAGCATGATGCGGACTGCTATGAATTTGACCTCAAAACGGTAGAGGAGTACCGGAAGAAGATGCTCTCCGCTCCTGTTAAGGACGGAAAGGCGATTTTGGAGGAATTGACCGGCCAGCGCAAGGAAGAAGCCGAGGACGATGATCTGGACTGGGAGGAGGAAGTCCTGGGCGAGATGGAGGGCGGAGAACCCAACGACCGCTTCGCAAACTATTGGAACGATGATACCGGAATGACATATCCGCTCATTCTGGCTAAAATTCCGGTAAAGAACCCCTGGGAGATCTTCGCCTACCTGCCTTTGGAAATTGGAATGAGTGTCCCGACACACCGGACCTGATGGCAGTGGCGAAATATTGGTTCGAGCAACATGGTGCCATCCCTGCCGCCATGAGCCACGATGAATTGGAGTTTGAACTTCCAACTCCGATCTCCAAGGAAAGAGCTATGGAGGTGGCTGTGGAGCAATATGGTTTCTGCCCAGATCTGGATCAGAATGAGGATGGAGCATTGGCTCCTTGGCAGATGTCCTGTGGCAGTCCACCGTCTGGTACTTCTGGTGGGATTGATGGGAGATTGTGACCATGAACGAATACCTGAAGCAATATATTGAACTCCAAAAGCAGTTTCGGGAGACAGAAGGAGATCCGGACAGTGTCCGTGCTCTCTATACCTTCAAGGAGAAACTGGAGCTGTCGGAAGACAAGCAGGCCAAGGAAGTGCTGGTGGATGTGTATGATCTGCTGGACTTCAAGAAGGATGCCTACGAACTGCTCTGCCAAATCGGAAATCGTTCCGACAAGAAGACCCTCAAGCGGCTGGGCATCTTGAAGGACTATGCGGAAAACTGGGGCAATCATTATGCCCTCCCCAGCCCAAAACGCCGGAGGAGAAGCAGAAAGAGAAGGAGCGGCAGGCCCAGCTGGGCCTGCCCGCCTTCCGGTATCACCCCAATCCTCTGGAAACTGGGGCTTTTGAGGAATCCGCAGACGGCGTTGTCTGCGACTGCTGTGGCAAGACGACCCATATTTTCTATACAGCCCCCTTTTACGCCGTGGAGGATATTGCATATCTGTGCCCAGAGTGCATCGCCAACGGCGAAGCAGCCCGGAAATATGACGGTAGTTTTCAAGATGATTTCTCTGTGGATGATGGTGTAGACGATCCGGAGAAGCTGGACGAGCTGATCCACCGCACCCCGGGCTACTCCGGCTGGCAGCAGGAATACTGGCGCGCCCACTGCGGCGACTACTGCGCCTACCTGGCCATGTGGGTGCCAGGGAACTGCGGGCCCTGGGTGTGCTGGAGGAGGTACTGGACGATCCGATGTGGGACGATGAGCAAAAAGAAATGATCCGGGAATCTGTCAATGGCGGGCATCTGCAATGCTATCTGTTCCAGTGCCTCCACTGCGGAAAACACCTGGTCTGGATGGATTTTGATTGAGGTGGCAACATGGAGAAGAAGGATTTTCCCAAGGGAACCAAGCCCCGTGAGATCTTCGTCTATACCTGTGAGCGGATCGCGGAGCCTTTGAACCCGCTGGGCTACAAATACCGCAAGAGCAAAAATGACATCTACAAAAAAGACGGCATCTTTGTGTTCTCCTTTTACTTTTCCCCCTCCATCCGCTTTGGCTCCACCACTTTTACTGCCTTCTTCGATGTGAGTTCCCCGGTGATTGCCCAGTGGCGCAGTGAGCAGGAAGGGACGGAGGAAACCTATGATGGTATCGTGGGTACCTCCATCGCCCGGCTGACCCACCGGTATGATGACTTCCCCCGCTATGAGGTATCTACTCTGCTGGAGCGGGAACGCTCTATCCAGGAAATTTCCGGGCAGATCCAGGACTATGCACTACCATTCTTTGCCCGGTTTTCCAATCTGCCCAAGCTGCTGGACGATGTGGAACAGGAGGGGTTCTTCCCCCATCGGAAGGGGTTCGATGTCCCTAAGCGGAATCGGGAGTTCATCGAATGCTTCCGGGAGTATCTCCAAAAGCAGTAGGAATCAGCAGAAAGGAAACAACACCTATGTCAAACAGTAGAGTATCCACTTGGAGTGGAATCCGGAACAAATTGGAGAATGACTACCTGTGCCCGGCACTCCGGGGCCACATCCAGTATTTTGCCACCAGTTACAGCAAAAGCGCCGACCATGAGGGCCGGGCCGCCATTCGTGTGGACGGCGTGGAAGTGCTGCGGAGCAACTACTACACCTATTTTGAAAATGTGTGGACGAAATTTCATCACTTGCGCTCCACCACGCTGAAAGATCACGACTCCGCAAAAGAGGCCATCAATCAGGCTCATGCCTATGCGCTGGAGCAGGGCACCTTTGACCAAAAGGTGTTCTATGAGGCGTTTGGGATCTTTGACAACCAGAGCATCGAGAAAAGCCTTGTCAGCGAGAATCCCCTTGTCCGTATCTTTGCCCTTCTGGATCGCAGGCTTGGCAAGCGCCGCCTGCTGGCTTTGGAGGACTCCATGGAGCAGGAACTGGACTGGGTGCGGGCTTTCTATGTGATCCGGTTGCAGGCCGAAGGGCTGATGGAAGCGAATAACATTTAGGAGGAACCACCATGTCACAGATCGCGTCCTTTTATCTGATAAAAAATAACCAGCGGCAGGAGTTGTCCGACGGTGACTGCTCCGGCGCGGTCTATATGGCCATCTGGGACTGGTGTGAGAGCGAACTGGATCTGGATGTCCGTTTTCCTGCTCCCCAGACGGAAGACACCCTGGACTGCGCTCTGCTGGAGGGAGAGCTGGCGTCTCAACTGCTGGCAGCTCTGCGGGAGCAGGATCTCCCGGAGCTGGCCGCTGAAATTGCCCCGGACTGGGATCTGCCCACCGAGGCGGTGCAAAGCGGGCTTAATACGCTGCGCTCCCATCTGGAACTGGTGCAGGGCGATGCTGCTCTGCTGTATGAAATGACATGAGAACGGAGGGATACCATGCTGGCAAAGCGGTTTGAACACATTTTACATGATCTGGGCATGGCTGGGCTGGAACACCCTCTGTTCTACCATGCACCGGTGGGCATTCGTTTTAAGATCGGCGGGGAGGAACCAATCTATCTGGATAGGCGTGCGGCGAAGCTGAAAACCAACCCCGCTTATGTTCAGGGGGCGCTGGACCGAGCCGCCGCGATCTATCGGGCACTTCCGGCGGTGCCGGACCTTCTGCGGATCGACGGGTATCCCGATGAAGAACCCGCCGAGTCCCTGCTGACCGTTATCCGGCAGCGAGTGGGCCTCCCAGTTCCCGATGAACAACTTTCGGCCACAGAGCAGGATGAAGATGGGGATACCCATGCACAAGTGCAGTTTTACTGGGATCTCAGCAAGATCAGCTTTCAACCAGAGCTGCTTCTTCGGGAAATCATTCTGGGGGACATCGGCGGCTGGAACGGCTTTGTGTCCAGCGTCTATCTGGCTGGGCCGGGGCCGTTCCTCTACCATTTGTACGATGACCGTGGGCTGGATGTGCTGGGCGGCTCACAGAAGCTGCTATTGCCTCTCTATCATCAATTTCATGACTGGATTTTGGAATACGATCTGGAGAAGATTGACCAGATGTTCGCTCCAGCAAAAGAATGACTGCATAACAGAAAAGGAGACATTGCTATGGGACTTGATATTTACGCCGGGCCGCTGACCCGGTACTATTCTCACAACTGGAAAACTGTTGTTCAGCAGTGGGCGGAGGAAAACGGATACACCTTTAACCGGATCACCCCGGATGGAGAACCCGCCGACAACGAGGAGGAGCTGTCCCCGGCTGAGATCCAGGCGGCAGTGGAGGACTGGCGGGATCAGATCTTAGCCGCCATTTCCCAGCCGAACCAGCCGCACTACACTCCATGGCCGGAGGACAACGAGCGGCCCTATTACACCGATAAGCCGGATTGGGATCCTTTGGCGCTATGCTGCTGGTGGCCGCCTGTCGTACATACGAGGAACCGGTGCCTTCCACCGTGGAGAAGGACTGGATCTTCGGGGAGCATCCCCTGATTGCCCGCCTTGCATCGGACGAGGAGCGGGTGTGGTCCCTGCTTCGGGGCGCGACTTGGTGGCTTCCCCTCACCGACAGCTTTCTATTCCAAGGCCCTCTGCCCACCGATGATCAGACGATGATCGCCACCTTGGGCGGACTGCGGAAGGAGCTGGAAAAGCTGAACCAGCTGGCATGGCAGGCCGATGAGGACACTATCCTTGGTTGGGCAGACACGGAGGGATACCCGGTAGACGGAACCGTAGACTCAGATGGACAGTACAGCAAGGCAGACATCCCGGAACACACCCAGTATGACACTCAATCCCTTGCCAAGTTTGCCTTCTCCATGTTCTGGCGGGCCATGCGGTTTGCCGAGGAGCAGCAGGTGCCTATCCTGCTTGACTATTAAAGAGAATTCGTCAGGGGGTGGAGACCGTGGAACAAAAACGGCCGGCAGATATAATTCAGGAACTTCTGGACTACCTGTGGAACGGCCTGGGCCTGGAGGAAAAGGGCTGGAAGCGTCTGAAAAAGGGCGACTTCAAAAAGAAAATGAAAAACGGGCTGACCTATCAGATCTGGTTTGACCGGAGCCGCTACAACTACATAGACTACGAAATCGGCCATGGGAATGTGGAGGTGGGCTTCAGCTGTATCATAAAGCAGGGAGATGACTACCTCTACTCTTTCAGAATTGAACCCACAACAGGCGGTTCATTCTTTCGGATGCTGACAGAGGACCTGCGGCTGAACACCGAGCTGCTGGACACCTTTCTGCCCCTGATCCAAGCCCACTACCTTGACTTTATCTCTCGCTTTGAGGTGGACCCAGCAGAGGCGCTCCAACCGGTCTGCGCCCCCTTTATCCAGCCGGAGGATTACAGCTGGTGCATTCATGTGCGGGAGCAGATGGTGGAACGGTACGGAACATCGGAGCAGCTGGCGGAGTACCGCCATCAGGCGGAATTGCGCGGAACGCCTGAACACAAGGCAAAGAACTGGATGGGTTCGATGTTGTTCCACCTCTCCCACGCCAATGATGTGGATCAAGCCTGGGTCTCAAGCCGCACCAGAGAGGAACTGGACCAGGTAGTGGAACCCTTTGTGCAGGCCAAGCGGCAGACAGGACAGTGGACACAGGAGGATGAGGCGGGCTATCAGCTCTACCGGCAGGAAACAGATCCGAAGAAGCGCACCTTTCGGGTATGGTATCTCATCGCCAACCCCCGCGGCCTGCCGAAAGAGTTTGTCCAGAAAGAGCTGGAGTTTCGGTGGAAACTGTTCCCAGAAAAGAAGGAGGAAACCAAATGAGCAATAAAGCTTTCCAGCAAAATCTGGACGACAAAAAAGGCCTCCAGCCGGTGGCCCCTATCTCATTCAGATGCTGTTCAAAGAGCCGGTAGAAATGCCGGATAAAGAAAAAATGACTGCCGTAATGGAGAAGCACATCGGATCAACAGAGTGCTTCTGTTATGATAAGAAAATGGCTGGCTTTGCCGCACAGGAGCATATTGCAGAGTTCAAGGACGGAAAATGCCCGGTGCAGCTGATGGTGATGAAATGCGACAAGTTCAAGGGCAAAGGCTTTGATGCTTCCTGATGAGCCAGATGTGGGACTGCCAGGAGGACCGGGAGCGGATCTTCCGGGAGTGCAAATATCAGGTGGTAGCCACCGATATGCTGGCCGCGGCGCTTCCGGCGCTGGAGCGTGCCAACCTGGATGCCGACTTTTTGGAGGCTCTGGCGGAGCTGTACCCCACCTGTGAGGCATTCTATTTCCAGAACTGCGGCAAACTGTTTCTGGCGGAGGATGTGCGTTCTCACCAGATTGAAGGCTCGGATCGGTTCATCCGCTTTGGCGTCAATGTCCGCTTCTTTAACATCGAGGGCACGGAGGATATGCTCATCGACACGGTGGGCATGAGCACCCTGTTCCTGCCCGACCTCCAATACCACTTCCACGACATGGACCCCAACTGGGTGGTAAACCACGCCTACAATGTGGCATCGTACATATTGGAACATGATAACCCCATTCAGGATGGTGAAACCATAGACGGCGTGGCGGATGGCCGGATGTGTCGGGAGATCCAGTGGAAGTGCCAGTATGAGGACGCCCTGATCCAGCCGCCCAGAGGGGTGCTGGACATCCACATGGGCGAATATGCCGCGGGAGGGCGTTGAATGAACGGCGTTGTGCTCCTGGTGGGCGGAATGCTGCTTGTGGCGGTGATCAAGCTGATCGTAGACCGGAATTGGATGGTTCTGCTTCTCTGTGCGGTTGCCCTGTTCCTGGTCTTTGGGGCTGGACATCATACAAAATAGGCCATTTTAAAAATCGAGGAGGTGAAGTATGCAGAATTCAACAAATATGCGGATACTGGAATTACTCCGGTTTCTCTATGAGCGGACCGATGAAAACCATCCCGCCACAGTATCTGACATCATTGCCCATCTGAATGGAAAAGGAATTCAGGCAGTGCGGCAGACTGTTTACGCAGATACCAATGCGCTGATCGATGCGGGGATTGATATTGTGGTGGTTAAGAGTACCCAAAACCAATATTTTATGGGAAACCGCCTGTTTGAGTATCCAGAACTGAAAATGCTGACAGACGCAGTAGCATCCTCGAAGATCATTTCTGCCAAGAAGTCTGAGGAGCTGGTGCAGAAATTATGCCGTCTGACCAGTCTACATCAGGCAAAGCAGCTTCAAAAATTTGCTGCTTTATCCAGCCGTGTCAAACCGCATAATGAAAAGGTTACTACATCATTGACAATATCCAAACAGCGATTGGAAACCATCAGCAAATTCGGTTCCAATACTATGAATATACTCAAGAAAAAAAGAAAATCTTAAAGCATGATGGATATTATTATGTCGTAAATCCTTATGCGCTTGAATGGAAAAATGACCATTACTATTTGATTGGATTTTCTCTGAAGCATCAGAAAATTGCTCACTTCCGTGTAGATCGGCTAACAAGTGTAGAAAATCTGGAAACTTACTTTATGCCGATAGAGGGATTTGATGTAGCCTCCTATACAAATAAAATGGTTGATATGTTTACATCGGAGTCATCGAAGGAAGTAACCCTTCTATGTGAAAACGAATTGATGAGAGTAATCATAGATCATTATGGAGAAGATGCTGCTGTTGATAGGTATGATGATACACACTTCACAGCCAAAATTGAAGTGAACCCCAGTGGAACTTTTTATGGCTGGATATTCAAATTCAAAGGGAAAATAAAAATTCTCTCTCCCAAAGAGTGCATTACGGAAATGCAGCAAATCGCTCAGGAATTTATATAGCGCAAAAGAGGTGTTATTGATTTTTAACACCTCTTTTCAAATGAAATTTTTATCCTTGAAGTGAACAGATGTTCGATATACAATATAAGCAAGATGTTCGCAGTTCGTCGAACAAATGAGAGGTGAATGCTGTGGCAATATAACTTTTGGATCATTTATAGCCGAGAAACGCAAGGCGCACAAATTCAATTTACGCGATACAGCCAAGCATTTGAATATTGCTTACGGTTATCTGTGTGATATTGAGCAAAGCCGCCGTCCTGCACCCAATGGAGATTTTGTGGAACGCATCTCTGCCTTTCTGAATTTGGATAAATCAGAACATGAGTTGCTTTTGGATCTGGCTGCAAAATCACGCAATACAGTATCTGCTGATTTGCCAGACTATATCATGGAAAAAGATATTGTTCGGGCAGCCTTGCGTGTGGCAAAAGAAGTAGATGCTACCGATGAAGAATGGCAGACATTTATGAAAATGCTAAAGGAGCGTAAACGATAGGGGGGAGAGCTTTGTCAATTCCACAAATCCGTACAGAAGCAATCGAGGCAGTAGGGCGAAAAATCCTGATGGAATATGATCCCTCTCTGCTATCCGGGCAACCATGTCCTGTGCCAATCGAAACCATTATCGAGACAAAGTTTGATCTAATCCTGGAGTTTCATACACTAAGAAAAAACCCCAAGATATTAGGGGAAACAATTTTCGATGACGGTGCTGTTGTCTTATATGACCAGATACAGAGACAGTATCGAATGATTGCAGTAAGAGCCGGTACAATCTTAATTGATGAACGGCTTTGTGATCCGTCAAAATTAGGGCGGCTCCGTTTTACCTGTGCCATGAGCTGGCTCATTGGGTACTACATAAGAAGTTGTACTCTGGTACTGGAGATGTTGCTGCTTATAACGGAAATGTTTCTTCCGACGAAAGTCATGGCATAATTGAGCGTCAGGCGGATACTCTGGCTTCTGCTCTGCTGATGCCTTTACCGCAGATCAAAAAATGTTTTTACCGGCTTAAAATAGGCCGGACAGATGAACAGCTCATTGCTGAAATGGCAAATATTTTTGAGGTTTCCAAGCAAGCAATGCAGATTCGTCTAAAATCCAGAAACCTGATATAACCAAATGGGGGAATAGAGAGAGGCACTGCCCTCTCTCACGCTCCTCTGCTATGCTATTTTGTACCTAATATGTTCGCAATATTGCGAACAAGGAGGGATGTTCTATGAGAAAAGAAAGCACAACAATCCAAAAATGTAACAGCAGGCTAACAGCTTTGGGGCTTAACAGCGACGCTGCGTTTCATAGAAGTAAGCTGATTCTAAAGATTTACCGTGATGTAGTCTGGGTTCTGAGTGAACGGGCAGAAGAATTACAAGAAACTGCTTGGATTATGGGAGAACAAGATATAGAGTCTGGCCTCTGCTATCTTGAAAATTTTGCACCAGATATTGAACTGCAAGCCTTTGAAGAAAAAGTTTGCTGCCTTGTTCAAAATCAAATGCTAGTCAATATTATTGACCGTGCACTCCTTCGTCTGAAACGGTATCCGGATCGAGGAGAACTTTACTATGAAATTTTGACTAAGCAATTTATCTATCGGTTCAACAGTACAGAGAAAGAATTGCTGGAAGAACTAAATATAGAGCGCAGTGTCTTTTATGACCGAAAACGAGAAGCCATCTATTTATTTTCTGTTTGCTTGTTTGGATATTCTATTCCAGAAGTCCTGGAGGAGCTGCCCCGACTAAATCCCGACTAAATCCCGACAAATCCCCGACCTAATCCCTACTCCCTTCCGACTTCCGACCTGCTATACTTGTTATAGTGGCAGGAATGCGCTAAATTGAATACTTTTCTACATAAGGCCCGGCATTAACCGGGCTTTTTTCATTCCTGCTGCAATATGGCGGCAGGAACATGGCTGGAGGTGAAAACACTTCCGGCCTTTTTCTTTGCCCGGTATTAGGAGGCCGGTATGCGCTGGGAGGCGTACATAGCAAAATATCCATGACACCGTTCAAATTCGCTGACTACCAAGAATTTGAACGGAGGAAAGGATATGACGAGAGTATTCATTTGGAAAAATAACAGCCCACAGGAATGGGAGGAAATCAGTTTTTCAGCGTTCAGTAAGGCACGCCGCAATGGTTGCTTTACTGGGCGCTTTTTTGTTGAAACAGTCAAAATGTTCCGTGATGAAGATGACCGCATTATCATGGAATGTTCTCGCAAAGATTTTGAAAAATACCAACAGGAGGACCGCCACAGCCGCTATCTCCAGGAACATGAGAAAAGTCGCTCTATATTCCCGGCTTCTCATGTGGGAGATCGTGACGGCACAGAGGAAGGTTATCAGGATACAGATTTGTTTGTGGATGAATCTGTTGATACTGCGGAACAAGCTATTCAGAATTTACTTCTTGAGGATTTACACCAAGCTCTATTGAAACTGAGTCCAGCAGAACGAGATTTTATATTGTCCTATTATGAAATGAAAATACCAAATGCAACTTGTTTAGCCCAACGATATGGTATTACTCGGCAAGCCGCAGATAAGCGATTGAAAAAAATTGAAGAAAAAATAAAAAAGTTGGTTGCGATTTTCTAAAAAAGTGGCAGTAGCAAGTGAGAGGGAAATCCTTTCACTTGCACCTTGACAACCTCATATACGAATCATTAAGTTTGATCCTCTTTGGGCGTAATAGCCGCTACATCAGCGGTATATTTTCTGAGAGCTGCCACTCGCATAACAGGCCAACCCATTTTTGCTGTATAGATGAGTTTTCGGTTTATCAGAAATATATCAGGCTGGAATACATCGGATGGCATCCGGTCATGGCATAACAAGGAGGAAAGCTCTCTTACAGCCATAGTCCGAGCGTGATAATAACCGTCGCAGGCCATGGGTAAGACCAAACGAAGTGGAGGTGAAACTCCTGAGAAGCAGGCCAGCCACCTGCGGCTTAATGATTACCCAAATCCCTGGGGTGTCGTGGACAAGTAAGGGATAAAACAGGCGCTAAATTGAAGGAGACTCTGTAATTTGCAGAGCCTCCTTCTTACATAATCAAATCTCAAAACATAGGAGGATGAACATGAAAGAAGATTGGATTTATAAGCGTGGGGATTTATATTATGCCAATTTGAACCCTTATTTTGGATCAGAGCAAGGCGGCACCCGTCCTGTCCTGGTTCTTCAAAACAATGTGGGGAATTTTTTCTGCCCCACTTTGATCGTAGCTCCACTCACCAGTAAATGGATTAAGAAAAAGGAGCTGCCCACACACTATGCACTGGAGAGCGTTCCAGAGCTTGGACTGAAATCTGTTGTTCTGCTGGAGCAAATTAAAACGATTGATAAAAGGCGTGTTTTATCGTACATTGGGCGCGTATCTCGCGAAGAAATGAGAGCGATTGATGATGCTCTGCAAGTTAGTTTAGATATTCATATTCCGGAGGAAATGGAGGCTCCGTAAGGCCACTTACCGGATAAAGGAGGCGTTTTTATGTTTGAAGCAAGAATTGCGGAATTGAACCGCTTTAATGAACAAAATCCTGTCAGCTATGACAAAAGAACCTATACGGTCGATGAGATTCAGGACATTCTGGGTATCAGTCGTCCCACAGCATATAATCTGGTAAAACAGGGTGTATTCCACAGCGTCAGAGTCGGCGGTCATATCCGCATTTCCAAAAAGAGCTTTGATGACTGGCTGGATCACGCAGATGAATGATTTGTCAAGGATGCCGATCTCCAAATCGACATCCTTAACTTTTTTTCTGCTTTCTCTTACAATGAGGCCATAGCAAGAAAAACTTTATAGAGGAGCAAAAGCCATGCAAAAACAAAGAGTAAAGACCAGTATGTCTGTACCAGAGATGGGCAAAATGCTTGGGCTTGGTAAAGTAGAATCCTACTGGTTGGTTAAAAAGAACTATTTCAAAACAATTCAAGTGGCCGGACGAATGAGAGTTATGCTGGATAGCTTTGAAGATTGGTATGCCGGCCAGTTCCACTATAAAAAAGTGGATGGTACACCGCCCGGAGAGAAATGGAGGCATACTACGATGTCAGTTCCGGAAATGGCGGATCTTTTGGGGCTGAAATCTGGCACAGCTTATGACCTTGTTAAAAGGGGCTATTTTGAGACGACCTTGATTGATCGAAGAATTCGTATCATTACCAGCAGTTTTGAAGCCTGGTATCAAAAGCAAACTCATTATGTGAAAATCTCAGAAAGGAGCAATGAAAATGGCATCTATCGTGAAGCGTAAAAGCAAATATTCTGTGGTGTATGATTACACAGATGAAAACGGAAAACGCAGACAGCGTTGGGAAACCTTCAGCACAAATGCAGAAGCAAAAAAACGAAAAAAGCAAATTGAGTATGAGCAGGACTCTGGAACCTTCTTTATTCCTACGGCAAAGACCCTGAACGATCTGCTCGATGAATATATGTCCATCTATGGTGTAAATACCTGGGCAATGTCAACATATGAAAGCCGCCGTGGTCTGGCGAGAAACTACATAACTCCTATTATCGGAGATATGTTACTATCCGACATCACTCCAAGGATGATGGATAAGTATTACCGTGATCTGCTCTCTGTGAAAACGGTAAGCGTCAACAACCGCAAACCCACAAGCGAATATCTGACCCCGCATACAGTAAGAGAAATTCACAAGCTACTTCGCAGTGCCTTTAATCAGGCGGTGCGTTGGGAACTAATCAGCCGTAACCCTGTCCTGAATGCGACACTTCCCAAAGAAGAACATAAAGAACGGGATATATGGACTGCCGAAACGCTGAGCAAGGCTATGGAAGTCTGTGATGATCCTATCCTCTCCCTTGCCTTAAATCTGGCGTTCTCCTGCTCTTTACGCATTGGTGAAATGCTGGGCCTTACCTGGGACTGCATTGATATTGCACCACAGAGCATAGAAAATGGTTCAGCTTATATATTCGTCAACAAAGAGCTGCAACGGGTTACACGAGGTGCATTGGACGATTTGAGCGACAAAGGTGTTATTAAGAAGTTTCCACCTTGCATAGCCAGTACCCATACTGCTCTGGTCCTGAAAGAGCCTAAAACCAAAACCAGTATTCGCCGCGTGTACCTGCCGAAAACAGTTGCCTATATGCTGGTAGAGAGAAAAAAAGAAATTGATGAGCTGATGGATCTGTTTGGAGATGAATACATCGACAATAACCTGGTCTTTTGCTCCAGCAATGGCCGTCCGATGGAAAGCCAGGTGATTAACCGTGCTTTCAATAAACTTATCAAAGAAAACGGACTGCCTCATGTTGTATTCCATTCTCTCCGTCACTCCAGTATCACCTACAAGCTGAAACTCAATGGTGGCGATATGAAATCCGTCCAGGGCGACTCTGGTCATGCTCAGGTAAAAATGGTTGCAGATGTCTACTCTCACATCATCGACGAGGATCGCTGCATAAACGCTCAGCGATTGGAGGAAGCATTTTACTCATCCAAGACTCCTGACCCTGTTGAAGATACAGAGCCTAAAACTGCGGATACTGCCGTCACTGAAAGTGATGAAAGTGATGCAGCGAAGATACTGGAACTGCTTAAAAATCCCGAAACTGCCGCACTGCTCAAGCAGCTGGCAAAAGCTTTATAAAGTCCCTCCCTCAGAAGAACGCCTCTCACTTTGTGAGAGGTTTTCTTCGTTTGAACCACTTTGCACAGTGACCAAACACTTTTTTTGTTAGCAAGGTTCTGAAAGCATTTTTGAGCGATGTTAGCAAATTCGCGATTTTGTTTGCAACTTCCTCTAATTTCTGCTAACAAATGTTTGCAAGTTCCTTTGGTAAAAATCGAACCTCTGACTTACCGCCTTTCTTAGCAAAAGGCCAAATCTCGTTAGCAAATGTTAGCAAACCAAGGTTTTTTGCAAAAAAGCCACAAAAGCCGCAGAAATAAGAAAAGCCGAAAACCCTGATAAATCAAAGGTTTTCGGCGTGTTTGCTGGCGTCCCTGGCGGGATTCGAACCCACGGCCTTTCGCTTAGGAGGCGAACGCTCTATCCTGCTGAGCTACAGAGACTTATATTAAATTGAGACTGGCAACGATCACTTTTCCCCGTAAGGCAGCTGGTAGAGCACAACCTTAGGAGGCGTGTGCTCTATCCAGCTGAGCTATATGGACGTGTCTGATATATGATTATAGCCCGATCAAAGTCGAACTGCAATCCCTTATTTAGTTTTTTTGAGGTGGCCGTTGTAACGCAACCTTAGGAGGCGCTTGTTATATCCATTTAACTATGAAAACAAATGTATATTACAAACAAATACTACCCTGCATCCAAATGTTTCCTTTGAAACGTCTGCCAACCATCGGCTCACCGATGAGGTCATTTTTGTTTATACACACGCTAAATATTATATCATTACATGATACTTTTATGCAATATATTTTTTCATTTGTAATGATATTTTTCTTCTGTGAACTCAATAATATCTCCCAGCACGCTGTACTGGTCACTTTCGATGCCATATGGCATGAAATATGTTGTTACGATTGAAAGAATATCCTCGTTTTGGATTCTTCTCGTAATGGATGAGTATAAATCTATATCTTCCATTGTGAGGCTTTCCATAGCGCCCTCATCGCCATCCCTGGCTTCTGCAATCAGCTGCTTTCTATCTTTTTTGTCTGAATCAACTGTATTTAATGTTTTAGCCTTTTTTTGTTTCATTGGTAGCAAAATACAGCCATCAACTGATAGTCCTGAGAGCACTGCTCCCTTTGCCCTTACCTCTCTGTTTATGTATGCCTTCTCTGACAGATAATCACACACATTCTGCAGATAAAATATAAGTGTTACGCCGAGATTAGGGTCATCACATACGCCTGCATATGATTCCTTCTCTGAGTGCTTTTCGATATCTATTATCTCATCTGTAGTCTTTTCGCTTCCCGTGAAATACGGATAGTAATAATCTATGTCAAAGCTATCATCGTCATTGTATATTCCTCTGACTGTAATTCCCATATTTGGTGCCACATCACATGACAGCTCAGCAAATTCATTGCCCTCGGAATCCTTTGTTACCTTTAGTTTTTCCGGCTTATCTATTATATTGTTAATTACCTCGTTTAACTGTTTCTTTGTTATATCTGAAAATCCTATTGCTCTGAGGAATTGGTGCATTACTTATTTCTCTTTTCTTTAAATTACCTGAAGAATTGAAATGTTTTTATCAAGCATGAGATTCAATCTGTTGTGAAGCATCAATTTGCCATTATTTTCATTTCCAAAAATCATGATAATAGGATTCTCCGGATCTACTGTCTGGGAAACTACTACTCCCTCTTCTTCAGCATTGGTCTTTACTGTTGTACCGACAGGATATCTGGCTACTGATGATAACAGGCACTTAATAATTTTGTTATCATATCTGCCGCCATCATTTTCCTTTATCTGATTTATGGCTTCCTGCACACAAATGCGCTTACACTCCATACCGCTTATCAGCGAATCAAACGCATCACATGCCTGAATTATTCTGCATTCCAGTTCTTTATTCTTTTGCTTCATAGGAAAACCTGTGCCTGCTATATTTTCATGATGTGATAAAATCATCTTCATTGATATTGGCGCTATCCAGCTTTCCTCATCCAATGCCGAATATCCTAAAATGGTATGCTTTTTATACTCAAAAAGCTCCGCAGGATCTGCATTGGAAAAATCCCTGTTTTTATATCATGTGACAATAAAACGCAGCCCGATGTCATGTAATAAACATCCCACCGCTATGTTATACTTTCGCTTTTCGTCAAGCTTTAGCTTTCTTGCAACAAGTACTGATAAAAGTGTCACCATGACTGTGTGCTCATATAAGTCCGAATTACGCTCTTTTATATCAACAATCACGTCATATGGCATATCATTTATATCATGGACAATATCATTTGCGATTATTTCAAATTCCTTTAAGGATTTTCCATCATGATATATATGACTTTCCATCAGTCTGCGCACTTTTTCCACGTATTTGTCGAAAATAGCCGGGTCTACGATAGAATTCGGACTTTCGTAATTCTCATACGGATCCTCTACCATCACTGATTCTATTCCAAGTGACTCTATAAGTGGCACATAATCAGGCTTAATCCTTGTGCCATTTGGTATTAAAATATCATTTTTTTCTGTTAGTATTGGTTCCGCAAGTACTTCACCGCCAACTAAGCTGCTGACTGCTTTTATCCTCATAAACTAAAACACCCCATTGTTATTTTTCTGCAGGCATATTTGCTCCTTGGCCATATTCAACGCTTCCTGCTCTTCATCTGCTAAAACAATAATGGAATTTCCGCCAACAATCTCCTTGATGTATGTATAGCAGCCCTCACGACTGTGAACGGCATTGAGTACAAAGCATCATCCTTTCCATTTAACATGGCAAGTGAAAAGCTTAGCTTTCCGCCCATCTCATTGAATGCATCATACTTCACAAGTCCTACCTTCTGGTATGAACACTTCATATTATCAAATAATTCTTCTATATTCTTTTTGATTGATGAGTTTGCTGCAACAAGTTCATCTACCTCGTCAAGTCTCTTGATAATTGTGTCCTCCAATGACTTTGCAGTTTTTCCACTCATAAACACTTTGTATCTTTTTTTGAGCTTACCGGTCTGCACCATATTTATAATTATGAGGATGAGCAGAATAATTACCACTCCCGCCAATCCTAATATAATGTAGTCGGAATCGAATCCTAAATATTCAGAAATCATTTTTTTACTCCTATCTATATTGTCGTATATTTTGCATAAAATTTAAATAGTCTCTTTGTCTCATTTTCTGTATGATTTTATTATTTTTTCATTAAATATACAAAATCTAAATACTATCTAATTATTCTATTGATTTTGGACTGAATTGAGCATGTTTACTATTCTATCCAGCTCATCATGAGAATAATATTCTATTTCTATCTTTCCGGAATTTTCATTTTTCCTGTTAATTAGAACCTTTGTTCCCATATTCTTTTTAAGCTTTTCCTCAAGATCCTTGTAGATTGCTTCCATCTGAGGATTAACCTGTTTTTCGGACTTTGCCTTTTTCTTGTTCTTCTGTAATGATTTAACAAGCTTCTCTGTATCCCTGACACTTAGCTTTTGGTCGAAAATCTGCTGTGCTACCACATACTGCTGATTCTTATCTTCTATTCCAAGTAATGCTCTTGCATGGCCTGTAGTGAGCATTTCATCTATCACCATCTGCTGTACCTTTTCATTTAGCTTGAGTAAACGCATTGATTGGTAACTGCTGTTCTGCTCTTTGATACTCTCTCTGCCACATCATCCTGCTTCAGTTTAAATTCTTCAAGCAGACGCTTGTATGCCAAAGCCTCCTCAATTGGATTCAAATCCTCTCTCTGAATATTTTCTATAAGGGAGATTTCCATAATCTGCTGATTGGTCAATTTTTTGATTATGACAGGGACTTCCTTTATACCTGCCAGCTTTGCTGCTCTCCATCTTCGCTCACCTGCGACGATTTCATAGTAATCATCCCTTTCCTGGCAAAGTAAAGGCTGTAAAATGCCAAACTGTTTTATCGATTCTGATAACTCTATAAGTGCATCCTCATCAAATTTCTTTCTAGGCTGTTCTCTATTAGGCTCTACTTTATTAATATCTATCATTACAGCATCCGCTGCATGATTGCTCTTTGGTTTTACCGGCTTTGATACCTTGTCTGTAATTAATGAATCAAGTCCCTTACCCAATCCTTTTTTTGCCGCCATACTTTCTTAAATATCCTTTCTTGCTATTATTTCCTTTGCCAGATTTCTGTAGCTTTCTGCTCCGGCCGATTTACTGTCATACATATTTATCGGAATACCATATGATGGTGCCTCAGCTAATCTGATATTTCTTGGAATCATTGTATTGTAAATCTTTGTATCCAGATTTTCTTTTACTGTCTCTACAACCTGATTTGACAGATTTGTCCTGACATCATACATGGTGAAAACAACTCCCTCAATCTGCAGCTCCGGATTAAGTCTCTCCTGCACCAGATTGATTGTATGAATCAGCTGACTAAGTCCCTCCAAGGCATAATATTCACACTGAATAGGAACAAGAACTGTATCTGCAGTAGTCATTGCATTGACTGTCAGCATGTTAAGTGAAGGAGGACAATCTATAATAATAAAATCATAGTCATCTTTTATGTAATCAACTGCACTCTTTAATATATATTCCTTATCATTTATGCCCAAAAGCTCAATCTCTGCTCCGGCCAGATTTACATTAGATGGAATAACATATAAATTGTCCATCACCGTATTTTCAATACTCTCTGCAATTGAACACTCATCAAGCATGAGATTGTATACCGTATTCTCCACTTCGTCCTTATTTACGCCAAGGCCGCTTGTCATATTACCTGCGGGTCTAAATCAATTGCCAGCACCTTTTTCTTTTTTTCAGCCAGACACGCTGCCAATTGATAGAAGTAGTGGTCTTTCCAACCCCACCCTTTTGATTTGCAACTGCTATAATTCTTCCCATTATAAATCCTTTCGCAATTTACTTAAAATTCTGATGCTATATGTTATATTCTATATTTATATTTTATATTCTACATTTACATTTTACATGCCATATTCTATATGTCATAATTGTTTTATAATAACTATTCAAAGTCATCTTGAGAACAACAAACTCTTCTACATCATCATATTTCTAAAATTGTAAATTGAAATCTTACATACTTAAATTATTATATCACTCTTAACTCTATAATGCTATTAAATTCCATTATATAAGTACAATATTTTTCAAAAAATCATTTATCTGGTTCATTTTTTATTAAGTGTAACTATACACTCTTTCCCATTTCATATACTTATTTAATATATCATACATTGTTTTCACATCCTCTGTTTTTCTTGTATCATAAGCAAATACAATGCCGCCCTCTTCACTTCCATTTTCTCCGAAGCACGAAATATACTGTCTGAAACACTTAATCATGGTTT
>ENA-OQDD01000202-OQDD01000202.1-human-gut-metagenome-genome-assembly--contig:-NODE-202-length-25165-cov-4.951634_pt1 | contig 25165 bp, 34 predicted proteins | sample MGYA00242507_ERZ504598 | MGnify/ENA primary metagenome ERZ504598 (study PRJEB26092, sample SAMD00036318) | human gut metagenome | host: Homo sapiens | study: EMG produced TPA metagenomics assembly of...
CGGATTGTAACCGCAACAGCAAGGGAGATAACGGAAGTCGAAAAAGCAGAGGATTAACCTCACAATATGAGAAATCGGGAGATTGCAGCGCATGGCGGCTGCAATCTTTTTTTGCGTCCAAAATCAAGGGAATGCGCAACAAATACCGCCTTTCGGTAGGGGTATGGAGTAGATAGCAAGCATAGGGAGTGTAGCCACTCCCGGCAAAAATGCTTGCTGGGGAGTACCCCAGACCCCCAAGAAACGAGGTGAAACTATGACGAACCGAACCCGAAAAATTGTTCTGCGTGTTCCCGTGACGCCGGAGGAACGGGAACTTATCCGGCAGAAGATGGCTCTGCTGCACACACGGAATTTTTCTGCATACGCCCGGAAGATGCTGATAGACGGATATGTTGTCCACATCGACACCACCGACATCCGGGCGCAAACCGCCGAACTGCAAAAGATTGGTGTCAACGTCAATCAGATTGCGCGGCGGCTGAACAGCATGGGGCCGCTGTACACACAAGATGTTGCGGACATCAAGGGAGCATTGGCGCAGATATGGCAGTTACAAAGATACATCCTATCAAGTCAACGCTGAAAAAGGCACTGGACTACATCGAGAATCCAGCTAAGACAGATGAAAAAATGCTGGTGTCCTCCTTTGCCTGCTCCTACGAAACCGCCGACATCGAATTTGAACTGCTGCTGTCACAGGCCATGCAGAAAGGCAACAATCTGGCCCACCACTTGATACAGTCTTTTGCGCCGGGCGAAGCCACGCCGGAGCAGGCCCACGAGATTGGTCGACAGCTTGCAGATGAAGTCCTGCAAGGAAAATATCCCTATGTACTGACCACGCACATTGACAAGGGGCACGTCCACAACCACATCATTTTCTGTGCTGTGGACATGGTGAACCAGCGGAAGTATGTTTCCAACCGGCGGAGCTATGCTTACATCCGGCGCACCAGTGACCGACTTTGCAAGGAACACGGCCTGTCCGTGGTAATGCCCGGTCAAGACCGAGGCAAGAGCTACGCCGAGTGGGACGCGCACCGAAAAGGCATGAGCTGGAAGGCGAAGCTGAAAGCTGCCATAGATACCACCATCCCGCAGGCAAGATTTTGACGATTTTCTGCGGCTCCTGCAGGAGCAAAGCTATGAGGTCAAGAGGGGCAAGTATGTGTCGTTCCGTGCGCCCGGACAGGAACGGTTCACTCGCTGCAAAACGCTGGGCGAAGCCTACACCGAAGAAGCTATCACCGAGCGCATCAAAGGGAGGTTTGTGGAGCGGAAGCCCAAAGAAAACCGCAAAATTTCGCTGCGGATTGATTTGGAGAACAGCATCAAGGCCCAGCAGTCCGCAGGGTATGAGAAGTGGGCAAAACTCCACAATCTGAAACAGGCTGCCCGGACGCTGAACTTTCTGACGGAGCATGAAATTGATAGTTACCCGGATTTGGAAAGCCGGGTGGCCGAGATCACCGCCGCCAGCACCGAAGCTGCCGCCGCATTGAAAGCAGCAGAGCGTCGGCTTGCAGAAATGGCTGTGCTGATAAAGGATGTAACCACCTGTAAGGAACTGCGCCCACTGGTGCAGGAATATCAGCAGGCTGCTGACAAAAAGCAGTTCCGACGTAAGCATGAAGCATCTTAATTCTCTATGAGCCGCAGCCAAGGCCCTGAAAGAGCAGGGCTTTCAAAAGCTGCCCGACCTCTACGCATTAAAAACCGAGTATAAGCAGTTGGCCGAGCAGAAAGACCAGCTGCAGCGGCAGTACGCCGAAGCCAAACGCCAGATGCAGGAATATGACATCATCAAGCAGAATGTGGACGGTGTTCTATTCCCGAATCACAGGCAAGAGAGGAACAAGACCCTGTGAGTATCACTTGACAATGACACATTGCTTTTGATTAAAATAATGTGTCATTGTCAATTTACTGTTGACGAACACACATTATTTCTCTATAATATAATGTGTGAATGTCGAGTGAGGTGATAGCATGAACAACATGGGCAAAGTAGAAAAAATAGTGCAGTCTGCCCCCAATGGTATCATTACGGCCGCACAGCTGACGAAAGCCGGTCTGCATCGGGGCTATCTGCATAATTTTGTCGAGAGCGGGGAACTGTATCGTTTCGGGCGTGGCCTGTATGTGCAGAGCAGCGCATGGGAAGATGATTTTTACCTATTGCAGCAGAAGTATAGCCGCGGCATCTATTCGCATGATACCGCCCTTTATCTGCTGGGCTATTCTGACCGCACCCCAGCAAGATACACTATGACCTTTCCTAAGGGCTACAATGCACTGTCCTTAAAGCAGGAGGACTTGATTGTCAAGCGCGCTATTCCAGAAAATTATGACTTCGGTATTATTGAAATCCAATCGCCATCCGGCAATCCCATTCGTGTTTACGATTTGGAACGGACGCTGTGCGACATCCTGCGCGGCAGCGGGATCGATATACAAATTGTGGGTGCAGCCATGAAGCGTTACGCCGCATCCAAAGACAAAGACATTCACAAATTGATGCAGTATGCAGAACGGCTTCGCGTGAAGCCAAAGGTTCTGCGCTACATGGAGATTTTATTATGATTACAAAAAATCCGATGCAGTTAAAAGCCTATATTAAAAAGAAAGCAGCCGAGAAGCATATTTCCGCACAGCTTGTGATGCAGAACTATATGCTGGAAAGACTGCTGGAACGCATCTCACTTTCACCATATAAGCATAATTTCATCATCAAAGGTGGCTTTCTGGTGTCTGCTATCGTTGGTCTGGACACACGGGCCACTATGGATTTGGACACGACCATCAAAGGATTTACGCTGACCCATGAAGCCGTTCTTTCCATTTTCAAAGACGTATGCGCAGTCCAGATTGACGATGATGTGCAGTTTGAAGTGATGGGCGTTGCGGATATTCGGGAAACAGACGATTACCCCGGAATCCGGGTATCGCTGAAAGCCAACTACCCGCCGATCAGCGTCCCACTGACGGTGGATATCACCACCGGCGATATGATAACGCCCCGCGAAATCGAGTACACCTTTTCCATGCTGTTCGATGACCGCACAATCAGCGTTCTGGCCTACAATCTCGAAACAGTTCTGGCCGAAAAGCTGGAAGCCGTACTGTCTCGCAATATTGCAAACACCCGTCCGAGAGATTACTATGACATCTACATTCTGTACGCCCTGCGCGGGGCCGAGTGCGATAAGGCAACGCTGCGGCGGGCACTGGAACGGACAACGGAAAAGCGTGGCAGTGCTAAAATTTTAACGCAGTATCCGGAGATTATGCAGGAAATCCGGGGGAGCGATATACTCCGTAAGCAATGGAACAAATATAGCAGAGAATACGACTATGCAAAGGATATTTCTTTTGATGATACCTGCAATGCGATTCAAAGAATCATGAATGAAAGCATACTATAAACTCTAATAAAGGTTGTTTTTCAAGCCGGGAGAATTTGATTTTGGGTAGAAAGAGGTTATATCATGATTATTGATACTATCCTTGAAAATTGCGATGAAAGGCATAATTGTAAATCTAATAATCGGTGTGATGACTGCTCGTATGGACAATTTTGTCCTGGTGATTGTGCAAAATGTTTGGAGTACATTCATTATCCAAGTCATGCAGAAACTAATGCGCCAAAAAGGAAATATGACTGTACACACATGGCGGATTTCTATATGTGTAAGTATTCATATCGATATACATCCGAAATTATATATGCACTCGAATGGATGCCCTCTTTATCGAGTGAAAAGAATCTGAAGGTCCTGTCGTTTGGCTGTGGCCCTTGTACTGATTTATTTGCGATTGACTATCTTCGCGTTTCAGGGAAACTGTGCTATCAAATACTAGATTACCGCGGTGTTGATTACAGTAGAGATGTATGGAACTTTATTCACAACGATATAAAATCGTTTGATAATAATCAAATCCGAATTAGTTTTCATTACCGTGATATGTGTGAAGTTATAGACAACATCTCACAGGGGAGATGGCGGCCAAATCTTATCGTGTTTCAATATGTTTTTTCTGACATGAATAAACATACTGATCATTGCCGTATCGAAGAATTCATTGATAAATTTTCCAGTTATTATAATGAAAAATGTGAAGCGGGAACGTACATTATCATTAACGACATCAATTTGAATAATTCAAGAGGTGGAGGTCGAGATTACTTTGAAAAATTACACCAAAAATTAGTCGGAGTGCATTGTGTAAGAGGGCATTTTTTTAAAGAAAGTGCATATCCTTATGGAATAGAATTCAAAGAAAATAAGAATCTATTTGACTTGTCACCTCTGAAAGACTATAACCCTTTTAATACTTGTGCAAGTGCACAGATGCTTATAAGGAAGGATTAAAAGTCATGGTAATAAGTGCTAGTCGGCGGACTGATATTCCCACTTACTATTCAGAATGGTTTTTTAATCGGCTTCGAGATGAATATGTTTTGGTTCGTAATCCTATGAATATTCATCAAATTGGGAGAATCAATTTATCTCCAAATGTAGTTGATGGAATAGTTCTATGGACAAAAAATCCGATGCCAATGTTCAAACGACTTTCAGAGCTTGAAAAATATAATTATTATTTTCAGTTTACTTTGAATGCCTATAACAAAGATGTTGAACCTAACATTCCCTCGAAAAATGATATTATAATACCTGCATTTCAAAGACTTTCAAGAGAAATTGGAAAAGAGCGTGTAGTATGGAGATATGACCCTATTTTTTCAATGAGCACTATACAATGGAATACCATTGTAAGTATTTCAACCTTTTGGCATCAAGACTGGAAGATTACACTGAAAAATGTACAGTGAGTTTCTTGGATTTGTACCGGAATACAGCCCGAAATACTCAACCATTAAACCTTCAAAAGGAAACCATACAACAGCAAATTGAACTCATCCAGCGCTTTTCAGAAATAGCAGGTGAACACGGACTTTATATAGATACTTGTGCAGAAGCAACTGATTTCAAACGTTTTGGGGTTGAGCATGCACATTGCATTGATAAAAACCGCCTTGAAAGGTTGGGACACTACAATTTATGTGTTGAAAAAGACCCGAATCAACGACTTGAATGTGGTTGCATTGCCAGTATAGACATTGGCACATATAATACTTGTAAAAATGGCTGTTTATATTGCTATGCTAATTATAGTTTGAAAACAGTTGATAAGAATTCTCATCAGCACAATCCTAATTCTCCACTTCTTTTTGGCGAAATAGGGCCAGACGATATAATAAAAGAGCGAAAGGTTAAATCGTGTAAACAATGCCAGATTTCCCTTTTCGATTTTTAATGCCAATAAAAACGCCGGACACAGCAGCCGCAAGGCCACCGTGTCCGGCTATTTCTGTGTTGCTAATGGCACATTACTTTCTCTAAAAATAATGTGTCATTGTCGAGCTGGCGGTATCACTCACCCGCAAAATCAAACCTCTGTCCATCAAAATCAGCATCGGTCATGCGCTCCAACTTTGCAATGGTGCCGTTTGCCAGCCTCCGCATTTCCATGTCCATGTCCGGCAGTGCGGCCATCATCCGCGCCATCGTTCGGCGGCGGTCAGAGGTGTGGTACATACAGATCAAATTTTCTTCTTCCACGCTAAAATTCATGTGTCAGACCTCCATTTTGTGTTGCTTATTGCGGGCCGCTGCCTTTTTCGGGCTGGCGGCCTGTTTTGTTTCGGAAAGCTGCTTGCGGACGGAAGTGCGGGGCTTGCAGATGCCCTTGTCCCGGTTTTCGTTTTTGCCAACCAGCGCGTAGATGCCGAAACGGTCTTTCACGCTGGACAGGTGCAGGGACTTGTACGGCAGCATGGCAAGCAGCTGGTCCGTATCCCGACTGGATGCCAGTTTGGTGAAGTAGGGCGATACCTCCACCATAAAATGATTTTTGTCCGGGCTGTTGGGAGCAGCCAGCCGCTTCATATCTGCCGCGATACGCTGCGCCTCGGCCTCGATCAGCAGTGTGCAGTGCCGCAAGATGTTCTTGAAATCACCGGGCCGTGCCGGTTCTCGGCTGCGCTGCTCCTGCCGGATGGCCGCTTGCAGAAGTTCCGGGTCACGGGGCTGCATTTCATACCGCACGAACTCTCCAAAATATTTGTCCGAGCGGCTGTCGAAATGCTCTTTCGGGCCAATCTCCCGCATCCCGCTTTCGTAGATCAGGCGATTGGCGCCCACGGGCAGGGCGGCATCCCGGATATACTGGAAATGCTGCTGATAGTCCAGTTCATACAGATTGCCTTGCACAGTTCCGTTGGCCGCGCCGGTCAGCTCCACCGCATAGGCAAGAATCCTGTCATGGGTCTGTTCGCCGCAGAATTTCCATGTGTTGTAGGCTTGGGTGTCTTTGAGCAGCACATCCCGTTCCCGGAAACAGAATGTTCCAGAGGGCCGGGACAGCCACAACAGCAGCTTATCTTCCGGCTGGTCGCTGCGGGCGGCCTCCCGCAGCATCTTAATGTCAAAGGCAAAATCGCTCTGATAGTACGCAGTGTTCTGGCGCATAATGGCTTCCAGTGCGGCGATCACATCCATGTTTTCGAATTTTTGCACGGTTTACACCTCCAATTCCTTTGTCTTTTCCCGTGGCGGCGATTGCTTGCTCTGCTCCTTTTTCGCGGCGTCCAGCTGTGCCCGGATGGACGGCTTTTTCGGTTTTGCGGCGCGGGACTTCTTGGCTTTCGGTGCCTTTTCCTCGGCCTTGACTGCGGCGGCAAGGTCCGTCAGAGAGATTTGTTCTCCGGCTTTTGCTTTGGCCTCCAACTCGCCAGAGAGGGCGCATTGTTCAGCACACCGTCAATCATGTTTTCGTTCTGTTCGGTGGAAGTTCTGCGGTGCGCAGCGGGTTTTCCCGCAAGAACTCCGGCACCTGCTGAAAGCCTACGCTGTCGCAGTAGTGGGCGGTGTCCTGCCCGTTCTGGTGCAGCACCACTACATCCGAAACAGACAGCGAATGCCCCTTAAAGTCTGCCGGATGGTCTACATTGAATGTGCGGTAGATGTCCTCCAACGTGGTACCAGCAGTCAGCGGCGCGGCATACACCTCCATATAGTTTGCCTTATCCACGGTCCGGCCAGCGGCCTGCAGGCGGTCGTAAGGCTCAAAACGGTAATCACGGGTGGAATCTTCATTGCGCAGCTGGTAGATGGAAAGCTGTCCTGCTGCGGTGCTTCAAAGCCTGCCGCTGCGTATTCCTCTACGGTCATTCCGGCAGCAGCAGCTTCCTGCGCGATCTCGGCCTGTACCTGTGCCTTATAGTCCTGCAAGGTCTGGTCAAAGTCGGCCATCTTGGGCGGTTCCGGCAAGTCATACTGGCCTTGGTTGAGCAGCGGGCGGCAGTCCTGCACATAGGCCACAACAGCGTTGTAATAGGCCGCCTGTTCCGGCGAAATGTTCTGCCCCTCCTGCAAAGCGGTGGCGGCGGTCTGCTCCATAGCGGAAAGATTGCAATGTTGTTTGAGGTACGGGATAAACTCGGTCAGCACCATTTCCCGCTCTGCCTTGTCTTGTTCCCAAGCTTCCGGGCCTTTGTTGTGCAGAACAAAATTTTTCCAGTTCTCATCCTTGGCGTAGTATTCGTGGTAGTTCTGGATATGCTGAACCAAAGAACCCTCTCCGTCACCAAAATCCTGCCGTCCCTCGTAGTTGTCGGGCTGGCCGTTCAGGGTAAAATCAATACGGAATGCAGTCTTGTCGTACCAGCCGCCCGTGTAGCCGTCCTTTTCCCGGTCCGTGTGCTGGGCGGTGTCCAATTCTTCAAAGGCGCGGTTTGCCACGGACAGCGGCATGATTTCGCCGTCCTGCAGCTTGTCACTTTCGCTCCAAAGAATTGTGACCGTAGGCTCTGCGGCGGGGTCTGGAATTTTAATGGGCGCGGGAATTTCGTTTGCCTTTTCTGCGGCCTCTTGGAACGCAGCCAGCTTATCGCCCAACAGAACTTCCGTCACTGCGGCAGTCTGGCCCAGCAGGTTAAGTGCCTCTACTCCGGCATCTTTCAGGGTCAGACCGGGCGCGTCCAGCTGCCCGCCATCCAGAGCCTTGTTGTCCGGGCCATACAGGGTGTAGTCATAGCCAGAATCACAGGTCTGGATGAACAGGGTGCTGCCGTTGTCCAGCGCAAATGCGGCTTCCTGTGCGGCGGAAAGGTCTGCTTCCCGCTGCTGGCGCAGTTCTGCCAGATGTTCGTCCAGCGCGGAGATCAGTTCATGGGCCGCATTGCGGATAATTTCCAGAGAGGCTTTCAACTCGGCCAGTTCCCGGCCCGAACTCCACCCGGCCACATAACCAAAGGAATACTCGGATGTGTCCAGCCGTAGTGCTGGCAGACGGCATAGGCTACGCTTTCGGCTTGCACCTCGCGGGTGCGGCTGTCCGGGCGGTTGGTCTGTTCCGGGTCGGTGGGGTCGATGGCGTGAAGTTTGGCGTGGGCAATTTCATGGATAGCCGTCTTGATGGTCTGTAACTGGCTCATGCCCTCTTGGATGGCAATGCGGTTGTCGAGCAGATGAAAGTACCGTGCGCCCCGCCCTCTATGTCCTCAAACCCGATGGGCACCGGGGATGCCTGTTCCAACGCCTTGAAAAAATCTTGGTAGTCCTGCACGCTGCCAGAAAGCTCATTCACAGCAATGGACGGCAGCGGTTCGCCCTCGGTCTGGCTGACATCGAACACGGATACCACCTTGAAAGCCGGAATCTGTACCGTTTTTTCCTCGGTCAGCGGCTTGCCGTCCTTGTCCAGAACCGGCTTGCCCTGTTCGTCCAGCTTTTCCATCTTCTGCTTGACCTTGTACGGTGCAGGGGCCAGAATTTTGATGCCTTTTTCGCCTTTCTTTACAGTGCGGTGGAACGTGTCTTTCCACTTGTTGAAACCCGCCACCAGCTGTCCGCCCTGCATGGCGATCAGCAAGGTGTTGTTGAAGCTGTAATTGTGGAATTTTGCCATCGTGGTAAGATAGGCTTTGTAGCGGTCACTGTCGAATAATTCTTGAATGCCTGTTTCCAGCCGGTCCGTGATTTCTTTCATTCGCTCTGCGCTGTCCTTGCCGTTCAGGATGATGGGAAGAACTTTCTGCGGTTTTGTTTCGGCTTGAACAGGCGGCGGGATGTTGGCCGAATCTCGCAAAACTTCCGGCGCAGGAAAGGACAGTACCCGGTATTCCTCTGGCACGGGCTGTCCCTCATGGACTTTCTGCCACACATCCCCGCTTTTGACAAGGTAGCCGTACTCGGTGAACGCGCCCTGCTCCTGCTGAGCCACATATCGTCCAAACTGTGCCGTGTCAATGCCGCCTTTCCATTCCTCCGGCATATCCACCATGCCGGAGCGGTTCAGATAGTAGTCGCCCAGCTGGGCAGGCCCGTGCACATCCGGCAGATGCACATAGTAGTCCACGTTTTCGGGAAAGTCGGTGATTTTCCCGATGCTGGAAAGCTCACTCTGCGGGGTTTGTAGAGCGGCGTTCAGCTCTGTGCGTTCTGCATTGGAAAGCGTTTCCAGCCTTGCTGCCAGAAAGTTCAGTTCGTCCACATTGGATGCCAGCACCATGTTGTAGGGGATGGCAAAACGCTTTTCTTCCTCGCAAAATAGCCGGAAATGAAAAGGCCCTGCGGATTATCGGACGAAATTCCGATTTGTCGCAGGGCCGCTTGTACCTGTTCGGTTGTAGTGGGCAGGTCCAGCCAGACGCCATCCCTGCCTTGCTGCTGCCGATTTTGCAGCTGGATGGAAAATAATTCGCTCATTTGGTCACACTCCTTTTTTGCTATCCTACGGATAGAGAGAGCCGGTTATGGCAAAATGAATGCTTCACCTTACCATAACCGGCCCTCGTATTTTTGCCTTACTCTTTGCGCTCTACCCGGTAATTGACGTACTTGCCTCCCGTATCTGCTAGAAGCACCGTTGCATCATAGGTTTTGCCTGTCTTTTCGGAATTCAGCACCAGCAGTTTCTTCAGTTCAGGCTTCATCGCTCTAACCCCCTTTGATTAATTTTTTCTTTAGCGCGTTTCGGCTGCTGGGCCGCTTTCTGCTTGGCTGCTGTCAGCACCTTGCGGATGGAGGGCCGCTGCTCCTTGGAGAGTGTTTTGGCCGTGAACTCCCGGAACGCCTGTTCCAGATTGTCCGCATCCTTGGCCTTGAAGATCACGATGTAGTGGGGCGGCTGGGTGGTCTTGTCCTTGCGTAAGGTAAAGTCCACGCCGTACTTCTTGGCGCAGGGCTTGAACGCCCGATGTTCGCTCCGTGACTTCAATGTTGGTCAGGGCTGCGCCGTGGGCTTTCAGCTGTTTCAGGCTTTGCTTGCCGTGGTGCAGCTTTGGCCCCTTGGCCCGGTGCTGCAAATATTTTTTCAGGGCAGCTTGCAGCGCTTGGGCGGTGAGTTTGCCCGTTTTCATGGACAGGGCAATGGTTTTCTGGGTGACTTCTTCCTGCATTCAGCATTCCTCCTTGGCAGGTAGTCGGAAAAGCGGCAGCTAGGGTGGAACCACCAGCCGCCGCAGGTAAAGTGTTCTCATGGATGGGTACTCCTTTCGGTCAGGTGTTGGGCGGGCGGCCCCAATCGGGCTGTGCCATGTCGTGCGCCACAAGGGACGCATAGTAGCTGTTGATGGTGCTGGGTGCGTTAAAGAGCATAGCCCGCAGGTATTGCTTGATGTTGCGGACTTTGGTGGTGTTGTCCCGCAGGCAGTCCATGACGAACTCGATGTGATGGCTGTCCAGCTTCAGGAACTTTGCCTTGACCAACTCTGCCGGGTAATCGTCCCCGGCCACCCGGATGGACTTGCGGTTGGTGCAGACGGTTTCCAGCAGGATGTCCACGATCTCGTCCAGCTGTTCCCGGTCTATCCGGGGATTCTGGATGAGGGTGTCATACTCGATGTTCTCCAAAATCAGGTCCCGGTAGATTTGATAGGCTGCTTCCTTTCGGCTTCCTATCCGTTCCGGCAGCGGTGCCGCTGCCTCGTCCTCGTCCAAAGGCAAGGGGTTTGGGGAATGGATAGGAATGGAATCGGTATTTAATCCCTCTTTCTTTTGTTTTTCTGTAATTAGTTTATCTTTATTTAATTGCATTGGATTTTCCAACGTAGGGTTTTCCTGCGTGGGATTCTCCAACGTTGGATTTTCCAATGTAGGTGAAACCGATGCAGGAACGGGCTGCGGCAGCTCGAAGATCACATAGTCTGCACCGCGCAGCCGTCCTTTCTCGTCCCGTTCTCTGGAACGCTGGATGTAGCCTGCCTGTTCCAGTTCCCGGATAGCCTGCCGTATCGCGTCTATGCTTTCCCGGTTGATACGGGCCAGCCCTTGCAGGGTGTAGTCCCAATCTTCCGGCAGGGAGAGCATTTGGGAGAGTAAGCCTTTGGCTTTCAGGGACAAGGCCCGGTTCCGCAGGTGGTGGTTTGACATGACCGTGTAGCCGCTGTTCTTTTCTACCCGAAAAACTGCCATTTCACGGATGTCTCCTTTCTGTTTTTGGACAAAGAAAAAGCCGCAGGCTTTTTGTGAAAGTCTGCGGCTATGCCGATTGTTAGATATTCAATTCTTTGTGTTTCCGCACTCCATATCAATTACCACCGAAACGGTGATGTGATTTTCAATGCGTTTATTGCGGAGCTTATCGCCCTCGCCATCGAACACAACATGACGAGAAAACAACGTAAAGCGGATGATTTCCACTAGATTCCTCTTTGTAGCGAAACTATCGCTTCCACATGCTCACTGTGAGGGAACATATCCACCGGCGTGCTGCTCTCCACTTTGTATCCCTTCCGGGTCAGCAGCTCCAGATCCCGGGCCAGCGTGGCCGGGTTGCAGCTCACGTAGACCACACGCTTCGGGGCCATGCGGGCCACGCTTTCGATAAACTGCGGCGTAGAGCCTCCCGCGGCGGGTCCATAAAGATCACGTCTGCGCGTTCACCAGCCGCAGCGGCTTCGCCGATCCACCGGGTGGCATCTGCGGCAAAGAAGCGGGCGTTCTTCACGCCATTGTGCTTTGCATTGCCTATGGCATCGTGCACCGCTTCGCGGTTCACCTCCACGCCCACTACCTGCTTTGCATGGTCGGCGGCGGTCAGGCCGATGGTTCCGATGCCGCAGTAGGCATCCAGCACCACTTCTTTGCCGGTGAGATGCGCCGCGTCCACTGCAAGGCCGTACAGCACTTCGGTCTGGGTATGATTGATCTGGTAAAAGCTGCGTGGGCTGATGGCATAGGTCTTGCCGCAGAGGGTATCCAGAATGAAGCCCTTGCCGTACAGCACCTTTTCCGCTTCACCCAGCACTACGCTGGTTTTGCGGTCGTTCACGTTCTGGACGATGGTGGTGATGGCCACGCCCTGCTTTCCGGCTTCGGTCAGCAGGGCTTTGACAAAGTTCTTGGCACCCGGCAGCACCGGCTGAGCCGTCACCAGCACCACCATCACCTGCCCGGTCATAACACCCCGCCGCAGCAGGCAGTGACGCAGAAGGCCGGTGCCCTTATCCTCATTAAAAGGCTGGTAATGGCAGGTGCCCGCTGCCGCACGCACGGCCAGCATGGTCTTATCCAGCACTTCGTCCTGCAAAAGGCAGCTTTCCACCGGCAGCACCTTGTGGCTGTTTGCCGCATAGATGCCGGAGGTAAGTTTTCCACCCCAGCCGGTGGTAAAGGTGGAGATCACCTTGTTCCGATAGTGGTACGGCGTTTCCATGCCCCGGATGTGCTCCACCGGGCCGTACTTCCCCAGCAGCTTTTTCACGGTCTCTTCTTTCTGTTTCAGCTGTGCGGCGTAGTCCATGCCCAGCATCGGGCAGCCGCCGCAATTTTTGGCACGCAGTTTGCAATCCATCTTCCGCTCTCCTTTTTACCCATAAGGGTCATACAGATCATATTCTTCCGCTTCCAGATGCTTTTCCTCCAGCACCTTCATGGCCTGTTCCAGCTCGCTCTGGCCGCAGCCGCTCTCGCTGACCAGCGCGCGCACCGCCGCCGCAAGGTCGCCGCCAAAGAGGGTGTCCAGCCGTTCCCGCATACTCCACACGTTGTAGGCGCGCTGGGTGATGGCCGGAGTGTAGGTATTGCGGTTGCCATCCTTGCCGCTTTTCACCCAACCCTTTTCTTCCAGCCGGTAAAGAAAGTTGAGCACGGTAGCCGGTGCCCAGCCCTTTGCGCGCAGCTTTTCGTCGATGTCCCGCCGGGTCGCGGGCGCACGGCAGGCCCACACCGCCAGCATCACCTGCTCCTCTGCCGCCGAAAGCGGCTTTACACTGTCCGGGATGCCGTACATCCTGCTGTTCTCCCTCCTTTTGGCATCTTTTTTGCTTTTACGTTTGTCTTTGTTTTATTATTATACCAATTTCTGCGCCAAAGCGCAAGAGCCGGAAACGCCGATGAAATCAGGCTTTTTCAGCTCTATTTTACATTTGTCTTTGTTTTTGTTTTTCCATCAAGGACATTTGTGTGCTTTGTGCCCGCACAGGGGCTTTTGCGCCGTATCTTTGTGCAAAGATGCTCTTGTTTTCATCCCTGCAAAACCGGTATACTACGGCTACAGCAATCAATAGAACGCACCGCAGAAAACCGCGGTGCTGTGCGATACAGGAAAGGGAGAGTTCATTATGGCACGAGTTTACAACTTCAGCGCAGGCCCCAGCATGCTGCCCGAGAAGGTGCTCAAGCAGGCACAGGCAGAGCTGCTCGAGTATGGCGACAGCGGTCAGAGCGTGATGGAGATGAGCCACCGCAGCAAGTGGTTCGATGCCATCATCAAGGACACCGAGGCCACCCTGCGCCGGGTAATGAACATTCCCGACAACTACAAGGTCGGTTTCTTTCAGGGCGGTGCCACCCAGCAGTTTGCCATGGTCCCGCTGAATTTCATGACCACCGGCAAGGCAGATTACCTTGTCACCGGCAATTTCTCGAACCTTGCCGCCAAGGAAGCCGCCAAGTTCGGCGAGGTGAACATCGTTGCTTCCAGCAAGGATAAGAACTTCACCTACATCCCGGACGTGAACGCCATCAACTATGATAAGGATGCCAGCTACATCCACATCTGCCAGAACAACACCATCTTCGGCACTCAGTTTGTCGAGGTGCCGCAGGTGGAGGGTGTGCCTCTGGTAGCCGACATGAGCTCCATGATCCTCTCCAAGCCCGTGGATGTGACCAAGTACGGCTGCATCTACTTCGGCGTGCAGAAGAATGTGGCCCCCGCCGGTATGGCCATTGCCATCGTCCGCGATGACCTGCTGGGCCATGCCGCCGACAATGTGCCCACCATGATGAACTACACCACCCTGCTGGGCAAGGACAGCATGTACAACACGCCCCCCTGCTGGTGCATCTATATGACCGGTCTGGTGCTCAAGTATCTGGAAAATGACATCGGCGGTCTTGCCAACATGCAGAAGATCAACGAAGCCAAGGCCAAGGTGCTGTACGACTATCTGGATGGTCAGGACTTCTTCACGAATCCTGTGGAGCACCGCTACCGCAGCACCATGAACGTCACCTTCACCAGCCCCAATGCAGATCTGGACAAGAAGTTCTGCGCCGAAGCTGCAGAAGCAGGCTTCGTGAACCTGAAGGGTCACCGTCTGGTGGGCGGTATGCGCGCTTCCATTTACAACGCAATGCCCGCCGAGGGCGTGGACAAGCTGGTGGACTTCATGGAGAAGTTCCGCAAGGAGAACGCGTAAAACCCTCTCAGCCTCACTTCGTTCGGCAGCTCCCCCGAGGGGGAGCTTTTTATCAGAGGGACAACTTGATCGAACCCGCTTTCTAAGCTCGCCCTTCGGGAGAGCTGGCACGGCGCAAGCGTGACTGAGAGGGTTCCTGTATAATAGAAGGGAAATCTGGACTATGTACACCATCAAAACTTTGAACGCCATCAGCCCGGTGGGTCTGGCAAAGCTGAACAACAAGCAGTTTGACGTGGCTGTGGACACCGATGCCCCGGACGGCATCCTTGTGCGCAGCGCCGACATGCTGAATACCGCCTTCAACGACAATCTTCTGGCCATCGCCCGCGCCGGTGCCGGCGTGAATAACATCCCGCTGGACCGCTGCAGTGAGCAGGGCATCGTGGTGTTCAACACCCCCGGTGCCAACGCCAACGCTGTGGCCGAGCTGGTGATCGGCATGCTGATCGCCGGCAGCCGCAATGTGGCTGTTGCTGCCCAGTGGTGTCAGGGCCTGGTCGGCGACCCCGCCATGGCAAAGACCGTGGAAAAGGGCAAGAAGCAGTTCGTGGGCAACGAGATCAAGGGCAAGACGCTGGGTGTCATCGGTCTGGGTGCCATCGGCTCCCGCGTGGCTAACTGCGCCATTGAGCTGGGCATGGAGGTCTACGGCTACGACCCCTACATCTCCATTGATGCCGCATGGAACCTGAGCAGTCAGGTACGCCACTGCGTGAACCTGAACGACATGCTGCCCCTGTGCGACTACATCACCATCCATGTGCCTACCTGCCACCACCAAGGACACCATAAACGCCCAGACCCTTGCCCTGTGCAAGGACGGCGTGAAGATCCTGAACTACGCCCGCGGCGAACTGGTGAACGCCGAAGCGCTACTGGAAGCCATGGAGACCGGCAAGGTGTCCGGCTACATGACCGACTTCCCGTCTGAGGCCATTCTGGGCAAGCCCGGCATCGTGTGCACCCCGCATCTGGGCGCTTCCACCCCGGAAGCCGAGGACAACTGCGCCGTGATGGCTGCAAAGGAGCTGAGCGACTACCTGAAGAACGGCAACATCATCCACTCGGTGAACATGCCGGAGGTCAACCAGCCCCGCGCCGGCGGCAAGCGCATCTGCATCATCCACAAAAACGAGCCCGGCATGATCAGCCAGATCACCGCCCTGACCACCGAAGCTGGCCTGAACATCGAGAACATGGTGAACAAGAGCAAAAAGAACATGGCCTACACCATGCTGGATGCTACCGGTGCTGTGGACAAGAAGCTGGCCGAAAAGCTGGCTGCCATCCCCGCCGTGATCCGGGTACGCATCCTGTAAAGCAAAACGGTTTAAAATGCCCGCCGCGTCGCTCTTGGCATCTTCAGCGGAAAACGATTTTTATTTTAGCAACCCGGAAAAGTCTGCGGATTTTTCCGGGTTGCTTTTTCACAGAGAAGGGCCGTAGCGGCAAACCGCATTTCCAAACCAGGATTTTTTATAAACTGGAAATTCTTTCTCGTCCCATCTGCCGGTTAGTTTCCATTTACAAACTGTAGTTTGTCTTAAAAAACGCGTTAGAGATAGCTTTTTCTAACTACACATCGTAAAAAGTTTACATGTATTAACATTCAAGAAAAAGCTTGAAAATGGTAAATTCTGTGCTACAATAGGCTCGACAGAAGGGAAATGTCCACCCTGTTCTCCGGCTTTTGGGCCGGTATATTCATCTTACAGGTCCTGCGGTGCAGGGCCTCTGACAGGAAATAGAAAAGGTAGGGAAGTTACTATGGATATCAAGAAGATCGCACTGTTCGCCGCCGGCACTCTGTTCGGTTCTGCCGGTTTCAAGCTGCTGTCCAGCAAGGATGCCAAGAAGGTCTACACCCAGACCACTGCTGCCGTGCTGCGCATGAAGGACTCCACCATGGAGACCGTCAGCAAGGTCCAGGAGCAGGCTGGTGACATTCTGGCCGATGCAAAGGCCATCAACGAGGCTCGTGCTGTTGAAGCCGAGGCTGCTGTGATCGAGGATGCCGCCGAGGAGACCACCGAAGAGACCGCTGAGTAATTTTCGGTTCGTAAAGCATTGAAAGCCCCAACGTGGCTTTCGAGCCGCCTTCGGGCGGCTCTTTTTTGTGAGAGTGGGGCCGCAGGCGTGCAGGGTATAGCAGCCTGACGCTGCGGCAAAAAGATAGAGAAGGATATTTGATATATGAAATGTACCATTCTGCATGAAGGCAAAGGCCGGATGCGCGTGCATGTGGAAAACGTCCGCATGACTTTGCACCGTGCCGATGTGCTGGAAGCATATCTGAACCACAAAGATGCCATCGTCCATGCCGCCGTTTACGAGCGCACCGGCGATGTGGTCATTACCTATACCGGCAAGCGCACCGCCGCCATTGCCATTCTGGCAGGCTATAAGTTCGATGTGGCCGAGTATGACGCTCTGGTCACCTCCGCCGACAGCCGCAGGCTGAACCGGGAATATCAGGATAAAATGTTCGATTTGGTGGCAGGCCGCTGCCTGCGCAAGCTGTTCCTGCCCGCACCCCTTGACGCTGCCTACACGGCATTCCGCTCCATCCGCTTCCTCTGGAAGGGTGTGCGCTGCGTGCTGAGCCGCAGGCTGGAAGTGGAGGTGCTGGACGCTTTGTCCATCGGCGTCTCGCTGCTGCGCGGCGACTTTGGCACCGCCGGTTCTGTCATGTTCCTGCTGAATCTGGGCTCTCTGCTGGAAGAGTGGACCCGCAAGAAGAGTCTGGACGATCTGGCCCGCAGCATGGCCCTGAACGTGGACAAGGTGTGGGTGCGCAGCCAAGGCACCGAAGTGCTGGTGCCTCTGACCAAAGTACGCTCCGGCGATGAGGTGGTCGTGCGCAGCGGCAACATGATCCCGCTGGACGGCACCGTGCTGGAAGCGAAGCCATGGTGAATCAGGCTGCCCTGACCGGCGAAGCCATGCCGGTGCGCAAGACAGAGGGGTCCACCCTCTATGCCGGCACCGTTGTGGAGGAGGGCGAGTGCGTCTTTATCGCCAAGGCCGAGGGCGGTTCCAACCGCTACGACAAGATCGTGGCCATGATCGAGGAATCCGAAAAGCTCAAGTCCAGCACCGAGAACCGTGCGCTGGTGCTGGCCGACAAGCTGGTGCCATGGTGTTTGGGCGCAACGGTGGTCACCTATCTGCTCACCCGCAACGCCACCCGCGCCATCTCCTGCCTGATGGTGGATTTCTCCTGCGCGCTCAAGCTCTCCATGCCGCTGGCCGTGCTTTCCGCCATGCGCGAGTGCGGCAGCTACCACATCACCGTCAAGGGCGGCAAGTATCTGGAAGCGCTGTCTCAGGCCGACACTATCGTGTTCGACAAGACCGGCACCCTCACCCGTGCCACCCCGCAGGTAGTGGAGGTCGTGCCCTTCTCCGGCTGCAACGAGCGCGAAGTTCTGCAGCTGGCCGCATGTCTGGAAGAGCACTTCCCCCATTCCATGGCCAACGCCGTGGTGCGTGCCGCCAAAGAGCGCGGCATTTCCCATGAGGAGATGCACTCCGAGGTGGAGTACATCGTGGCCCACGGCATTGCAAGCCGCGTGGGCGGCCAGCGCGTGGTCATCGGCAGCCACCACTTCGTCTTTGAGGATGAAAAGTGTACCATCCCCACAGCCGAGCAGCAGAAGTTCGATGCCCTCAAGCCCGCGTATTCGCACCTGTACATGGCTGCCAGCGGGCAGCTGGTGGGCGTCATCTGCATTTCCGACCCGCTGCGCCCGGAAGCCGCCGCTGTGCTGAACGGACTGCGTGCGCTGGGCATCCGGAACACCGTCATGATGACCGGCGACAGCGAGCGCACCGCTGCCGCCATTGCAAAGCAGGTGGGCGTGGACCGCTTCTTTGCCGAGGTGCTGCCCGAGGACAAGGCAAACTTCGTCCAGCAGGCCAAGGCCGAGGGCCACACCGTGGTGATGATCGGCGACGGCATCAACGACTCCCCCGCTCTGTCTGCTGCCGACATTGGCATCGCCATCAACTCCGGCGCTGCCATCGCCCGCGAGATCGCAGACGTGACCATCAAAGCTGACAGTCTGGAGGAACTGGTGGCCCTCAAGGCCATCGCCAACTCTCTGCAAAAGCGCGTGCACGCAAACTACCGCTTCGTGCTCACCTTCAACTCGGCCCTCATCGCGCTGGGTGCTCTGGGCATCCTGCAGCCGGCCTCCTCTGCCATGCTGCATAATCTCTCCACCATCGGCATCAGCCTGAAGAGCATGACCAATCTCCTGCCGGAGAACAAGGCTCCGCAGCTGAAAGCATAATTACCGCAAAAAATAACGCCGTGTCCGAACATTCGACACGGCGTTATTTTTATCTGTTATTCCAGCCCGATCTGCTGTGCATACTCTTCCAGCAGCTCCCGCTCCAGGAACGGGGTCTTGACACCCTCGCGGTCACGGTAGGTCTCGTGGCCCTTGCCAATGACGGCGATCAGGTCGCCCTCCTGCGCGTGATCCACTGCGTAGTGCAGCGCATCCAGACGGTCGGGGATTTCCACAAACTTTGCGTCCGGGTTGCCCTTGTTCATGCCCACGCGGATATCAGCAAGGATGTCCTCCACCTTTTCAAAGCGGTTGTTGTCCTCAGTGAGGATGGAGAAATCGGCCATTTTGGCGCAGATCTCGCCCATGCCATAGCGGCGCAGCTTGGAGCGGTTACCGCCGCAGCCGAACACCACCACCAGACGGTGGGGCTTGTAGGCCCGCAGAGTGGTGAGCAGGCTTTCGGTGGACACCTCGTTGTGAGCGTAGTCCAGCAGGATGGTGAACTTCTTGCTGATGGGCACCAGCTCCACGCGACCCTTGACCACGCACTTGCCAAGCCGTCGTGGATCGCCTGATCCGGCAGGCCCAGCACCTTGCCCACCGCCAGAGCTGCCAGCGCGTTGTACACGCTGAACTCGCCGGGCATATTCACCTTCACATCCATCTCGTCCTTGCCGGTCACATGGAACTTCACGCCCAGAAAATCGTGGGTGCGCAGCAGTTCAAAGCCGGTCTCGCGGTAGTCCGCCTGCTCAGCGCGGCCATAGGTGACCAATTTGCAGGTATGGCCTTCCAGCAGGCTTCGGTGTTCTCATCGTCAATGTTCACCACGCCCACGTCGCAGCGCTTGAACAGCTGGCCCTTCCAGCTGCGGTACTCCTCAAAGGTCTTGTGCTCACCGGGGCCGATGTGATCCGGCGAAAGGTTGGTGAACACGCCCACATTGTAGTGCACACCGGCCACGCGGTCCATCATCAGGCCCTGGCTGGAAACCTCCATCAGCGCGGTGTCACAGCCTGCATCCAGAAACTCCCGGAAGGTCTTTTGCAGTTCGTAGCTTTCCGGAGTGGTGTTGGCAGTTTCCTTGTGGCGGCCATATAATAAATGCCGTTGGTGCCGATCATGCCCACCTTGCGGCCTGCAGCTTCCAGCACGCTCTTGATCATGTGGGTGGTAGTGGTCTTGCCCTTGGTGCCGGTCACACCGATCATGGTCATCTGGCGGGACGGGTTGCCGAAAAGGTTCGCGCTCATCAGAGCCATGGCATAGCGGCTGCTTTCCACCTTGACCACGGTCACGCCCGGCATGGCGGAAAGGTCGATGTCGTGCTGGATGACCAGTGCGCTGACACCCTTTGCCGCGCAGTCGGCGGCAAACTCATGGCTGTCACGCTGGGTGCCCACGATGCACACGAACAAAAGGCCCGGTGCCGCCTTGCGGCTGTCGTAGATGATATCCGAGATCTCGGTGTCCAGACTGCCCTGCGCGAGGGTAAAGGGCACGCCTTCCAGTAACTGTTCCAGTTTCATACTGCACACGCTCCTCAAAACATTTTGTCATATGGGGTTTTCTTCGTTATTTGTGGTCATGCGGGCGGGGTCGGTCAGCGGTGTTTCTTCCGCAGCTGCCGCCGTATCGTCCGCAGGCTGGGCCGCAGCGGCATCCTCTGCACCGTCTGCCGCAGTATCCTCGGCAGCAGAGGTGTCAGGCTCTTCCGGCACGGTCTTTTCCGGCACAACATAACCGGAGGGCAGGGTCGGCTGGCCCTGTGCAAAGTAAATTTTACGGGTGCTGCCCGCGCTGACATGGCTGAAATCCAGTCTGCCGGTGTCGGTAGGGGCACAACCCTTGCCGTCGGCGTTGGTCAGCACATAGCGTGCGCGGTCCAGCTTATAATCCAGATCGTTCCGTGTACCCAGAAGCACACTGACACGATCCTGATACAAAAATGCCATCTGGTCGGTGTCCGCAAATTCCATGCGGGTCACATCGTCCAGCATCCCATACTCTTCCAGCTTTGCCTGCAGCTCATTCAGCGCATCCAGACGGTCGTCCGTCTGTACCGCTGCCGAAGCTGCTGCCGAACCGGATGCATCCGATGCCGCCGGGTCTGCCTGCGCTGCAAAGGTCAGCTGGTCGCCGGGTGTCACCGACACCGGCTCGCCGCCGTACAGGGTCTTGAGTTCTTCCGGCTGGGCAGACTCGCAGGCCAGGATCTTGAACTGATCCGAGAGGGTCAGCCAGCCGCTCTTCGTCTGCATGGCATAGGTAGGCACCGCCTCGGTCACCTGCACCACCACCGTGTTGGGGTAATCCCGAACCACCCTGATGGATTCCAGCAGCGGGAACTGCTTTTCCAGTTCCGCTTCCTTGGCGGCGGGGTCAAAGCTGAAAATGTTCTCTTCGGTCTGCACACCCAGTGCCTGCAGGATCTGGCTGCTGGAATAGCCGCCCACCTCCTGCACACGGTGCCGTCCGCCGTCTGCACCTGAATGGTGCCGATCTTAAACAGCATGGTCATGGTCAGGTAAACACCGGCGGCGATCACGGCCAGCAGGGTCACAAAGGCCATCCGCCGCCGCAGCATCCGCCGCCGCTTCAGTGCGGCGCGGGTCGGGCGGCGCTTCTTGCGTTTTCCCGCTGTACCGGGTCGCGTGGCTGCTGTTGTGCCGGGCGCAGACGCTGGTTTTTGTAGCGCTGCTGCGCTGCCTGAGCTGCTGTCTTGCGCGGCTTCTGCCCCTGTGAACGGCGCTGCTGCGGCTTGCGGGCCGTGCCGGATGCACGCTGTTCCGGCTGGGCCGTGCGGCTTCGCTGCACGGTACGGTTCCGGTTCTGGCCGCTGGTGCGCCGGGTTCCGCTCTGTTCGGTGCGGCGCGGCTGCGAAGGGAACTCGATGCTGTTATCGGTACGGGTGCGGCGCACCGTACCATTGGCGGTGCGGTCCGGCGCAAAGCTCAGCGGTTCCCCGTTGAAGCCATAGCGCCCGTCCGCACTGCCGGAAGATCCTTTTTGTTGTGAAGGCGGCGGAGTATGCTGCAGGTCTTTCCGCAGGTCGTAGATATTGCCGTTGTTTCTGTTATTGCGGTATTGCTGCATGGCGCACACCTCCTTTCCGGTTTAGGTTTTGTTTTACTTCTGCACCAGTTTCATCAAAGCGTCTGCAATACGGTCAAGGCTGTCATCCACCGACAGGCTGCGGGCATTTTTGCCCATCTCAGCCAGCTTGCCGGGCTGTGCCAGCATGTCGGACACCGTGCTCACCAGCTTTTCGCCGGTCAGATCTTTTTCCTCGATCACCACAGCGGCATCGGCCTTCTGCAGTTCCATGGCATTGAAGTACTGGTGGTTCTCAGCCACATTGGGGCTGGGGATGAGCACGGCTGCACGGCCAACAGCTTCCAGCTCGGCCAGCGTCAGCGCACCGGCGCGGCTGATGACAAGGTCTGCCGCAGCCAGCAGTTCCGGCATATTGTTGATGTATTCCTTCACCACAAGGCCGTCGCCCTCCGCGAAGTTCTTTTCCTTTTCCAGATCCTTGAACAGCTGCACACCGTACTGGCCGGTAGCGTGGAGATGCAGCACCGGCTTCTTCTCGTGCTGTTCCCATGCACACAGGTCGGCCACCACCTCGTTGACGCGGCGTGCGCCAAGGCTGCCGCCGAAGGAAAGGATCACCGTGCGGTCGCCCGCGCCCAGCTCAGCGCGGATGGCATCGCGGTCCTTTGCCTTGGTGAACACCTCCGGGCGCACCGGATTGCCCACCACGATGGTCTTATCAGGTGCGCCCAGCTTTTCCACAGCAGCAGGCACGGCGGCAAACACGAGATCTACATCCGGTGCCAGCAGCTTGTTGGTCACGCCGGGGAAGGCGTTCTGCTCATGAATGGCGGTGTGGATGCCCATTTGGCGGCACAGCGCACCACCGGGCCGGACACATAGCCGCCGCAGCCGATCACAAGATCGGGTTTGACCTCCTTCATAATGGCCTTTGCCTTGGGGCCAGAGAGGGCCAGATTCCACAGCGTAACGATGTTGCGCTTGATGTTGTTCAGCGACAGCCTGCGCTGGAAACCGGTGATCTCGATATGGTGGAAGGGATAGCCCGCCTGTCCTACCAGACGGTACTCCATGCCCTCCTTGCGGCCGGCAAAGTGGATCTCGGCAGAAGGGTCTGCCTTTTTGATAGCACCTGCAATGGCAAGTGCCGGGTTGATATGGCCGGCAGTGCGCCGGCAGCGATCAGAACTCGCATGACGATTCCTCCTCTATTATTAGTGCATCTGGGCAGGCCAGTGGGGAGCTCCCACTGGCCTGCGCCCTCAAAACAGTCGTTACAGTTCATTGCGCGCACGGCGGGCATCGTCCAGATTGATGGTACGGTCCTTCAGCTCCGCATCACGCTGAGCCTTTGCAGCCTGCCGCTGTGCGTGGGCCGCTGCCCTCTGCTGCGCCGCCCGCTCTCCGTTGCGCCCAATGTTCACCATCACGCCCATTTCTGCCAGCAGCAAGATCAGACTGGTGCCGCCGGACGAGAAAAACGGAAGGCTGATGCCGGTATTCGGGATGGTGTTGGTGACCACGGCGATGTTGCAGAACACCTGCCAGGCGATCTGCGCCATAATGCCAATCCCCACCATGGTGCAGAACTGGTTCTCGGCCTTATAGGCGATCATCAGGCCCTGCGCTATGAGCAGTATGAACAGCACGATGATGAGCACCGCACCGATGAAGCCCAACTCTTCACACACCACACTGAAGATGAAGTCGTTGGTGCTTTCCGGCAGCCAGAGCTGCTTTTCCACGCTGTTGCCAAGGCCAAGGCCCTTCAGTCCGCCGGAGCCGATGGCGTACAAGCTCTGCTTGGTCTGGTCGTTCAGCGCTTCCAGATCATCGGACCATGTGTTCAGGCGGTCCTGCAGATAGCCAATGGATTCCACCAGCGTCAGAGCCGGTTTCAGCAGCAGAGCCGCCGCCGCGGCCCCGCACCATGTCAATACACCGCCGCAGCCGGTCAGCATGAGGATGGTGCCCACGATGGCGGTGGTCAGCAGGATGCCGGACATGTGCGGCTCTAAAAACAGCAGCAGCACCACCGGCACCAGCGGCAGCACCGGCACGATCAGCTGCCTTACGATGCGGATGAACAACCAATCCTTTGGCTTGATCTTTTCTCTCAGCGACGGGCTGAACCGGCCGATCTGCGGCGCACTTGCCGCCAGATGGGACGAGAGCAGGATCATCTCAAACTTTGCCACCTCAGAGGTTTGCAGAGTCAGGCCGCCCAGACGGATCCAGCGGCGGCAGCCGTTCAGCGGTGCAAAGGTCAGCGTGACGGCCAGCATGGCCAGCACCACCCAGTACAGCGGCTTGCTCGCCCAGCGCAGAAAGCGGTGATCCACATAGCTCATGACTACCATACAGCCAATGCCAATGGCCATGCAGATAGCCTGCTGCTTGATGTAGTGCAGGCTGTCGCCCATGCGCAGGTAGCCGGTGGTGTAGCTTGCGCTGTACAGCATTACAAGGCCGAACACCATGATAATGGCCAGCGTTGCCAGCCAGTTGAGCAGCAGCCGGTTCCATGGTCCCGGGTCCCGCTGCAGCGGCGGCACCCATGCACTTTCTTTTTGGTTTTTATGTTGTCTGCGGGTGGCTGCCATTGCCACGCCCCCTTATTTTCAGAATCAGGCGCTCAGGCCCAGCGTGCCAGACGCACGGCCAGCGCCAGCCCGCACACGCTCAGTGCGCACAGGCTGTAAAAAATATTCACTGCACTCATGCCGCGCTTTTCCAGCCAGCGGTGCAGCGGTGCCGCCGCAAACAGCGGCCTGCCCTTCCAGCGGCAGAACAGGACCTGCAGCACCACCATGCCGCCCTCCACCCAGAAGGGCAGTGCCAGCGGGATGCTCAGCTCTGCGTAGCCAATGCACAGCGGGATGCAGCCAATGGCTCCCGCTGCATACAAGCAGCCGCACCGGCCGGGGTGCAGCTTTGCCGGTGGAAAATCCCACAGCAGAAAGGCCATCAGTGCACCGGCCAGTGCCGCCGGGAATACTGCCAGCGGGAACCAGCCAGCTGTGTTTCCAGCATCATCAGGCCCAGCATGGCCGCAAAGGCCGCGCCGCACACCGTGCCGTCGGCACCGTCG
>ENA-OQDD01000203-OQDD01000203.1-human-gut-metagenome-genome-assembly--contig:-NODE-203-length-24973-cov-1.839049_pt1 | contig 24973 bp, 22 predicted proteins | sample MGYA00242507_ERZ504598 | MGnify/ENA primary metagenome ERZ504598 (study PRJEB26092, sample SAMD00036318) | human gut metagenome | host: Homo sapiens | study: EMG produced TPA metagenomics assembly of...
GTGTTCAAAATTGGCAGAAGTATTTGTAAAAGAAAATATAGATATTATGAGAAAAAGGTATTCCATATTTGGTCATTGTACTGGTGCAATTTTAGGTTATGAAATAGCAAGACAACTAATGAAAAAACGGGAAATGAACCAACTGTAATAATTGCACGTCGAGTTCTCAGGAGCCAGCGATAATACCAAAAGAAGCGATACTATTAGCAGGGGCATCGGATTCAGAAATACAAGCTACTTGGAAACAGAAAGATTGGTGGATAAATCTATTTTGGAGATGCCAGAGTTTCAGGAATATTTATTTCCGATACTGCGAGCGGTATTTTAGGCTTTTTGCCAGCTATCACGCAAGTTATCATAAGTTTAATTGTCCTATTATTACTATTTATGATCCATTTGATTCAAAATTAATAAAGGATGATGTGCAGGGCTGGGGAAAATATACAACTAAATATGAAGAAAGATATATTGAAGGGGGACATTATGCAGCTTTGAAAAATATACAGCAGATAACTGAAAAAATAAATCAAATTATAGAAAGATGAGGAAAAATACATGGAGAAGAATAGATATGGTCATATTTTAACGGAAAATTTTCAGGAAGCGGTAGGAGCTTGGATTAAAAACTATTCAAATAATATTGCGATTATTGAAGGAGAAAGAAAATAACATATAGAGAATTGGGGAATTTGATTATACGCTGTAGGAAATTCTTTTTTGAACAAGGAGTAAAAAAGGGAGATAATATAGCAGTTCATATGGGAAATCATAGTGAATTTATAATGGTTTTTCTTTCATTGGTAACAATGGGGCGGTTCCTATTTTAATACTCTCTGCCCAAAAGAAAAATGAAGTTCGAGGCATTGTTCGGGTAGCAACCCCCAAATTATATATTTATGATGCAGCAGTTAGTGTTTTGGGAGTTAGTTGCTGAAGGAAATAAAGAACTTAAAGGAATTGAGAAAACAATTTTTACAAGTATGCTTGAAAGCTCGGAAGTAGAAAAACAAAAGAAGAAACGTATAAAGAACAAATTGTACCAGAAGATTTAGCTCTTTTACTTTTGTCTGGAGGAACTACAGGTATCCCGAAACTGATTCCGAGGACACATGGAGACTATTTATATAATGTAAAAAGAATAACTGAAAGACTTAAATTGACTCAAGAAAGTGTATTTTTATCGGTTCTTCCAATGGCACATAATTTTGCTCTGGGAAATCCAGGAATTTTGGGAACCTTGTGCTCTGGTGGAACTGTTGTTATTTGCAATGATATAGCAGCTATGGAATTTTTCTTTAATTGAAGAAACAAAAGATAACGTTTACGGCATTTGTGCCGTCAATTTTAAAAATGTGCTTGGAATATAGAATACTCGATGATGGAGATGATATTTCTTCTTTGCAGCAGGTACTGGTAGGAGGTGCAATGCTTCCAGAAGAAACCGCCAGACAAGTAGATTTAGTACTTGGGGGGAAACTTATACAAGTATTTGGTACTGCAGAAGGATTAATATGTACAAACAGTATGGATGATTCTTATGAAACACGTGTTTCTTGTCAGGGGCAACCAATTAGCGAATATGATGAGATAAAAATTATAGATAGTGATGGAAAAGAAGTAGCGCAGGGAGAAATTGGTGAATTAATAGTAAAGGGACCATATACGATCCAAGAATATTATCGGTTGCTGGATAATGACAAATATTTTAACGAAGAAGGATTCTATTTAAGCGGAGATAAAGTGAGAAAACTTGAGGATGGTAATCTAAAAGTTGTGGGGAGGGTTAAAGAACAAATTAATCGAGCAGGAGAGAAGATTATGCCAAGTGAATTAGAAGAACTCATCATTAAGCATCCTGATATTATGGACTGCGCAGTTATCGGAATAGAAGACGAAATGTTAGGTAATAAAATTTGTGTTTATGCTGTTGCAAGAAAAAATATTAGTCTTCTGGATATTAGAAAGCATTTAGAAGAGGCTGGAATTGCTATGTTCAAATTACCGGACGTATTAAGACTTGTAAAAAGGATTCCGGTTACTGCTATGAAAAAAGTTGATAAAGAGGCGCTACGAATACTGGAAAAGGAGCATTATGAGTAAAGAATTATTTATACCAATGTCATCATTACAATGTGCATATATGATTGAGCGGGAAAGAGGTTTGAAAACCACAGGTACACCCTGTCATGTGTATATGGAATTTGATACGGTCAGTATTAACGAAACTCATTTAAGGAAGGCTTGGGAAACTCTATATGTTAGACACCCGATGATGAGAGCAAAGGCTGAAATGTGTGGACTCTTGAAAATTGAAGAACTTAACGACAGGGAAGCCGAAAGAACCATTAAGATATGGGAAGAAGATATTTTTATAAAAGAAAACATGAGAGAAATACTATCACATGAAAAATTAGATATACGAAATGGAATTAATTGTAGGCTTCATCTAATTAAACGCCATCAGAAAATTGTTCGTCTAGCATTCGATTTAGACTTGACTATGTGTGACGTGTTGAGCTTTTAATTATATTAAGGGACTTGGGGGAGTTTTATAGGTACTTTAAGAGGGGATAATTAGAGAGTACCATTCAAATGAAATCGAGGAGGAGGTTTTGTTATCAGAAAACAGAAAATCGGATAAAGTGTATTGGGAACAGAGACTAAGAAATAGTGATATTGCTTTTCCTTTAAAGGTAAAAGGAAGTATAGAAGAATTAGTAAAAACTAAATATATCAGTATTAACAGAAAGATGGATAAGAAAGTGCTGGATAGACTTACTTTAAAGTTAAAAATATCTACCGAAGAAATTTTGTTGATAGTATTTTCCTATACTGTTTTGAAATACACAAAAAAAGAACAAGTATTAATAAATTTCCCTTTTTCGAATAGAACAAAGGAAAGGCAGAACAGAGTGGGCGATTATACAAAAAGTATTATATATAGATGCGATATAAAGAGAGGTGTTGCGTTTAATGAATTCTGTAAGGCTATGCATAAGAAATATAAGGAGGATATAAAACACGTTGATTTAGATGGAGTATCTGTACAGCGTATTTTAAAAAACCATTGCCAGGCAATGAAAAATATCCAGTACCTTTGGTATTTTCGCCTAGCTTTGAAATTCCTATGTTAAGTGAAGTTTTCTTAAATGAGATTGGAGATTTATCCTATATCATATCACAAACACCAGGGGTTTGGCTTGATGCACAGGTATATCAGTTAAAGCAGGACTTCTTTTTTTCGTGGGTTATTTTAGAGGGGATTTTAGATGAGACAGAACTATCTGAAATGATGGATTTATATATAAAAATCTTACAGAAATAGATAAAAGTGAAGGAGGTAATTTAGATGAGTAGAAAGGAACTAGAAGGAATAATTAAAAAGTTATTAGGGATTGAGTATGAGCTGGATGATCGTACATCCTTGATTAAATATGGCGGAGATTCTCTATTCTTCGGAAGACTTCAGATTGAACTAAAAAGAACATTTGGATTAAAAGTACCTATTCAGCAGCTATTTCAGAACGGTACGATTGAACAGCTATGTAAAGTCCTGGGGATTGAAGAACATAATGGGGAGAAGATAGATATTACAGATTTGCAGACTGCTATTTATATGGTCGGAAACCTGAAATGATTTTGGGCGGAAAAGGATCTCGGGCGTACTTCTCGTTTGAAGTAGAAGATGTAGATATCGCTAGGTTGCAAAAGGCGATAAAAAATCTAGTGGAAGAACAAGAGGCGTTAAGATGTACATTCCATGAGGACCAGTATGCTAATGTGCAAGAGTCACAAGAGATAGACTTTACTTACTATGATTTACAGATCTTATCTAGCAAAGAGAAAGACGAAAAATTGGAAGAAATCAGGAAAGATTTATTCGAGAGAAATTTTAATATTAATAAAGGTCCTTTAATTTGTTTTGTAGCGACAAGGATTGATGATAAAAAGACGATTGTTCATATATGCCACGACGGATTAGTAGCGGATGGAGAGAGCCATCAAATTATATTAAAAGAATTAGAAAATTTGTATTATGGAAAGCAAAATGCCAGTCATTGTTCTTTTTCAGAGTACACTCATTATATTAAAGACATGAAAGAGAATCCGGAGTATAGTGAATTATTAAATGAAAAGGTTAAGAGATTGTCAGAGTTTGATACAAAGCCTCAATTAGACGCATTGAAAGATGCAAAAGAGGTTATGAAACCTAACGTGGGGGTAGTAGCTCGGATTATACCAGAAGACTTATATTTTAAAATATGTGAGAAGGGAAGGAAAATGCGGTTACTCCATTTTCTATTTTGCTAACTGCTTTTGGTAAGGCACTTGCGAAATATAGTGACAATTCTAAGTTTCTTTTAAATCTTCCGGTATCGTACCGACCGATGGAGTTGGAAGGTGTAGAAAATTTAGTGGGATTGTGTTCTAATTTCATTTTATTTGGCTTCGATGATAGTCGTTCAATTGGTTTTTTAGAACAGATAGAGGACAATCAAAATAAGTTGTTTTCTAGTCGGGAAGAAGGCATGTTGCTATCAGGCACAGATGTATTAAAAAAGGTTAAACAGACCAAAAAGGAGAAATTATAGCACCAGTTGTGTTTACCAGTACAGTAGGCGGATTAAGACAGGGAGAAGCGAAATTTAAGAAAAATATGACGCTTTCTTATACAAGTCAGGTTTGGCTTGAAGGCTTCTTACAGAAGTGCCAGAAGGGATACTGTTTACACTGAGTTATATAAAGGAACTATTTGACGAAGATGTAGTTAACGGAATTGTAGATGTATTTATTACTATACTTACTATGTTTGGCAATAAGGATAAAGAATTATTTGAAATGACTGATATACCATTAGCAATACGGGATTCTGAAATCATAAAAAAATTAAATGACACTACAGAAATAAGCAGTTCTATATCTTTTAGAGAAAAATTAAAGAAAAACTGTGAAATCTATGCTGAAAAATACGCTTTTATAGATGAGCAGTCACATATGACATATCAGGAGCTGAAAGAGTTTTCTGATAAGCTGAATTTTATATTACTAAAAAAATATTCTTTGAAACATGGAGGATAAAGTGGGGTTATATTTACCTAAAGGGGTAGAGCAAGCGGCTTGTGAGGTTGCATTAGCATATTTAAACATTGTGTTCCTTCCGATCGATGTTGAATTTCCAGTTAAAATTGTGGAACATTGTGTTTCGGCAATCGGATTAAGGATGATATTAACAGATACTAAAGAACATATGGAAGACATTGCTGCTGTGACGACTACTATTGTAACTCTTGAGAATGAAATACCAAGTGCAGAGATAGGGAAAGAGGCATTGGAAGAAAATTCAGAGACAATGCTGATAAATACGTCTGGAACAACAGGAATGCCTAAAACGGTAATTCTTACTTGGCGGGGGATTATGAATTGTATAAATGCAACTCAGAAGCTTTTTTTAGTATAACATCCAAGGACGTAGCATTTGGTGTAACGAACTATGGACATGATATGTCTATTTTTGACATTTTAGGAATGGTATATATTGGTGGAACGACAGTAATACCTAATCAGCATAATTATAAGAATCCTGAGATATGGATAGACTTGATGAATAAATATAAGGTAACAGTTTGGATCTCTGTTCCGGCATTATTAGAAATGTTGCTGTACAGTGATTTGGAAAAACTCCCAGAGGTGGTGGGAAAACTACATAGAGTTATACAGGGCGGAGATTATTTGCATATAGATATTGTGAAAAAATTTAGAAAATGGAATCAAAAAGGAAAAATATTTAATGTAGGTGGACCGACAGAGACTACAATGTGGAATATTTATCATGAAGTATCAGGAGAAGATATTCAAAATAATAATATTCCTTATGGAAAACCATTTCCGAATACACAGTATTATATATTGGACAAAAAGCAAGAATTATGTCCGGTTGGGAAAGAGGGACAAATGTACATCGCTGGAGATGGAGTTACGCCGGGATATGTTGGAACAGGAGAACAGGGGAAGTTTACAGAATATAAAGGGTTAAGGGTATATTGTTCTGGTGATTATGGAGTATATATGAGAACCGGAGAGATTCTATTTAGAGGAAGAAAAGATAGACAAATAAAGATAAACGGAAAAAGAATAGAATTAGACGGGATTGAAGAAAAACTAAATTCGATAAAAGGTATAACTAAGGGGGCAGTAATATGTAAAGATAAAAGAATAGTGGCATATTATGTGGCGGAGGATAAAACGGAAGTGAATAATATTAAAAAAATATTATCTGGAATACTTCCTGAATATATGATTCCTACAGCCTTTTATGAAATAAAAAGGCTTCCCTATAATAGAAATAAAAAGGTTGATTATAGAGAATTGGAACGAATGGTTCCAAAAACAGGGGAGCAGGAGAAAGCAGAAACGGAATTAGAGGATTTTGTAGCAAGGATATGTGAAAATATTTTTGAAGTTGAAAAGATAGGCGTAAAAGAGAGTTTTTACAATCTGGGCGGGGACTCTGTTACAGCGATGAGAATTGCAGCAATTATCAAGAAAGAATTTAATGTACATATGACACCATATGATATTTTCGAACATTCTACAATTAGAGAACTTGCTTCTTATATAGCAAAATTGAGGAGTGATATTAATGAAAAAGTATGAAATGATAGAGATACAAACTAATATAGAAAAGATATACAAGGAAGTTTTCGGAATTCCAGATATTGCTGAGGATACCAATTTTTTTGAAATAGGGGGTAATTCGATTCTTGCTGCGAAAGTGGTGCAGAAAATAAAAACATGTTTGGGGATTAATCTTGCAATACAGGATATTTTTGAGTACGTGACGGTAAATCTTTTAATATCTTATATAGCAAAGATATATAATGAGAAAACCAAAATGGAAGAAGAAAGATATTGTAATGAAGAAACGAAAGAAGCATTTGAACTTACCGAAATACAGAAAGCATATTTAATTGGACGACAAGGAATAACTGGAGAAGGGAAAGTAGCTTCGCACTATTATGTGGAGTTAGAGTGTGAAACAGTAGACATTCTGCGTTTGGAAGAAGCATGGAATGTAGTTGTTGTAAGACAGCCGGCCTTGAGGACAATCATTGATGTGAAAGCTATGAAGCAAAAGATTTTAACCAGGGTTCAGGATTATAAAATAGAGCTGCTAGATTTCGAAGAAGATTTAAAAGGGTTTTATGAGCTACGGCGTGATATGGAAGATCAAGTGTTGGACATTAGTAGATGGCCAGTATTTGATATTAGGGTATCTAAATTAAAAGACAAGTTTCGCATTCATGTAAGTATGGATAACATGATACTAGATGGTACTGCTATTTGCGCTGTTTTAGACGAGTGGAATAAATTGTATAAGGGAGAAGTATTAAAGTCCGATATAGGGAAGAAAACATTTAAAGATTATGTGAACTATTTGAAAACGCTTGAGTTATCTTCAGAGTATAGTATGGCGCAGGAATACTGGAATAAAAAAATAGTAAATATGCCTCCACGCCCGGAATTGCCTCTATTAAATAAAAATGTTAATGGAGAATTTTATCGGCTATCAACTGTATTGCAGAAAGAAAAATGGAATGTATTGAAGATGCTTTCTGCTAAGTATGGGATAACACCCTCAAACGTTCTATTAACCAGCTTCTCAGAAGTATTATATAGATGGGGAAAAGAAAATAAATTTACAATTAATCTGACCATAAATAAAAAAGCTTTGTTAGACAGTGGATATGCGAAGGTATTAGGTGAGTTTACAGATACAATATTAGTAGAAGTGAATGCTGGAAAAAAGAGGAACTTTATAGAAAAATGCAAGAGCATACAAAATGAATTACTCAATAATTTAAAGTATTCTTCATATAATGGCGTTGCGGTTCAGCGAGATTGGACTAAAGAACATGGCTTTTTAATGGGAACTGCATTTCCAATAGTTTTTACCAGTTTACTAGGAACAGCCGATTTGTTGGACATGCCGGGAAAAATATCTTACGGATTAACTCAAACGCCACAGGTGTGGTTGGATTATCAAGTAAGTGAAATTGCTGGAAAGCTTTATTTGAATTGGGATGTTCTGAGAGGGAAATATGATGATGGTGTAATTGCACAAATGTTTCATGCTATTTAGATAGCCTTGAAAAAATGACAGATAGGCGTTTGGGAGACTCCACAAAAAAACCATATAGGAAATTTTCAGAGTAGTTTACCAAAAGAAGATAGAGATGCAACCCTAATAAAAGAGGAATCATTATACAAAGGGTTTGAAAGAAGTTATCTGAAGAATCCAGATAAAATAGCTATAATAACGCCGAAAGGACAGTACACATATTGCGAATGCTACCAAAAAGCAGTAAAATAGGAAGCTATATAATCGGGAAAAAGATTGTGGGAATTTTGATGGATAAGGGAATGTTGCAAATTGCAAGTATTCTTGCCGCAGCTATGGTATCAACAACATATGTTCCAATAGATATAAACAATCCTAAAGAAAGAATAAAGACGATTATTGAACAAGCATCTGTAGAGCTGATTCTTACAACTCAGGCATATCTCACTAGACTTAAGGGGATGACTTGTGAAAACGTGTGCGTAGATTTGTTGGAGGACAAATGTGTACAGGAAGTTATAGAAGAACAGCCATATAATAAAGAAGCCTATATTATTTTTACATCTGGTACTACGGGAATCCCCAAAGGTGTACTAATAGAACATAGTAATGCTAATAATACAATTCTAGATATTAATAGAAGATTCAGTATAAAGGAAAATGATAGTGTTTTAGGGCTTTCTAATATTGCTTTTGATTTATCGGTATTTGACATTTTTGGGATTTTCGAAGCGGGAGGAACATTGGTATTACCAGAGGATGTAAGTACTAAGGAACCAAAAGTATGGGTTGAAATGATTGAAAAAAATTCTATAACGATATGTAACCTCGTGCCAATGCGAATGGAAATGCTTTATACCTATGTAATAAAAAATGAGATATCTAAAGAAAGTTTAAAGTCGATAAGACTAATTTTGATAAGTGGAGAAAAAGTCCCTTTGGATCTGCCCGATAAGATACATTCTATAATGCCGAATGCGAGGATTGTGTGTTTAGGCGGAGCAACTGAAGCATCAATTTGGTCAAATTATTATGAGCCAAAAGAGATAAATAATAAATGGTTTAGTATCCCATATGGATATCCGCTTACTAATCAAAAATATTATGTAATGAATGCAGATGGCCTGATTTGTCCAGATAACGTGCCAGGGGAGTTATGTATTGCTGGAGAGGGACTTGCAAAGGAATATGTGAATGATAAGAAACTTACTATAGAAAAATTCCAATATAATGAAGATATTGAACAGCGGATATACAAAACAGGAGATAGAGGAGTTTGCGTAGAGGGGTGTATTTGGTACTTGGGAAGAGAAGATACACAAATTAAAAGACGCGGCTATCGGATTGAGTTGGGAGAAATCGAGAGTATACTTAACAGTGTAACGGGGATAAAGGCTTCGAAGGTGGTGTACAAAGACAGCCAGTTACTGGCTTTTGTAGTACCAGAACAGGATTTTTCTTGGGAAATTAGTGATATTGAAACTATTATTAAAGGGAAATTACCACAGTTTAATTTGCCAGATTCAATAACAATACTTGAGCGATTTCCAGAAACATAAACGGTAAATTGATATGGCAAAGTTGTGCGATTATGCAAATAATAAGATAGAAACAAAAGAAAGACTTGAAAACAATATTGAAAGCAGATTGCAGAAGTTTGGAGGAGAATATTGGGACTCAAGGAAACTATAATTTATGATGTTGATTTCTTTCAGTGTGGAGGTAATAGTTTAAAAGCAGTAGAGGTAATTGCCGAAATAAATCATTTATTTCAGGGACTTGAGTTGGAGATAAAAGATTTATTTTTAAATTCTACAATTAAAAAATAAGTTTAAAAGTAGAAGATGAATTGAAAAAGTTTATGATAGTTGAGGAAGGAACTATTTAGGAGGAGCATAATGAAAAACAGGCTTATTGAGAAAATATCAGGCAAACAAGAGATTGCGAAGTTAAATTTGCTTTGTTTCCCTTATGCAGGGGCGGGTGCTCAGTATATTATCGGTGGAAAGAATATTTTGGAAACAAGGTCATGATTTATGCAATACAGCTTCCAGGAAGAGAAAATAGGATAAGTGAACCTATGTATGCATCCGTTGATGAAATAATGCCAGATTTACTTGAAGCGGTAGGAGAAATTGTTAAGGAGAAATTTATTTTATTCGGACACAGCATGGGCGCTAAAATCGCATACGAACTAGAAAAAAGATTAGAACAGTCGGGTATTTATGCAAGACATCTAATTGTGTCAGGTAGCCGCCCACCGCATATACCAGAGCCAAATCCAATTTGTAACTTACCTAAAAGGGAATTTATTAGAGAACTTACCCGCTTTGCAGGAACTCCTAAAGAGATTTTGGGAAATGAAGAAATGATGAATTTCTTCATTCCGTTATTAAGAGCTGATTTCGAAATGGACGAAAAATATCTTAGAAAAAACAAGGTTAAATTGGAGTGTTCTATTAATGCATTTTGCGGAGAGAATGATACGGAAGCAACGGAAACGGATATGCAAGAGTGGGGAGAATATACATCTGATTTTGCTTTAGAGGTATTTGCAGGAGATCATTTTTTCATAAAATCAAATGCAAAGACGGTACAGTCATTAAACGAAATTATTAAGAGGAATATATAAAGGAAAGGAATCAAAGATGGAACGAATAGAAGAATTTATTGAAGCATTGAAAGAAAAAGGGATAAGGATTTGGTCTGATAATGAGAAGCTACGGTATCAAGCGGCTAAAGGGGCTATGGACAGTCAGACATTGGAAAAGATCAAGGAAAAGAAAGTTGAAATTCTGGAATTTCTAAATAACAAAAGTGATATAGAAGTAGTTTTTAAAAGTAACCAAGCGGAAAGATATGAGCCGTTTCCGTTGACTAATATTCAGAATTCATATGTTATAGGAAGAAATAGCGCATATGAGCTGGGGGACGTTACTTGTCACGGCTATATTGAGATAACGTATCAAGAAGAATTAGATAAGGAAAAGCTTGAAATGGCGTGGAATAAAGTTATTGCCAAACACGATATGCTTCGAGCAATAATATATGAGAATGGCTATCAAAGGGTACAAAAAGATGTACCAGAAGTGAAAATTGAATCCTATGATTTAAGAACTTGTAGCGAAGATGAACAATTATTAAACCTTCAAAATATTAGAGCCAATTATGCAGAAAAACAATATCCATTGGGGCAGTGGCCGATGTGTGATATTGTGCTATCACTTTGGAAAGGGAAAAGTATTATACATTTTTCATTGGATATGCTTATTACAGATTTTATGAGTGCAAATTTGATCTTAAATGATTTGGATAATTATTATCATGGTAAGGCGGTTGAAGTAAAGGTAGAGACACTATACAGAGATATTGTCCTTTATAACCAGAGGAAGAGTATGTCAAAATCTAAGGAAAGAAAGAAGGCCGAAAGATACTGGCAAGACAAAATTAGAAATATGGGAACAGCTCCTGAATTGATAATAAACAATCAGAAAACCGGGGAAAGAGAAACTTTTAAACAATTAAAGTTCTTTATTGATGAGGAGGGAAAAGAAAATATTAATGAAATTGCAAAAGAATTGCGAGTTACGGCATCAACGGTAATTTTGACTGCCTTTGGGGAAGTGATCAATAAATGGTCTAAGAACTCGAAGTTTAGTATTAATATGACTATGCTCAGCCGTGATAAAACAATCCCAGGAGTGGATAAAAGTGGTTGGAGATTTTACAGATGTAAATGTATATTCTATGGATTATAGTTCATGTAAATCATTTGAATCGAGAATTTTAGAGAATCAAGTAAGTTTGTGGGAAGATTTACAGAATAACGCAGTATCTGGTATTGAAGTGTTAAGAGAACTTGGACGAGAGAAAAAAGAAAATGTGATGATTCCAATTGTTTATACAAGTACATTAGGTGTAAGTGATTCTGATAATTCTTTTCTTTCAAGAAGCAACATTTCTTATAAGATTAGTCAAACACCGCAAGTATGGATTGACTGTCAAATAGCAGAGGAAAATGGTGGTGTTGCAGTTAATTGGGACTATAGAACAGGTGTCTTTTTGCAGAATGTAATTAGAGATATGTTTGAGGCATTTGAGAGAGTTCTAAAGAGATTAGGAAAAAAAGATAACACTGTTCTGAAGGAAACAGATCCTATCGGACTTCCAGAAAAAACACAGGCTGTTCGTAATAAGGTAAATGCAACAGAAAGAGAGCTACCAGAGAGTTTGATGGCGGAAGGATTTGTAAAAAGTTGTGTTTTGTATCCTAATAAGACAGCTCTGATTACAAAAGATGGAGAGTATACATATGCGGCACTTAAGCAATATGTAAGTGCTGTTCAGCACACGTTGCTTGAAAATGGACTTAAGCCAGGAGATTCTGCTGCGGTAATGCTGCCAAAGGGAATTTGGCAGATAGCAGGTGTATTAGGAACTTTATTGGCGGGTGGTGTATATCTGCCGATAGATTCAAAACAACCGCTTCAAAGAAGAAATGATATTATTCAGGATTCAGGAGTTAAATTTGTATTAACAGAGAAAGTGGAAGAATTATATAACCAGGAGAAGCTAACGACAATAAATGTAAACATACTAGATGCAACAACAGAGTATCAACTTCGTGAAATTGCAGGAGTAAGAGGTTCTGATCCAGCTTATATTATTTATACATCTGGAACAACTGGAAAACCCAAAGGTGTTGTTATCTCTCATGAAGCAGCTATGAACACCATATATGATGTGATTGAGCGTTTTTCGCTGAATAGAGAAACAGTTATTTTGGGATTATCTAATCTGGCTTTTGATTTATCAGTATTTGATATTTTTGGCTGTTTCCAGGTGGGGGGAACTCTGGTATTACCGGATGATGAGTTAAAGAAAAATCCAAAACATATTTTAGATTTAATTATTATAAATCGTGTGACTGTATTAAATGCAGTTCCTGCTCAAATGAAAATGCTGGATTCCTATATGGATAATGCGGGAATATTAGAAATTTCATGGGTAAAGCTGATTATTATGTCGGGAGACTGGATTCCAGTAGGGCTTCCAGAAAATTTGTTTAAGAAATTTACTAATGCTATAGTAGTGAGCATGGGTGGAGCAACAGAATGTGCTATTTGGTCAATTTTCCACATTATACCAAGGGGGTATGAGAAAAAGAATAGTATTCCATACGGAAAGCCATTAAGCAATCAAAAATTTTATATACTCAATGCTGGTATGGAAGATTGTCCAGATGGAGTATCCGGCGATATTTATATTGCTGGAAAAGGATTGGCAAAAGAATATTTTAAAGATAAGGAAATGACAGACCAGAAGTTTATCTTTTTGCTAGAATTGGAGAAAGAATTTATAAGACGGGTGATGTGGGGCAGTATGACGAAGCAGGTATTATTGAGTTTTTAGGACGCTCAGATAACCAAGTAAAAGTTCGTGGACATAGAATTGAATTAACAGAGATAGACAGTATTTTATCGGAAAATAAAGAGTTGGATGATGTTGTCTCTATCATTGTAGGGGATGCCCAGGAAGATCGGCGAATTGTAACAGTGGCAGTACCTAAACAAGCTGAAGTTGCTACTGAAGATACAAGTCAGGAAATAGCTAATATCAAAAATAAGGAGGAGGAACTTACTAAGGAAGTGAATAAGGAATTGCTGTCTGAATGGGTACATGCAGCCAATAAGTTGTATTATCAGATATTTTTCTTGCTTTATATGGAAAAGGAGTATTTACTGATTCCAACAGATTATATACATACGAAGAAATTGTTAAAACATTAAATATTCCAAATAAATTGTATAAATTAATGCACCGATGGCTGACCGTTTTGTGTAATGAAAAGATTGTGGTACATAGAGATGGAGGCTATTGTGTTAATTTATTTATCGCAGAACAATATAAAAACAACAAAAAATTATGGGATGAAATGTATTCGATAGAAGGAAGATTACATTATAGTCAAAAGTTATTAGATTATTTGAAGACTTCCAGTGATGTTTTGCCAGAATTAATGGCTGGTAAAGAAGATCCATTAAATCTGTTATTTCCGAAAGGCGAAATGGATGTTGCGATGGCGGCATATCACGATAACATTATAAATAGGATTATGAACGGGCTGGCAAAAGAAGAAATAGAGTTTTTGGCCTTAGATAACAGGCGGACACCGATTAGAATATTAGAAGTAGGGGCTGGAGTTGGTGGAACTTCTGTTGATGTTATTCCGTCACTGGATGGAACTGGTGCAGAATATTATTTTACAGATTTATCTGCCTTTTTCTTGAACAATGCAAGAGAGAAGTTTAGTGGTTATGAATGGGTAAAATATAATATCTTTGACATTAATAAAGATATTATGGAACAGACAATTGCGCCATTCTCAGTAGACATAATTTTGGCAGCAAATGTTTTACATAACGCTAAAAACATCCATTATGTTTTAGAAAATTTGAAAAAATTACTGAAACCAAATGGAACTATTATTATTTTAGAGGAAACCTTAGAAGCATATACTTTATTAACATCAATGGAGTTTAAAGATGGTTTAACAGGCTTTACAGATGAAAGAGCAGAGAACAATCAAACTTCTTTAAAAGAGAACAATGGGAAGGGGTGTTTAAAGAGCATAAAGCAGATATCGTGTATCAGTTCCCAGAAAAGGGAACCCCTTTGGAAATGGCTGGGCAGACTATTTATGTGGTCAGATTTAAGGAAAACTATATTTGTCCGGATAAAAATAATATGCTGGATGAATTGGAAAGAAGGATACCGGAGTATATGATTCCAAGTGTGATCACATTTCTTCCAAGGCTTCCGCAAACATCAAATGACAAATTGATAGAGGTAGAATTAGCAAGTGGATTTCTGCGAGTGCGGAAGAAAATAAAAAAGTTGATGTCGCTGAGCTTCCGCAAAACGATTTAGAAGAACAAATTGCTAGGATTTGGTGTAAAGAATTGAATATTGAGCGGATTGGGAGAAACGATAACTTTTATTTGAGCGGTGGAGATTCTTTGTTGATTGCGCAGGTAATAGCAAGGATGAGAGAAACTATTGAAGCTGCAAAACGATGGAGCTGGGATGATTTGCTTAAAGAAATGATGAAAACACCTACTATTCGCGGGGTAGCAAAGATTCTTTCTAATCAGGCAGGTGAAAATGAACAGGATAAATCTTTAGTTATTATTAAGGAGGCGGCAGAGAGTTCAGAAAAGAAGGTAACGGTTGTATTTCATGCAGGAACAGGAACTTTAACTCCATATAATTCGTTGATTGCATATATTACAGAAAGAAGTCAAGAAAACGAGGCAGTTATGGGATTTACCTTTGGTGATGAAGCAGAGTATTTAGCCATTCCGACAGACAAAATATTTGAGAATCTTGGCAAGAAATATGGGAGAATTTTGTCAGAGTTGGGATTTACGGAATACACCTTAATCGGGCATTGTGTCGGCGGCCTTATTGCTTTAGAAACAGCACATTATTTGAAAGATAAAGGAAAGAATGTTTCTAGTGTTACATTGCTTAGCACAAGTATACCTCACAAAAAAGAGGAGACGGTACTGGCTGATTTAGATATGAAAATTTTTGAAACAGCGGTTCAAACCAGTTTGTATAATGAATTGCTTTTAGAAAGAACTTTTGCAAGTCTTATTGATGCGGATATCAAAAAAGCAGGACATCAAGTTGACAACGATACCTTGCAGCAGGTAATTGAGTATTTGATTTTTAATAATGGTGGCAATATTACAGTTCAGGCGTTATGTTCTCTTACAGGTAAATTTGCAGAGGTAGGGGCAGAGTTTCAACGGCTTCATAGTATGAGTGCAACAGAGCGTATGAACGATTTGTATACAACTATAGAAAGACCAAATGGTCAATTAATGGAACATCAGAGGAAAATGCTGAATGTACTCTTTAGGGTTTTTGCACAGAACTTTAGATGTGTGTCCTCATATATACCAAAGGTATATACAGGAAAAATGCGAGTGTTTGATTGTGAAAGTGCAATAGCAAATTTCTTTCCTAGTTTATTTTCTGAAGATAAAAAGACATGGGAACAGTATGCACAAGGAGAGTTTCTATTTGATACTATGAAAGGAGATCACATATCATGCATGAATAGTCCGTATATAGAAGAAAATGTAAAGAAAATTCTTGATTTATAAAAAATGAGGGCATGTTGCTTGGTGCGGACACTTGCAATATGCCCTTTCATGCGAGGTGAAAATTAATGAAGAAAGTAGGAGTTTTAGGTTGTACAGGGGAAATTGGAAAAAGAATAGTGAAGAGCTTTTACAGAAAAAATTATAGTGTAAAAGCTTGGATTTCACATAAAGTGAATCCTGATAAAATGTGGAGTAGTGTAGAATACAGTCAATTCGATATACACGATAGAAAAAGGTTGACTTTTTTTTATCCAAGAGTGTTACATTGTTATAAATTGTGCAGGAGCCTCCTTTATAGATGGAATGTATGTGGCTCAAATTTGTTCGGATACTGGGGCTATCTATATTGATCCATTTGGCGCCAATTACTTGGAACAAGAGATAAGAAAGGCAAATGTACCGGGAACATTCATTTTATCGTGTGGCTGTTTTCCAGGTTTTACTGGTCTTGCAATGAAATATTTGTGTGATTCTTATGAAAGTGTAAATTCGATTTCAGGAATTTGTATTGATAGGCAGATTCCGGGTGTAAATGGAATTATAGATTTCATTATAAGTGGGTTAAAAGGATTTGGTGAAACATCGTATTATTATTATGCAGGAAACAAGAAATATGACGATAAACAAGAAAATTTTAGAGATTATGATGGAAAAGAAGTGGAAATACAAAAATATTTTACAACGGAAATTGCAGATGTGATTAACAAATTTTCTCCCCGAAAGGCGATTTGGTATACTCCAGCGTTAGGTCGAGAGATTACAGAAATTATGCAGAAAGCTGTTGTGGGATATATTCAAACAGAACAGTATATTTCTATTTTTACATATGCACAAAAGATACAAAAGCTAATTGAAGAAAAAAGCAGAGGAGAATGCGAAACCGGATGTGAAATAAATATTTGGTCATCTGGTTTAAGTGGCGGAAAACAGAGAGAGAGAAGTATTGTTATTAAGAGTAGCTTCGGAAGTAGCTTAACAGCGGCAGTCCTTGATACAGTTACAGCAAAAATCATGGAGAAAGGACTTACTCCAGGAATTTATTATGCAACAGATATTATCTCAATGCTAGATGTGATAAAACAAAATGTGAATAGAGAAATTAATTATTACTGTAACGATGAATCAATAAATATCGGAACGGAGGGAATTGTATATGAAGAAGGGATCCTATAATTGTCATTTTATTGGAAATGTAAATAATCCCAAAGTTGTTTTAATACATGGTATGGGATTTTATTGGGAAAAATGTTTTACTCCGATTATTGAAGCTCTAGAGTTAGAATATTGCCTGATTATACCGGAACTGGAGGGACACCACAATAAGAGCGAAAAAACAGATATTAAAATTGCAGATTGTGTGAATCGGCTGGAGCAGGAGCTTACTTCAAACAATATAAAGCAGGTTGACGTAGTGTATGGAATTTCATTTGGTGCAAGTATTGCTGCGGAATTTGCGTGCAATGGAAAAATAAAGGTTAATAATTTGATTTTGGACGGGGCGATGTTTGTAGATCAAGGACTTATGAGTTGGTTTTCCGCTTTGATTATGGCATGGCAATTTAAAAGAATACTTAGTGACAAACCTATGTTTTCTTACATAAAAAAGCAAATGGGTTATACAACGAAAGATGAAATTACAATCTTAAAACCCCTAATGTGTAATCCAATTAGCTTTCAAACATTGCGAAAATCAGCTTATGAATGTTATAGGTATGATATTACGAAGAAGAACAAAATTGAAAGTAATGTACGTTTTATATATGGAAGTGGGGAAAGTTTTCCAGCACAATCAGAAGAAATTATAGCTGGTTGCACACCAAAACTAATCAACAGTAAAATATATGATAATAAGGGACATGCAGAGATATTAAGTTGTTATCCAGAAAAAATAGTAAATATTATTAAAAATATTCTACATAGTAAACAACTATAATAACTAGCGCTGGAAAGAAGGTTCAAAATGGAAGTTGATTTTAAACAGGAATGGTATGGCATACAATCTAAAATCATAGAGCAGACAGACGATTTTATTGTTATAGACTATGGGTGTCGAGGTCATGGAATTATTACCAATTACTTTCTTTTTGATGGTATACAGCTTTGCTTTTTAGATTTCGATACGTCAGAGTCTATGCCATCTCAAAAATTTAATCCGGATATTATCCAAATTACACATTGTCAAGAAGGAAGATATGAATGTGAATTTGCAAATCATACAGTATCTTATTTACCAGAGGGCTATTTTGGAGTTGCAGGAACGCGTTACTTACCAGTATCCTTTTCTTTTCCATTAAAAAGGTGTTTTGCAGTAAGCCTTGTGATTGATAAACAAATGCTCTCAACATCTACCCGTAAAATGATGGCAGAAATTCCGATCAATCTTGATAAAATAGGTGAAACACTGGGAGTTGAAAAAAATGGTATATTGAGCAACCGTCGTCAAGCCTTCAACATTTATTTACTGAGATATACGAGGCAAAAGGTTGTAGACATGTAGGGTACTTTAAAATTAAAGCGATTGAATTGCTTTATTATATGGAACAATTAACACAGATAAATAGTTGCGATTTAAATACTTTGACAAAAGACAGATAGAAGCCACAAAAGCAATCAGAGATTATCTTATAGGACATTTAGATGAAAAAATTTCATTAGAATGTTTAGCAAAGGAGGCACATCTGAATCTTACGGTATTTCATAATATTTTTTCCATATATATGGAGATACTCCTTATGCTTATTTAAAAAAATATAAAATGAATCTTGCTGCAAAGCTCTTATTAGATGGAAAACGAAAGATTGGAGATATTGCTTTGGAACTAGGATATAATAATGCAAGCAAATTTACAAAAGCATTCCAATCAGTTTATGGAGTATTGCCAAAGGACTATCGGAAGAACAAATAGGAAGAATGGGCTATTTTATGCAAAATTATAAAGGAATGGAGTAGAAAATAGAATTACTACTGTATATAATAGAACAGTACAGTTAGACTAAACTAACTAAATGTTCTAGTGTATTTATGGGGGTGATGTATTGCTTGAGATGGATACGCGTATTAAGTTATTACTCTTTCTTTTAATCAATTTTATGGTTTTTGGCCTAAAAGATTTTATATTAGGCACAATTTGCTTTGCTTTAATCTGCATTCTATCGTGTTTTATGGGACAAAAGAAAATCGTTTTGAAATATATTGTTTTCTATGTAGCTATCGTTATCATACAAGAAGTTTGTGCATATACTCCACAGGCGATTGAAACGATTCTTTCTATTTTCACTTTATTTATCCGTGTTATGATACCGGTAATTTTATTCGCTTCTACCTTTATAGCAACAACAAAAGTAAGCGAACTGATTGCGGCAATGTATTCTCTTAGATTTCCACGGAGTATTACGATTACTTTCGCAATGGTACTTCGCTTTTTTCCTACATTCAGTGAAGAAATACATAGAATTTACGATGCTATGAAGTTAAGAGGAATTGCGCTTTCATGGAAAATGTGTTTACCCGGCCATTGTTGTTGCTTGAAGCAATGGTGGTTCCGATTGTCATGCGTTCAGCTTCGATTGCGGATGAATTGTCTGCTTCTGCAGTTACAAGAGGATTGATAATCCGGATCAACGAACTTCTTTTGTTCAGCTTAAAGTGACACCAAAAGATATTATTGTCCTAGTATCTTTTGTTATAGCGTTTGTCGCCCTCTTTTATGCAAAATATCAAATTTACGGGAGAATATAAAATGATAAATATTAACAGTGTATCTTTCCGTTACGCAGGTTCTAATACTGAAAATTTAACGAACTTTACTTTGCGGATAGAAAAGGGCGAATGTGTGGTTCTTACCGGTGAGTCCGGATGTGGAAAAACTTGTGTGACACGTTTGATAAATACGTTGATCCCACATTTTTATGAAGGTGAATTAACTGGTGAAGTAACAATTGACGGAGTAAATACTGCTTCGGTTCAGCCGCATGAAATTGCAGATAAAATTGGTTCTGTGTTTCAAAATCCGAGAAGTCAGTTTTTTAGTCTTGATACCGATAGTGAAATTGTATTTGGGATGGAAAATAAGGGGCTGCCTTATCCCCAAATGGTACAGCGATACGAAGCGACTATCAGAGAACTTCATATTGAGAAGTTAAAGAACCGGGAACTTTTTGAATTGTCTGGAGGACAGAAACAGACGATTGCTTTTGCCAGTGTTTATGCGTTAAATCCTGATATTTTTGTCTTAGATGAGCCGTCCTCTAATCTTGATCCAGAAGCCATTGAAGAATTGCGGAGGCTGTGTTTATTGATTAAAGAGATGGGGAAAACAATTATTGTATCAGAACACCGTCTATATTTCTTAATGGGATTGCAGATAAAATTGTACTGATGAAGCATGGGATGCTGGAGAGAGTATGGACAGCAGAAGAATTTAAAAAAATCCCAAAGGAAGAATATCAAAAATTGGGGCTGCGCAGTTATTTCCCGACTTGTTTAAATCTGCCGGAGGGTAATCTTGTAAAAAATGAGATACCCGTAGTCAGTGCAAAACATCTTCTTGTCGGTTATGAAAAGGGGTAGCGGTAACGCGGGAAATAAACTTTTCTGCATACCGCGGAGAAATTATTGGAATCGTAGGGAAAAATGGTTGTGGGAAAACAACCTTAGCCAGAACAATTTGCGGATTGCAGAGGGAAATTCAAGGAGAAATTTTGTATAACGGAGAAAAAGTACCTACAAAACAGAGAATGAAGAAGGCTTACCTTGTTATGCAAGATCCAGACTATCAGCTATTTACAGACAGTGTTTATCAGGAACTATCCTTAGCTCTTTTAGCGCAAAAGACTCCAGATGAACAACAAATTATTAATATTATGGAAAAATTAAACCTGACAGAATATAAGGATCATCATCGATGTCATTATCGGGGGGACAGAAACAAAGAACTGCTATCGGTGTTGCGGCTCTTAGAGATTGTGATGTGCTTCTTTTTGATGAACCTACAAGCGGGTTAGATTATAAAAATATGGAAAGTGTTGCTGAAATTTTACAAAAACTATCAAAAGAAGGGAAAACAATTTTGGTGATTTCCCATGACAATGAACTATTGATGAAAATATGTTCCAGAATTATCAGAATAAACGGGGTAATTTCATCTTAGTTATATAGTTATATGGTAATAGAAAGGAGTTTTCTTTTATGAACAATCAAACAAACATGAGTGGAGGAACCACAAAAATGAAGGCTAAGGACTTCATTACGCTAGGGATTTTTACCGTACTTTTCTTTGCGGTAGTTATGGTATGCATTTTTGCTTCAGCCGCAACCGTTGTTACTTTTGCTTTTGGCTGCGCGATTGCTGCTCTTCCGGGTGGTATCATTTATATGTTGATGAGAGCAAAAGTACCAAAGGCATGGAGCGTTTTACTAAGCGGCGTTGTGATTGGCCTGATAGAATTTTTAATTGGTGCTGGATGGGCGGTGGCTGTTGGCTTTATTGCAGGAGCAATTATCGCCGAAATTTTATCCAGAATTGGACAATATAAAAACTTTTGGCTGAATACGATTGGATACTCTATTTATATGACTTTTTTTGCTTTAGGTACATATCTTCCAATGGTAATCATGTCTGGATATGTAGATGATATGTCCACATCTAACGGAGTAAGCGCTGAATATCTTACAGAACTTCATAGTTTTATGAATAGCACAATGATTGTAATTATTGCGGTAGTTACCTTTGTGGCTGGAATTATCGGAGCTTTGATTGCAAAAGGATTATTCAAAAAGCACTTTCAAAAAGCCGGTATCATCTAAAAAAGATTTACAAAACTCTGGTATTTTTGGGCTATTTTTGGTCTATTCTTAAAGAAACAGAGTAGAAATAACTAACTAAAAACGATACAATAATGGCGTAGTTAGAAATAGCTAACTACGCATTATTGTATTTAGGAGGTATCGTGCAATGTCTAACACAAAGTCTAAAAAGACAAAATCAAAGACGGGACTGGCACGCTGTATGGAGTTGGCTTCTGATAGAAAAGGATTGATTTTTCTATCTGCTCTCCTTTCTTCTTTGGCAGCGATTGCTTCGTTTATCCCGTACATAGCGGTCTACTTTATGATTCGTGAAATTTTAAATGTATTCCCTGACCTTGTTCAACTGGATATGGGAAGAATTATGAATTATGGGTGGCTGGCATTAGCCGGAATCGTTGCGAATATTCTGCTTTACTTTTTGGCTATTTTCAGTTCACACATAGCAGCTTTTGGCACACTTTATGATTTGAAGGTGTTATTTGCAGACCACATTACAAAAATCCCTTTGGGGTATCATCTTACAATCGGCAGTGGGCGCTTACGGAAAATCATGGACGAAAATATTGAAAGTGTGGAAGGTTTTATTGCCCATCAGTTTCCGGATTTTGTAGCATCTATTACTGCACCGATTGTAATGGTCATTATCCTTTTTGTTGTTGACTGGCGTTTTGGTCTTGCTTCCCTTGCAGGAATTATTTTGGCTTTTATAGCAGAGTTTATTGGATTTGGCAGTGGGGCTATGAAAGAAAATATGGGGAAATATCAAAAAGCATCCGAGGAGATGAATAACGCTTCTGTAGAATATGTACGTGGAATGTCTGTTGTCAAAGCATTTAATCAAACAGCATCTTCATTTAAAAAGTTGCAAGAGGCCATCAGCGGTTATACGGAATGGGTTTTGAAATTTTCTCTGGGGTGGCAAAACTGTATGCCGGCTTTCACAACCATTATCAATAATATTTACCTGATTTTAGTTCCGGTTGGAATTTTAATCGGATCAAATACATCTAATTTCAAAGAGTTTTCAATGAAGTTTATTTTCTACCTGTTATTTGTTCCGGCGATTGCGGGTGTTTTGAATAAAATCATGTATATCTCAGAATCCTTTATGCAGATTGATGGTAATGTAGCCCGTATGGATGAGATTTTAAATATCCCAGAAATGCCGGAAACAGCTAATCCTCAAAAACCGCAGGGAGAAGATGTGGTTTTTGATCATGTAAGTTTTACTTATACTGGAAACAACGAAGAAAAAGCATTGGAGAGTGTCTCTTTTGCAGCAAAACAAGGACAAATTACTGCGATTGTTGGGCCATCCGGCGGCGGAAAAAGTACGATTGCCAATTTGATTTCCCGATTTTGGGATGTGACAGATGGAAAGATTACCATTGGTGGGGTGGATTTACGAGATATGGCACAAAACGATCTTATGCGTCAAGTAAGTTTTGTGTTTCAGGATATTTTCTTGTTCAAGCAGAGTATTTTAGATAATATCCGTATGGGAAATAGAAATGCTACAGAGGAACAGGTAATTGCGGCTGCAAAAGCTGCACAATGCCACGAATTTATTTCAAAATTGCCAGAAGGTTATCATACGGTTGTTGGAACAAAAGGTGTTCATTTATCCGGAGGAGAACGACAAAGAATTGCGATTGCCAGAGCAATTATAAAAGATTCTCCGATTATTGTGCTGGATGAGGCGACCGCGTTCAGTGATCCGGAGAATGAATATTTAATTCAGAAGGCTTTTGAGAAACTTATGCAGAATAAAACAGTAATAATTATTGCCCATAGACTTTCTACGATTCGTAACGCGGATAAAATTATTGTTATGGAAAAAGGGCAAATAGTAGAGTCTGGAAAACATGATGATCTGGTTGCTGCAGGAGGCCGTTATTTCCAAATGTGGAATCATTATACAGAGGCAATCAACTGGAAACTCAATGGAAAGGCGGTGTAACAATGAGTAAATTACAGAAAGCCCTGTTTTTATCGGATAAAGGGTACAAAGACTTAAAAAAGGCAATTTGTGCATGTACTTTAACAAATTTAACAATGCTCCTTCCTTTTTGTGTTACGGTTATGATTTTTAGTGAGATACTGACACCCGTAGCAAATGGGGGAAATGTCCAGTGGAATCATATCTGGCTGTTATGGGGAGTTGGAATTATATCTGCTTTATTAGTTTTTTTAGCGGCTAAAATGACTATCGTAAAACGTATATCGCATCTTATCAAGAATCCAATGCCACAAGGCTGCGGATTGCTGATCATTTGAGAAAACTTCCGATGAGTTTTTTCAATACAAAAGATTTATCTGAACTTACAACAAATATGATGTCCGATTGTAGCAGTATGGAATCCTTACTTAGCAGTACGATTCCACCTCTGATTGCAAATGGGATTACCGTAACTCTTACTTGTATTTTGCTTGCATTTTTTGACTGGAGATTAGCTCTGTGTGTATTTTGTACTGTACCGCTTGCTTTTCTGATTATCTGGTTAAGCAGAAAACATCAGATCAAGTTGTTTGAGAAACAGGTAAAAGCAAAATTGAACGCTTCCGATCAGGTTCAGGAATATCTTGAAGGAATGAAAATTATTAAATCCTGCGGATTAAGCGGTGTGCATTTTAAATCTTTAGACAATGCTCTTTTGGCTATGAAAAAAATTGCAGTAAAAGTTGAAATGGCGGTTGGGGTCTTTATGTCTAGCGCAAGCATGATATTGCAGGCTGGCATTGGAATTACAATTTTCGTCGGAGCATTGTTATTGACAAGCGGAGAGATTGAGTTACTTCCACTTCTGATGTTTTTGCTGATGGTAACACGCATTTATGGACCTATTTTATCTATCTTGCGAACCTTTCTTCC
>ENA-OQDD01000204-OQDD01000204.1-human-gut-metagenome-genome-assembly--contig:-NODE-204-length-24911-cov-4.619351_pt1 | contig 24911 bp, 29 predicted proteins | sample MGYA00242507_ERZ504598 | MGnify/ENA primary metagenome ERZ504598 (study PRJEB26092, sample SAMD00036318) | human gut metagenome | host: Homo sapiens | study: EMG produced TPA metagenomics assembly of...
TGGTGGTGCTTGATCCGCCCCGTGCCGGCGCCCGCGCAAAGGTGTGCAGGCAGATTGCCGAAGCCGAAGCGAAAAGTGTGGTCTATATCGCATGCGATCCGGCAAGCCTTGCCAGAGATACCGCCACGCTCGTGTTACTTGGCTACGAATTGGCGGATATCCGCGCGTTCGACATTTATCCCATGACCCATCATGTGGAGACTGTGGCGCTGTTCAGAAAGCACGAACAGTGAGCATGCCGTTATTCGCAAGTCGTGCGTTTTTTGGAATGACTGCGATTGCGTTGTCTTGCGCGGCGCTATCTGGTTGCGTGCCGTCGAATGCCGCGGTGGGGGATACGCAATCTCCCAATACTGCGGTGGCGCACTCCATGGAGGATCGTGACAGCCTGTCCATCGCCATGATTGGATCGGATGATGTCACCGCCGATTCCATGGCAATGGATGCCATGGAAGCCGGTAAACTCAAGCCGGTGTACATTACCGTCTCGGGCACTGTGGACGCGCAATCCACCGCGCAGCAAGGCGTGCGTGACATGGCGCAACGCAAGGCCGACCTCATTATCATCGCAGGAATCGACGCGAACGAAGCCAATGCCGAAAACTGGAATGATGCTTTGGAAACCGCAAGAACAGCGGGCGTTCCAGTGGTGCTTCTCAATCCTATCGCCGTGCCGAAAGACAACAAACTGTATGCGGCTACCATGACGGTCAACGATCGTATGACCGACGCGATACCGCTCGACGATGCTGCTGTGGCCGTGGCCAATAATGATCCTCACGACCGGGAAATGCTGGTAACCACGATTACCCACTGATATGGTTTTGCACCATGTCGGTATGAATGACCAGCAGTTCGTCTTTTGATGAAATACCCTGAAAATTCCCTGATTTTTACCTGTGTTTCACAAGAAGTTGACCGGAAAACGGGAGTGTGACGGTAGGCTGGCAATCATGAGCGAAAGTCGAACAATGCCCCTCATCGAAGAGACGGGGCTGACACAAGGCGAAGTGATCGCCCTCAGGGAAAGCGGATTGGACAATGCGGTCAAGGCATCGACCTCACGTTCGCTTATCGATATCGTGCGAGCCAACGTGTTCACCTTGTTCAACGGCATCATCTTTGCGGCCATGGTTATGGTATTGATCACTGGATCGTGGAGAGACGCGGTGTTCGGCATGATCATCATCATCAATACCGGCATAGGCATCTGCACCGAATTGAAAGCCAAGCGTACTCTTGACAAACTGTCGATTCTGGTGGCTTCCGACTATCTTGTGCACCGCGACGGCAAAGACGTTGAAATACCGCACAACGATATCGTGCTCGGTGATTTCATGTGGATCCGTTCCGGCGAACAGGTGCCCGCGGACGCGCAGATCGTGCACACTTGGACTGGAGCTGGACGAATCCATGCTTACCGGCGAATCACGGACCGTACGCAAGGGCGAAGGCTGCGATATTTTCTCTGGATCCACCGCCATCTCCGGCATGGCGTTGGTGAAAGTCACCGCCGTAGGAGAGCACAGTTACGCGGCCAAACTTACCGCACGGGCGAAGGTTTACAGGAAAACCGTATCCGACCTAAACAAGGGCATCAACACGATTCTGAAATTCATGACCTTCCTGGTGGTGCCGCTCTGCGTACTGCTCATCTGGTCGCAGGTACGCACTGTTGGCGGCTGGAATGTGGCCATTTCGACCGGCGAATGGCGTTCCGCGGTCATTTCCGCAGTGGCCGGTGTGGTCGGTATGATCCCTGAAGGCCTGGTGCTGCTCACCTCGCTGAATTTCGCGCTCGCAGCCATTCGTTTGGCACGTAAGAACACGCTGGTGCAGGAGCTGGAATCCGTGGAGACTCTCGCTCGTGTGGATTGCCTGAACCTTGACAAAACCGGTACTGTCACCGACGGCACCATCCGACTCGATTCGTTGGAATTGCTGGGTGTTCGTGGCCCCGACGACATGCGAGGCACCGTGAACGAGCATGACGTCAGACAGGCTCTATTCGACCTATCGAACGAAGGACAGCCCAACGGTACAGGGCAAGCGATTCTGTCTGGACTACGGGAACAGGGATTTGCGGACGGCACTGTCGAGGCACGAGTACCGTTCTCGTCGGCGCGCAAGTGGAGTTCGATCTATGACGGCAATGCAGTGTGGACGATGGGTGCGCCGGAAGTCATTCTTTCCCAAATCAACGGCGACCATGCCGACATACTCAAACAAGTCAATGATCTCGCCAATGACGGCAACCGTGTGCTGCTGGTCGCGCGAATCTACGGTGCAGCGCCCGACGATTACGAAACCGATCCAAAACTCAATCCGGCATCGTGCCCTGTCGCATTGGTGTGCTGTTCCGAACATATTCGCGCCGACGCCGAAGAAACGCTTGCATGGTTCCGTGAACAAGGCGTGCGTTGCCGCATCATCTCTGGTGACAATCCCGTAACCGTCGGCGCGATCGCAAGAAAAGTGCATCTGACCGGCGAACATGAACCACGATTCATGGACGCGCGTGAGCTGCCCGCTGACATTACGGAGCTGGCGCAAGTACTGGAAAACGTGGATGTGCTTGGGCGTGTGCTGCCCGATCAGAAAAAGGCGATCGTGGAGGCATTGCATGCAGGTGAGCATGTGGTGGCGATGACCGGCGACGGCGTGAACGACGCGCTCGCCATCAAAGAGGCCGATCTGGGTATTGCGATGGGCAATGCTGCGCCCGCCACCAAGGCCGTGGCACAGGTGGTGCTTGTCGATTCGAAGTTCTCACATCTGCCCGATGTGGTGGCGCGAGGGCGTCAGGTCATGGCCAATATGGAACGTGTGGCAAGCCTATTCCTCGTGAAAACCGTGTATTCCGCACTGATTTCGTTGGGTGTGGTGCTGACGCAGATACCATTCCCGTATCTGCCTCGCCACATCACATATGTGGGTGGATTGACGATTGGCATGCCGGCATTCATTCTTGCGTTGGCTCCGAACACGCGTCGTTATATTCCAGGATTCCTGAAACGCGTGCTGCATTTTGCTGTGCCCTGCGGTGTGGCGGTCGGATTGTCGATTTTGTCCACGTCGTGGCTGCTGCCGATATTCATGAAGTGGAATGTGCAGGATTCGGGTGCGCAGTTGGCGATGCTGCGTGGCGTCAACGCGATTATTCTGCTCATGATGGGAGTGTTCGTGCTTGCGCGGGTGGCAAAGCCGTTGCATTCGTGGCGTGGCATATTGGTATTGGCCTTTGCCGCAATTGGATTCGGGGGCATGCTCGTAAAACCGGTGGCGAATTTCTTCGCGCTGGTGGTGCCGACCGGGCAGATGCTGGCTGCGACGGCGGTGGCAATGGTGCTTTCGGCACTCGTGTTCTTGGTGTGTTTGCGTTTGGTACCGAAAATTCCGAGTATTGTCCCATACTTTAAGAAGACACGCCAGAGCTGAATTAACTTGGCTGTATCGTAGGCGACGAATAATCAGCTGTGTTATACAGCCAAAAAGCTCGGAGGTAGCATGTCTGTGCGCGACGACCAGCTCGACACCCTGAAGGTGGACGGCAAGGATTATGAATATTACCGCATCGCAGATCTGCCGGGCATCGATCATCTGCCGTATTCGTTGAAGGTTCTCGTCGAGAACCTGGTACGTAACATCGATGGCGCCAACATCACGGATGATCATGTCAAGGCACTGTTGGATTGGGATCCGGCTGCACAGCCGAGTCATGAGATCCAGTTCACCCCGTCCCGCGTGGTCATGCAGGATTTCACCGGCGTGCCCTGCATTGTGGATCTTGCCACCATGCGTGATGCGGTCAAGGATCTTGGGGGAGATCCTGAGGTCATCAACCGCAGGTGCAGTCCGACATGGTCATCGACCATTCCGTACAGATCGACAAGTACGGCATCGCCGACGCGGTCGAACAGAACATGGACATCGAATACCAGCGCAACGGCGAACGTTACCAGTTCCTGCGTTGGGGTCAGCAGGCATTCAAGAACTTCCGCGTGGTACCGCCGGGAACGGGCATCATCCACCAGGTCAATATCGAATATCTCGCCAAGGTCATCATGACCAAGGTCGAAGAAAACGGTGGCAAGACTCTTGCCTATCTTGATTCCTGCGTGGGCACCGACTCGCACACCACCACCGTCAATGGCTTGGGCGTGCTCGGTTGGGGCGTTGGCGGCATTGAAGCCGAAGCGGCCATGCTTGGACAGCCGATCTCCATGCTGGTGCCGCGTGTTGTCGGTTTCAAGCTTACCGGTTCCATTCCTGAAGGCGTCACCGCCACCGACGTGGTGCTGACCATCACCGATATGCTTCGCCAGCATGGTGTGGTCGGCAAATTCGTGGAATTCTACGGTGATGGCATCGCTCGGTGCCGCTGGCCAACCGTGCCACCATCGGCAACATGGTCCGGAATTCGGCTCCACCTGCGGCATTTTCCCAATCGACGGCGTCACTCTCGACTATCTGCGCTTGACTGGCCGTTCCGAAGAACAGATCGCATTGGTCGAAGCGTATGCCAAGGCGAACAAGCTGTGGGGCGACACCACCGATCCAAACTACGTCGAACCGCAGTATTCCGAATACCTGGAACTCGACCTCGGTACTGTCGTACCGTCGATCGCTGGCCCGAAGCGCCCGCAGGATCGCATCAAACTGTCTGAATCCAAAGCGAAATTCGTCGAAACCTTGCCCGCGTACGAAACGGACAAGACCGTGCAGGAGCCGGTTGCCGTTTCCACCGACTTCCGCGGTGACTTCGACATCACCAACGGTGATGTGGCGATCGCATCCATCACCTCGTGCACAAACACATCCAATCCGTCCGTGATGATCGCAGCCGGTTTGATTGCACGCAACGCGCATGCCAAGGGTTTGAAGCCCAAGCCGTGGGTCAAGACCTCGCTCGCACCGTTCCCAGGTTGTGGCCGACTATCTTAAGGCGGCTGGCTTGCAGGACGATCTCGACGCGCTCGGTTACCAGCTGGTCGGTTTCGGCTGCGCCACCTGCATCGGCAACTCCGGCCCGTTGCTGCCGGAAATCTCCGAAGCCATCAACGCCAACGATCTGACCGTCACCTCAGTGCTGTCGGGCAACCGCAACTTCGAAGGCCGCATCAGCCCGGACGTCAAGATGAACTACCTGGCATCTCCGCCGCTCGTCATCGCCTATGCGCTCGCTGGCACCATGGATTTCGATTTTGAAACTCAGCCGCTTGGCGAGGATCCGGACGGCAATGATGTGTATCTGAAGGATATCTGGCCCACCAATGGCGAGGTTGCCGCCGTGGTGGACGGTACCGTCAGCCGTGAGATGTTCCTGAAGGATTACGCTTCCGTATTCGAAGGCGACCGTCGTTGGAAAGGACTTGACGTTCCAGAAGGCGAACTGTTCGCATGGAATGAGGATTCCACCTACGTGCGTAAGCAGACGTTCTTCGATGGCATGAAGGCCACACCGGATCCCGTCGAAGACATTCATGGCGCCCGCGTGCTCGCACTGCTCGGTGATTCCGTGACCACCGACCATATTTCTCCGGCCGCGCGTTCAAGGCATCCAGTCCTGCTGGCAAGTACCTGACCGACCGTGGCGTCGAACCGAAGAACTTCAACTCCTATGGTTCCCGTCGAGGCAATCATGAGGTCATGTACGTGGCACGTTCGGCAATATCCGACTGCGCAACCAGTTGCTCGCGTCCGTGGGGGAAGAGGTCACTCCGGGCGGTTTCACCTACGATTTCCTTGACCAGAAGCCGACCACGATCTTCGAAGCATCCCGCGACTACATCGAACATGATGTTCCGCTGGTGGTGCTCGCAGGCAAAGAATACGGCACCGGTTCCTCCCGCGACTGGGCTGCCAAGGGAACCGTCATGCTCGGCGTCAAAGCCGTCACCACCGAAAGCTTCGAACGTATCCATCGTTCGAACCTGATCGGCATGGGTGTGCTGCCGCTGCAGTTCCCCGCAGGCGAGTCCTATGAGAGCCTCGGCCTTGATGGCACCGAAACGTACGATATCGCCGGCGTTGAAGAATTCAACAATGGCATTATTCCGAAGACGGTGCATGTCACTGCCACCCACGAAGACGGTTCCACAACCGAATTCGACGCGGTCGTACGCATCGACACCCCAGGCGAGGCCGACTACTACCGCAACGGAGGCATCCTTCAGTATGTGCTGCGCAATCTCATGAAATAAATAATCACATGATTGAGATCGGCAAGTGACAAAGCCCGTGTCGCACTGCGCAATGCAGTATGACACGGGCTTTGTCGATACCGGTTTTTCATGCGTTTGATACTACGGCGGAATCGGTCTGTCTCGTCACATTGTTGACCCAACGATACTTTCGATAATGCAGCAAAGCAGGAATCATCTTGATGCATTCGTCGGTATTCAGCAAAGCATAGACCGCCAATACCGGCAACTTCCACACGAAAGCCGCCAACAGACCGACCGGTACGACGACAAGCCACATAACGCTCGCATCGCAGACAAGTCCGAACCGGGAATCGCCTCCGGCAGGGAAAATACCGGCGATAGTCAGATTGGCCATGCACCCGCATGCCGCATAATAGGCGCAGATAAACAGCATAACCGACAGATAACGCGTGGCCTGCGGCGTCAATCCCGCCCACTGCAACGCCAAAGGACGTGCCGCGATAATCAACAGGCCGGTTCCAACGCCAACTGCCGCCACCAGTACACAGAGCCTGTCGCCCATAACCTTCGCCTGATCGAAAGCATTGCGGCCAAGCAGATTACCGACAAGAATGCCGCCCGCATTGCCAAGGCCAAGACTCAAACAGACCAACAGATCCTTGACGATATTCGCAATGGAATTGGCCGCCACCGCATCCGTACCAAGATGACCCATAATCACGGTGTACATGGTGAAACCGCAGCCCCAAACCAGCTCATTGCCAAGCACGGGCAGACTATACTTCCAAAAATCCTTCTGCAACGCCACATCCGGATGCAACATCATCGACAACCGCAAACGTGGGCGGCCATTGCGGCTGGCTACAAGCACGGACCACACCAGTTCGATGGCTCGGGAAATCACCGTGGAAATCGCCGCGCCGAAAATACCCAATGCGGGTAAACCGAACCAACCATAGATCAGCACCGCGTTCAGCGCAACATGCACGATCACGCCAACCGTGCTTACCGTCATTCCGGTAACCGCCGCACCCACATTCTTCATCAGACACAAATACATTTGCGACAAACCGATGAACAGGTACGAAACCGACGAAACCCGCAAATACTGTGAGCCGATGGCAATCAGCGTCGCATCGTTCGTCATAATCGACATCAACGTTTCCGGAATGAGTAGCGTCAATGCGAAAAACACCAGCGACAATCCGCCGGCATACAGCATGATGAACGCCAAGACACGTTCGACGGCATTCGTGTTGCCCGCACCCCAATACTGGGCCACCAGAATGCTCATGCCAAGCGTGAGCGCGGCAAGACACAAACTGAAAATGAACTGGAACTGCGTGGCAAGAGACACTGCCGACAGCTCGTTTTGACCGACGTTCGTCAGCATAAGAGTGTCGGCGCACGATGACAGCGCCAGCATCAGTTGTTGAAACGTGATGGGCAGGGCGAGCGTCAACGTCTGTCGAAGAAACTCGCGCCAAGTGATGGAAGATTGCATGATGATGTGAGGATGGTGCGGTGCGTTTTACTGAATCGAATCCTTCCAAGCGTGATATTCCGCTGCTTTGCCTTCCCAATATTCGCGGTCGGCGTCGGTGATCTCACGGATCACATGGCATGGATTGCCGACTGCCACCGAATGCGAAGGAATGTCCTTGACCACCACTGATCCGGCACCGATCACCACATCATCGCCGATGGTGACGCCAGGGCCGACCACCACATTGCCGCCGAACCAGACATCGTTGCCAATGGTGATCGGACGAGCGCCTTCAGGGCCGGAGGAACGCACCGTCGCATCGATCGGATGATACGGCGTGTACAGGCCCACTCGGGGGCCGAAGAACACGCGGTCGCCGATGGTGATGCGTGCCACGTCAAGGAAAATGCAATCCATGTTGCATAGAAATTCTTGCCGATGAACGTGTTGCATCCATAATCGCAGTTGAATGGGGGTTCCACGAATCCACCCTCTCCAAATGCGCCGAACAGTTCGTGAAACAGTTCGTCACGTTCTTTGAACGCGTCATATTCGGACGTGTTGATGGCCTGCACCAAGCGACGCTTGCGCATATTCGCTTCCTGCTGTTGCGGACTATCGGCCACATACAGTTCGCCGGAGAGCATACGCTCCCATTCGTCGCGTGCCGGATGATTGGTGGGTTCCACCATGCTGCCTCCTCTGCTGTATTACGTCAATCGATTGACGTGACATATCATGTTCCATTCAACGGCATCATTATTCGTTGACACTGTATTTCGTTGTATTATCGTTCTTGATTTTCGTATTATTTACCGTATCCACTGATGGGGTATTGCATGGGACAGATGGGATTAGACGTTCGTGACGTGCAGGTCGGACAAAACGAACAAACGGAACAGCCTGAACTTGCGCAAGACGGTCGTCTTCCATATGAGTTCATGCCGGTCACCAACTGGGGACGCAAGCCCAACGGCGCGGAAATGGTGCAATATGATGCGCCGATGTTCTTCTCATTCACCGAACATTCGCTGCTGCATCAGTATCCGAACATGCGCGCGGAATGCCATTGGCATATCGACTTCGAATTCACCCACATCATCCGTGGACACATGTGGTATTTCGTGAACGGCGAAAGCATTCGTCTCGAAGAAGGCCAAGGCATTTTCGTGAATTCGCGCCAATTGCATTACGGTTTCACCGAGGACGGCACCGATTGCGAATTTTCCTGCACTCTGCTGAACCCTTCATGCATGTGCATGCCGAACATGGTTTATGAACGCTTTGTGGCTCCGTTGATGGCGGACGAACGGCTCCCGTACATGGTGTGTGATCCTGAAGATGAGCATGGATCCGCGTTGCTGGAATGCATGATGCGGCTGCATGATGCGAAATTCGGTCAGATGCCGGCTGCCCAGACCATGCATCCCGCCACCGTTGACAATATGAAATTAAAGGATGATACGGCATCGTTGACCGTGCTCAGCTGTTTTTATACGATGGTGCGTGAACTGACGGCCATAGCGGGCGAACATGGCAAGAATGGTTCTTCCAAATACGACAGGAAGAATCCGAAGATTGCTATTTTGAGCAAGATGATTGATTACGTGCAGCACAATTACGTTCGACAGATCACCCTGGAGGAGATTGCTTCAGCAGGGTCCGTCGGCCGTACGAAATGCGCGCAGATCTTCCATGAGATGGTCGATCAGACGCCGATTGAATTCGTCAATGACGTGCGTATGAGAGCTGGAGCGGAAATGCTGGACACCACATCGATGCCGGTTTCCGACATCGCCAAAAAACTTGGTTTCTCATCATCGACATTCTTCACGCGCACGTTCAAGCAGTACATGCATACGACGCCCACAGCCTACCGGAGGAATATGCTCAAGTAGACCGTGGACGTCGTATGCGATCGTCATGCGGCTGCCACAGTGTTGGCGTCGACTACTTGGCCAACTGCGTTGTGGCGGGGGAGGCCAACGTCGGGCGGGCTCGCCGAATGCGTCCCAAGGCCAAGCCCAGACAGATGAACGCTACCGCGAACATTGCCACCAATCCGGTTGATGACGCCCACGCGCCGTAGTCCACGCCGCTCGAGGAGGCCGTACCCAGTCCGAATACGTGGTCTATCGATGAGCAGAGCCACCATCCAGGCAGCAGTTTTCCGATGATGATCATGGGATCTGGCATCATATCCACGGGGAACGCCATACCGGAAGTGAACATGACCAGCAGAGCGAACACATTGACGAAACCGTTCGTTGCCATTTCATTGAAACCGGATGACCCCAACAGGAATCCGCAAGCGATCGCCATAAGCGTGTAGACCATCAGCGACACGAACGACAAGCCTACGTTCACGGCATTCAGGCCGGTAAAGGACACTCCGGCCAGCGCCATCAACAGGAATGTCACCGCGGTATACGCAGCACATACCAGCAGACCGAACGTCCCGCATGTCAGCATTTGCTGCGCTTCCAACGACACCAGACGCGCGGGGGACGAGTAGAGCCTGCGGCGGATTTCGTTGTCGTTGAATGTGCTGACCACGAGGAACGTGCATACCGGCATGACCAGCAACAGTGGATACAAGCCGGTTTTGAGCGTGCCCGCGAATGCCGATGAGCCCGGTGTGGTGCCGTCATCTTCAGAGTCCGAGGACACCACGGCGATATGCGACTGTTTCATATCGGCGGTGGCAGCATCCAACGTCGTTGCCATGGCGGCGTCGAGCGTGCGCTGTGCCTGCGGCATGCCGAGATAGGCGGTACGCGTCAGCGAAAGAAACTCGTTGACTTTCAGCTGTGCGAGCGATCCGGCTCCGGAAGCATAACTGACAACGGTATCTATGGTCGGTTGCGTAGCCGTGGCGTTATCCGCATACTGCAGATAACGCTCGGCGAAACCTTGTGGCACAATCGCAATCAAATCAACATAATTCGATGCGACAGCCTGCTGCAACGATATGGAATCGTCATCAATGGTGACCATCTCACCGTCCAAAGCGAGGTAGGAACGCAACGATTGAGCACATGCTCGGCGTCGTCATCACGGTCGATTACCGCAATACGGGCGGATTCCGGCTCATACGTCGTCGCTCTGGCAGCTGTGGAGCCACGCATGATCTGCCAGCTGATGGAAAACATCATCGTGCCGATCAGCACCAAGTAGATAATCACATACAATTTGCGCGCTTTGAGAATGCGCAGTGCTGCTTTACAAGTGTTCATAGCGTTGCCTCCTCAACAGAACGGTCGCCATACCAAGACAGACCAAGCTCATCGCAGCCAATACGCCCACCGTGGCAAAGAACGGGCGGAAACTGTCGTAATACAGAATGTCGTAGAACAGATTCGTAATCTGTTGCGCCGGATTCAACATGCTCAACAGGGGCGCATGCTGCGCTATCTGATCGCTTAAATCCATGGCGAACGAGCCATACAAACCGGAAAACAGCGACAGCGTGCATGCCAAGGCCGTGCACAATCCCTGCTTGGCACTCGTGGAAACACCCTGTATTGCGCCGATCAACGTGCCGAACGCGCTTGTGGCGAATGACGCCATCAAGCACGCGCCCAAGCCGGCCCATTCACGACCGCCGAGAGAAATCTGGCAGCCGAAACGAATGTACAGCATGGCCACGGTCAGACTTAGGAACGAGCAGATCCAACTGGAAAGAAAACCTGCCAGCAGCTGTTGCAGTTTCGGCAGGGGAGCGACGGAACGGCGAATGCCAAGTGCCGACAGGTTTGCCTGGGCCAACGATACCGCGTTCACCGCGAAACTCATGGCCATCATCGCGGCCATGCCGAGCAACGCGTAATAGTAGCGTGCGGTGCCGCTTGGCTTGAAATTCGTCAGCTGCACTTCCTTCGTGAACCCACTCGACGAGCCGATGCTGCCGGTGAACGCGTCATCCAACAACGCGGACGGATTGTGCTGCGCGGCATTGATCACCACGGCGGTGTTGCGATTGTACAAGTCCACGATATTGCCCAACACCGTCAGGGAAATATCCAGACCACTGCTCGACGCCATCACATCCGTGGCGGATGTTTGCGTGGCTTGGGAAATGGCCAGCTGCAGTTTCCCACTACCGTCGACGGACAGTCTGCCCTGCGCTTGGCGTCAAGCAGTGCTCGATCCGCGCTTCCATAGATGCGGCTTCCGTGACGGTGATGAGTTTCGGCATGGCGTCACCGTCATCATCGACCTTCGCATGATCGCCATCGGCACCGGTCGCGCCAGTATCGGACGAAATGCCGTCGACCAGCATCTGCGCGCCCGGAGAGGCGCGCCAATCGTCGTTATTGACCACGACGACGTCAACCGTGTGCAATGCGTAACTTTCCGCGATATTGCCGAACATGCCATTGAACATGGTCGCCAGAATGATGGGAAAGGCAAACAGCCAGAACAGCTGCGCTTTCTCCCTGAAATGCAATTTCAGATTGACCAGCAATGTCTGCAACATAATGTCAAACCTTTCGAACCATGATTCCGTCAGTCACGCAACGCCGTGCCGGTCAGTTCAAGGAACACATCGTTCAGCGTCGGCTGCCGGGAGGAAAGATGCCCGATATTCGTGCCATTGGATTTCAGCAACGTCAACACGTCAAGAAGATTGTGATCGCCCCTACGGCAACGTACCGTCAACTCATGACCGTCATAATCGGCGCTCATCACACATGGCAGCGCACGTAACTGTTCCAATGCCTGCTGCGTTCCCGCCTCATGATGCAAGCCACCCAGATCGTCGGTTTCCACACTGATGCGTTCGCCGGTGTCGATCATCGCCTTCAACTCGTCGGCGGTGCCCAAGGCCAAATGCCTGCCATGATCCATGATGAGAATGCGGTCGCAGATCTGCTCGACCTCCTCCATGTAATGCTCGTGTAAATCACCGTCGCGCCTTCGTGGTTAAGACGCTGAATGCCCTCCAGAATCGCATTGCGGCTTTGCGGATCGACGGCGACGGTCGGCTCATCGAAGAAAATCAGATCCGGCTTATGCGCCACACCGCATGCGATGTTCAATCGACGAAGCAAACCTCCCGACAATTTCGACGGACGGAACCTGCGGTAATCGCGCAAGCCCACAAAATCCAGCGCATCCTCAACCAGCGCATGACGGCGTGCCCTGTCAGGCACATACAGCGAGCAGAAATAATCGATATTCTCCTCAACCGTCAATTCATTGAACACAGCCACATTCTGCGGTACGATGCCGATGCGGCGTTTCAGCGCATAACTGGTCGGGCCAATCGGTTCGTCAAACACACGTACCGTGCCCTCATCGAACGTCAACAATGCGAGAATGCAGTTAATCGCCGTGGTCTTGCCGGAACCGTTCGGTCCAAGCAAACCGAAAATCTCACCTTGATGCACGTCAAGATCGAAATAGTCAAGCGCCAGCATATCCCCATACCGTTTGACCAGCTTCGACACCTTGACCGCGCTGCTGGAGCTCTCACCTGTTTGCCTTTCCATACGCTCGCTCATCGGCTCTCCTTACTTCACATGTTCCAACAGCGATAACCGCCGTTTACGATAGTGATTCCATTGTCTCCGACCAAACGGAGACGACATGGTGTCTGAGGTCATAAACCTGGCGCAACACAGCCATATGGAAGATGACAAATGTCACCTTCGTGGCAAAGATGGCCCGCAACGGCGGCAACGTACACTACGCTGGGAAGACATAACCACAAGAAGCGGCGACGATGGAGGAAGGCATGCGGCGATTATTGCTTCAAGCCATATTCCTCACGTTCGGCTGATCGCAAACCTGTATATCGTCGGAGACGTATCGGCTGAACTGGTATGCGGCGCGTTGCTGGCTATATGCTGTGCCGCGGTGGGGGAATACGCGCGCTCGTCGGCATGGACCATCGCCATACTGTTGATGTTGGATTGCGGCGCATGCTTCACGCCATCATGGTGCGCGATGATGCCGGTCGCCGCATACAACGCGGCCATGCTGCCCGCCATATCACAGAACGTCGAACAACACCGTGCGGGACGGAACCATGCCGCTTGCGTTCGCAATTGCCGAACATGCCGCAATACGATGCGATGCAAATCACGACGGTCATCGCACGATGGGTGTGGATCATTCCCGTAGTGGCGACCTTGGTCCGTTGCCGTAATGCAGGCGCGCATGCGGATGATATGGGAGCTGCACTCATCGCCGTACTGCTGGCATTGCATGTAGTGTTGGGATTCATGGTTGGCCTGTTGTGCGCGCGCAATGTCACGCTCACCCGGCAGAACAGGCGGCTTCAGGATTCCAAACGTGACCAGATCCGCCGGCTGCGCTCGCAATTGGCGGAAAGCGAGGAAGATCGCGCCGCGTCGGTTCGTGTGGCCACGCTCGCGGAGCGTACACGCATAGCGCGCGAGATTCATGACAATGTCGGCCATATGCTTACCCGGGCCATCATGCAGTCCGAAGCGGCCCAAGTGGTGGCTCAGGTTTCTGGTCAGGAGCAGGCGGCTCAAGGGTTCGCGCAGATTCACGACACGGTGGGCGAGGCGATGACATTGGTGCGGGGCGCGGTGCATGATCTGAAAGACGAAGGCACGGATTTCGTGGCGCAGATTGAGGCATCCGCGCATGGTTTGGACGATTCCAGTACAGTGAACGTCACCTTGAGCAACGGCATCGATGCGGCTCCGGCCGCGGTGTCACGCTGTTTCGCCACGACGATTCGCGAGGCGTTGAACAATACGATTCGCCATAGCATGGCGCGCAATGTCGATATCACCTTGCGTGATTTTCCTGCGTTATGGCAGCTGCGCATACAGGATGATGGCGCCTGTGGAACGATGGCTCCCAAGGAAACATCAACGGTATGATGGGGGAGTCTTCCGCTCGTTTTCGTCAGTTCCATGATGCCGCGCGTACGGCGACGATGCGTGATGCTTCGGGCATTGGATTGGCGGATATCGAGGAGCGTGCGCGGGCGCTCGGCGGTACCGCGGTGTGCGGCCCGTATCATGAGGGGTGGCGGGTGTTCGTGTCCATTCCCAAAACGGACGATGATGCGGCAGCGTCCGCAACAACGAAGGAGAACGTATGATGCGAGTCGCAATCGTCGATGATGATCCAATCGTATGCTCGTCGCTGTCCACGATTCTCAAAGCGACAGGCACGGCCGATATTGCATGGACGGCCTATGATGGCGAAACCGCGGTAGGTCAGTATGAAGAAGATAATCCGGACGTGCTGCTGATCGACGTGCAAATGCCGGTTATGGACGGTCTTGCCGCGTCGCGAAAGATCATCGACGCCATCCGAATGCGAAAATCCTCATACTTACCACATTCGCGGACGAATCGTACATCGCCGAGGCGTTGGAAATCGGCACCAAAGGCTACCTGATCAAACAGGATGTCTCATCGGTGATTCCCGCAGTGCAGTCGGTGATGGCCGGACAGGTGGTTATGGGAGCGCAGGTGTTGCGGAAACTGCATGTCAATAAAGCGAGTCAGACGCAGCGTCACGTTTCGCAAGCTGGCGATAACGGGGAAAATCGTTTTTCCGGTCGTTTCGCGAATCTCACTGAGCGCGAGCGGGACGTGATGCAACTGGTCGCCGAGGGGTACGACAATCGTGAGATCGCTGCGAAACTGTTTTTAAGCGAAGGCACGGTTCGCAATCGTATCAGCGATATTCTCGCGAAAACGAACGTTACGAATCGTACGAAACTTGCGGTCGAATGGCTCGCATGCCAATAGGAAACCGTCGATAAACGGCAAACTCATCAAAACGAACAACGTTTTCAGCGCTTGCGTAGGCGATAGGCCTTCCACACGTCGCTAAGCTTCTGACCGTTCGACGTGCGCTTCCACACGGTCAATCCCGCCGAACCGCCACCGACGGCACGGGCCGCTGCGGTTGGTGTGGAGTACTCGCTGCCGTCATCCAGTCGAAGCTTGCCTTCGGCGGTGACGGTAGCCACCCACGTTCGCCCTTGCGCGGTCGGTCCCATACCAGCGTCTCACCGGGAATGAGCAGACCAGCGGCGAGCACCTGCGCGATGGACACGCGTTTGGATGTTGGGGAGGTGGACGTGTCCGTGACTCGCAACGACTCCTCACTGAGCGTGGATAGGTCATTGCGCTCGGCATCGTAACGGATATTCCAATAATCGGCGATCAGACGAATGGTTTCATCCTGGCGGTATTGCAAGGTTTGTGGCGTACAGTCCGCAATGTCGGCAAGCTCGGCGGTGAGCGGGAAGCGTTTGGAACTCGCCGACAGCAGCATACGGTCACGACGGTCCGTATAGGATGCCAATCCCGCGATCTGCTTGTCATTAGCCTGACTGAGCGCAAGATTGCCGATGCGATTGACCCAATGGTCGCGCGTCGCCTCAGACCATGATGCAAACGATGAGTCGGAGGCGACCTGTTCCGGCATGATCGGCAGCGCGTTGAGGCTGCGTGGTCGGGTGATACGATGCCCGGCCCGCTGCTCGTTGGCCCGAACCAGAAGCAGTTTCTTCATGGCGGGACTGGTCTGCAGGTCGCCACGCAGATGCGCGAGCGCGTTGCGGCGGTCTTCGTCGGTGATGAGTAATCCTCGGATTTGTTGGATGGTGTGGTTTTTATCGAGGTCGCGAATGGTGCTGGCTGCGCGTGTGCGTCGGTTGAGCGGGGTTTGCCTGTTGAGACTGTCCACGCCGGTTACGCGTTCTAGGGCCGCGAGTACGTCGTGAAGTCGTTCAAGGTCGTGGAGTTGAGGTTCCTCGAGGTTTTTGTTCGACGTGCGCGAGGCTGCGGCAGTGTGTGTGCCCGGCGTGGAGAATATGCGTGTGTCGGGATTGCCGAGGTTGCGTATGGAGTTGACGAGCGCCCACATGGCTACTGGTTTCCAGTCGGTGGTTTGGTAGTCGTTGAGGGATACGAGTTGGCCAATGATATCGTCTGGCAGGTTGGCGTCGGTCGGGTGTTCGATGATGCGCCATGCGTTGGCGTAGGGTGCGAGCAGGTCGTCGATGAAGGAGATGACGTTCTGCTTTTTGACGAATGGTTTGAGCACGTCCTTGCGGAATTCCTCAAGTAGTTGTGTGCAGACGGCTTTGTGCGAGATGATGAGATGGATGTCGCTGAAGAATTCTTCGAGCGTCTGTGCGTCGTCGCCGAGTGGATCCATGATGTCGTCCCAGCGTGAAGCGTAGGCGTTGCGTGCGGCGGGGGAGATTTCGGCGATGGTTCTTGCTTTGAACACGTCGGATGCGGTGAGGGGAACTCCGCGCATGTTCATGACGTCGAAAATACGGTGTGCGCCGGCGAGATCGTCGGTGGTTACGATGACGAGGGTGACTTCGTTGACGAGGTATGATGCGAATGCGCGGCGGTCTTGTGTGGGCATTTTCGCGAGTTCGTCGAACACTTGTCTGGTGTTGATGGCGATGTTGCGTTGCGCGTGCGATTCGATATCGTTGTCGCGCAGATCGAACAGTCCTCCAGATCGCCTTCCTGCACGTACATGCGGAAGAAGTTGGTGTCGCGTTCGCGGAGTTTGAGACGTGGTTCGGCTTTGATGCCGCGTAGTTTGTCTCCTGGCTCGACGATGAGGTCGTTGAGGCTTTCCACGAGTTCGGGGTCGTCTTCCAGATCGCGGAGCACGGAAATGATGATGGAAAGTGAGATGAGGCGTTGCTGTCCATCGATGACTTGGTATTTGGTTTGTCCATCATGGACGAGGATCAGCGATCCAAGGAAATACGGCGTGTCTGGGTCGTGGCATGCGTCCTGCAGATCGGTGACCAGTTGCGCGATGTTTTCCGTTTGCCAAGTATATGCGCGTTGGAATGATGGGATTACGAACCGGTAATCCGAAGTGAAGATTTTGCCTAAAGGCTTTTCCGTTGCACTGATTGACATGGCGTTCCCCTCATTGCGTTGCTCTGTGTTCAAGTGTACGAGTGCATGATGTCATAGTCGTGGCGGCAGGTCGGCTCGTTCTACCAAACGGGCCATCTGCACGCGGCCCATGCAGAGTTTATCTGCGGCGGATGAAATATGCGCTTTGACCGTGCGTTCTGAAATGAACATTTTCTCGCTGATTTCCGCATTGGTGAAGCCCTCGGCCGCGAGAATCACCGCTTCGCGTTCGCGTTCCGGCAAGGCGTCGAGCATGGCACGGGCCTCATCGCGCCGCGACTGAGGCTGGTGCTGATGCAAATCGCCGATGAGCTGCCGTTGACTTGCCGGATTGAACTGTGGCTCCCCTTCGCACACGTCGGCCACACGGCGGATGATATCTTCCGGAGCGTCCGTTTTCGATACGAATCCTTCCGCGCCCGCTTCGATGGCGCGTTCCACCGTGTTGTTTGGACTCAGCGACGTCAGAATAAGCACATGCGGAGGATCGGGAAGCATGCGGAGCTGACGAGTGGCTTCAATGCCATCCATGCCGGGCATGGCGATATCAGCCAGCACGACATCAGGAGGATTGTGCGACGCATGTTCGATGGCGTCTGCTGCGTTGGTGCAGGCGAAGGCAACGCTGATGCGTCCGGAGGAATAATCCTCCAAAATCAGACGCATCATCTGGCAGATCATCGGATCATCATCAATCACGCCGACGGTGATCGGCTGCTCGTCATGGTTGCGTTCGGTGCTCACCCAACCCATGGTAGTCGTACATCAAGGTGGAAGACGTTATGTTGGTCAAAACCGTATTGGCATGTTCCGCCAGCCTGCTGTATGCGTTTGGCCAAACCAGGAAGACCGGCCCCCTTCCTGGTGTCTGCCATATGCGAGGGGGATTGCGGCATCGTCGGATTGCTGACGTGCACATGCACCCCTTGCGGGGGGTTCGCATCGACCTGCAACGACACCGGAGCGCCAGGCGCATGCCTGCGCACATTGGTCAATCCCTCCTGTACCACGTGATACGCAATCACGCCGATGGACTCATCTAACTGCCCCAGCTGTTGAACGTCGATCCACGTATCAATCCGCATATTCGCGGCACGGGCGTCGCCAATCAACTGCAGCAATGAGTCACGGGTCAACGACGCTTCGGCATCATTCGCAGCCAACTGCAGGCGAGCATCCTCCGGATGACGAAGCATGTCAATCACACTATGCGCCTCATCCAACGCGCCGGAGGCCTGCCTGCGAATATCCTCGGTAGTGCCGGCGATCTTTCCAGCCATACCAGCCACATTGGCATTGCCCAACTGCTCGGCCTCAGCTTCAATTTCCTAGACTCGGCCTGCAAAGCGCTCGCATTCAATGCAAGCAACGACAGCGAATGAGCCAACGTATCATGCGCTTCCGCGGCTATCGCATCGGCAAGCTGCTGATTGTCAAGCGTGGTCCGCAACCTGCTCACCTGCTCGTTGGCCGACTGAGCCTTCGCTTCGGCCACGCGCGCAAGGGCGCGCGAGCGAATATGCAATCCGGCCAATGTGGCGATCGCCACCGCAATCAGGGCAACCACAACGGCGCTCGCGATGATCGTTCTTTCGTCGACAAGCATCACCATGGTATTGCCATACCGAACTCCGGTATATGGTTTGGAGAAGATCGCATGCCAGATCGAAGCCTCGGCAGGATGCAAAGCGTCTCGCACCTGGGACCAGATCGTCGTTGTCGCCGCGGCAAGCACTGATCGAAGCGTCACTTTGGTTCCCTGTCTCCGCGCAAGCAGAGAAGTCAACGCCATAAGCGCGATCAGCGAATCGTAGGGGAGCGCCACCACCAGTAGGCATGCGGTCCAGAACACGGCTTGCGGGTAACTGTTGCGAGCCAGAAGAATCAAACCCGAAGATCGCAACGAGCACGCACGCGATCATCCACAAGTAGGGGGCACTATCCTGCGCATACTGTTGGGATGCGAAAGACACCTGCGCCAGACAGGCGAAACTCGCGCACACCACCATCGGCACCGTGCACCAGATTCTGGTGCGCACTGGCACTTCGGCGGTGGAAGGGTTTGTGATCACGCTCATGACTCCCATTATCGGCATACTCATGGAAACATGCCATTGAGCTATCGGGCATGATGGCGCAAGCCGCGCGCCCCAAAGTGCAGACAGGAATGGACTTCGTCCAATACCGGGAACGAAGCCGATCCCGTAGGCTCGAAAGTGTTCCGACCACTTCGAGAAGAAAGAAAAAGATCATGAGTGAGTTCAACAATGCTCCGATTCCCAACGGCGGCCCGGCAGCGCCGAACGGTATGAGACCCGCGCCGATCATGCCGTCCCCGGCTCCGCAAGGCACGACGGTATGTGGCATCGTGGGAGTGGTGTTCGGCGCGCTCGGCTTGGTGCTGAGCTTCATTCCAATCATCAACAACATCGCGGCGATCTTCGGACTCGTCGGCGCGGTATTGGCGATCGTGGCCATCGTGGGCACGTTCCGAGGCAAAAAGCGTGGCAAAGCCTTGTCCATAGTCGCGGCGGTGCTGTCGGTGTTGGCCATCGTCATCACCTTGGCCATGCAATCGGCCGCCAGCAAGGCGCTTGACGACATCACGGGCACAAGCACGTCGCAATCCTCGTCGGCGGACGCCGATAAGGACGCCAAAACCGATGATTCCACCAAAACCGACACCAAGGCGAAAGGCGAGCAAGACATGGAAGGCGATCTCACCGATATGCACGTCAAAATCGTATCCGCAGTGCGTTCCGGCAACGACTACAACAATCAGCCGACCGTGCTCGTCACCTACGAGTGGACCAACACTACCGATAAGAACAACTCCTTCGCCGTGCTGGCTAATCCGAAAGTGTTCCAAAACGGTCAGGAACTCGACACCGCCATGTACTTGGACAATCCGGAAGGCTACGATTCCGGCTCCTATCTGTCTGAACTGCAGCCAGGAGCAACCGGCACGGTAACCCTCGGATATGTGCTTAAAGACGATTCCGAAATCACCGTCGACGTGACGAACCTTCTCGATTTCAGCGACACCGCCAAAGTGACGTACAAGTTCGCCATCTGACATGGCATGTCCCAGTCTTTCGCGTCCGGCACACTCCCCGTGTCGAACGCGAAACCTATGCGGGCTTTGAAGAAATCATGAGATTAAGCCAATATTCATGAAATCGTCAGGAAAATGCCGTATCGTGATGCGCAATCGAGCAAAAAGGAGCGATTATGGCATTCGGTCAGCAGCCCCAGGGTAACAACGCCCAGAATAACGGCTTCAACAATCAATACCAGTACAACCAACAGTACAACCAGTACAATGCGCAGCCGCAATACGCCTATGCGCCCAACGGTACCGCCGCAGTCAACGTGCAGGCCACCTATTCCTACGAGCAGGCCGAACGCAGTTCCGTCAACAGCGCATACACGCACATGACCCTTGGTTTGATCGTCACTGCCGTGGTCGCCATCATCACCCAAATGAGCGGCGCGTACCTGGCACTCATCCAAACCACGGGCATCATCGGCATCTTCGCCCCCGCCGTCATTGAATCGTGCTTGCCATCTACCTTGGCGCGCGCATCCATACAATGAAGGTCTCCACCGCATACGTCATGTTCTACGTGTATGCGGCGCTCATGGGCTTCACCCTCAGCACCATCTTCATGGCCTACGATCTTGGCACCATCGGCATTTCCCTCGCATTGTGCGCCGGCTTCTTCTTCGCGCTCACCATGTTCGGACGCACCACCAAGATCAACATGCTCAAGGCCGGCCCCATCCTTTTCGTCGGCCTCATCGTGCTTATCATCGCCGAAGTGATTCTCATGATCTTCGCCCCCGGCAACACCACCCTCATGATCGTCTCTGCCATCGGACTTCTGCTCTTCGCCGGCATGACCGTCTACGACGCCCAAGCCACCCGCGCGATGCTTGAACAGTATTCCGCCCAAGGCCCCGAAATGGTCAAGAAGGTTTCCATCCTTTGCGCACTGAATCTGTATTTGGATTTCGTGAACATGTTCATGTATATTCTCCAACTCCTCGGCAATCGCGACTGAAATCCAAATGACGGAGCGTCCCCGGCATTGCTCCTCAGTCGGCGTACCTTCGTGCGCCTTCCTTCGGTGCGTTTTGGGGACGCACGCGTCATTTGGCTTTCAGCCTTTGATGGGACATTATTGGCATTGCTCCTCGGTCAACGTAACGGATAAAGCCTGACCAGAATGTGGCCAGGCTTTATCCGTTGGTCAAAGACATGCTTTACGGTGGGTGCTCATGCAGAGAAAAGAGATTGGCGGCATGGCATGCCTCGTACTGGCGGCCCTCATTTGGGGATTCGCATTCGTGTCGCAAGTGCAAGGCATGGACTCCACAACACCGCTGTTCTTCGGAGCCACCCGATTCACCCTCGGATCCATTTCTCTGATACCGTTGCTTTGGTTTCGCCGCAGCACCATAGCGGAACAAGAGCGTAAACGCCGTGAAACCCAGGGAAAACCGTCCATCACCCTTGGTAACGGCGCAATCGTCGCCATGCCGAAATGGGCCGGCAATCCCATCGTGGTCAGCATCATCTGCGGAATCGTGCTTTTCACCGCAAGCACCGTCCAACAATACGGCATCCTTTACTCCGGATCGGCGGGACGGTCCGGCTTCATCACCGCTCTATACATCGTCATGACTCCGCTGCTTGCCTTCGTCATATTGCGTCGACGAGTGCACCTCAGCGTCATCATCAGCGTCGCCATCTCCGTTATCGGCTTCTACCTGCTGTGCGTCACCGACGGATTCGGATCCATCACCCTGGCGGACATGGTGCTGCTGTTCACCGCGGTCCTCTTCGCGGGGCACATCCTCGTCATAGACACCTTTGGACGAGACATGGACCCCATCCTGCTTTCATTCGGGCAGATCACCACCACCGCGATCATCAGCTGGATTGGCTCTATCATCGAAGGATCCATCGACTGGGCCGGTGCCGCGCAAAGCTGGATCGCCATCGTCTACGCGGGCGTCTGCTCCGCTGGCGTAGCCTATACGCTTCAGTCATAGGCCAACAACTTGTGCCTCCGACCAGAGCGTCCGTGATCATGTCGCTCGAATCGTTCTTCTCCGCAGTCGGAGGGGCGCTTCTGCTGGGCGAAATCATGACCACTCGAGCCTACCTCGCTGCGCGCTCATTTCGCGGGCACCATACTCGCCCAGCTGCCCATCGACCAGCTCCTGCATGCGGCCAAACGCAAACCGGCAGACGTCAGCGGCCTTAGGAGCCTCGCCAACCTGCGGCGCGCCATTGATATCGCGATGAATGTTCTGCATCTGCGCTTCGACATTCTGCAGACTTCTCGCGCAATCAAGCAACGTCTGCGAATGCTCCGACAGCTTCGCGTCAGGCAAATCCGTCTTATAACGCAGCGCATGCTCCAAACTCGCCCAATAATCCATGGCGATGGTGCGGAACTGCACCTCCACAGGCGTGTAATGCGGTCCGGAAGACAGAAAAACGGGAACCGCATAAATCACATGCAGCGAACGATATCCATTCTGCTTCGGATTCTTAATATAATCCTTCACACGCAACACCTGAATATCGTTCTGCGCGGACAGATAATTCGACACCGAATACACGTCATCGCGATAATTGCAGATCACGCGAATGCCTGCCACGTCAAACAGATTGTCCTTGACCGACTCCACCGTCAACGGCAGATCCTTGCGCCTCAACTTGCCGAGAATGGAATTGATGGACTTCAACCTGCGTTCCATGTGATGGATGGGATTATGGGAGAAACGCACCTGGAACTCGGAATCGAGAATCTCCAGTTTGGTGCTGATCTCATACATCGCGCCCTCATACACCTGCATTTGATCAATGAACTCGGTAATCTGATCGGAAGGCAACGGACCATCGTCGAAAGTCACCGACTTCAGCCGTGCTTGCAGTTCACTGGTATTGATGCGGCTCTGTCTATCAAGTATCACGGTTCCATAGTGTACCCAAAAGGAGCGCGGAAAAACTGAAAAAGCGCTGAAAGCGCCGTCATCCCTCCAATTCCACCGCATGCCACGCTGCATTAAGGTGCATACGGCGCGTGATGGGAATCCCTGCCGATAGCATGGAATGCTATGAACGAAGACATGATGACCGAGGCGGAGCGCGCCTCGAAACTTGCGGAACCTGCCACAGAAGACACCGCCACGCGAGGCAAGGGCGTGTTCTACGTACACACCCTCGGATGCCAGATGAACGTGCACGATTCCGAACGCATCGCGGGTGTGCTCGAAGCGGATGGCTATGTGCCCGCCACCGAAGAACAATACCTCGATCATGACGTGGACCTCATCGTCATGAACACATGCGCGGTGCGGGAAAACGCGGCGGAACGCATGTACGGCACCATCGGCCTGTGGGCCGAACTGAAGCGCCAGCGTCCGAACCTGCAGATCGCAGTCGGCGGATGCATGGCACAGCTCGACCGTGAGAAGATCGCAAAAAAGGCCCCTTGGGTCGATGCCGTGTTCGGTACCAAGAACATTGGCTCCCTGCCTCAGCTGCTTGACCAGGCGCGCATCGAAGGCCATGCGCAGGTCAAGGTCAAAGAGGAACTCAACTACTTCCCAAGCCAGCTGCCCACCGACCGCGCGTCGAAGGTGTCAAGCTGGGTGGCCATCTCCGTGGGATGCAACAACACCCTGCACGTTCTGCATCGTGCCTACCAACCCGAGGCAAGGAACATGATCGTCGCCCGGGAGACATTCTTGCCGAAATCCGCCAGTGCGTGGACGAAGGAGCCAAGGAAGTCACGCTACTCGGCCAGAACGTGAACTCGTTCGGTTACGGCATCGGCGACCGTTTCGCCTTCTCCAAGCTACTGCGCGCATGCGGTGAGATCGAAGGATTGGAGCGCGTGCGGTTCACTTCGCCGCATCCCGCCGCCTTTACCGACGACGTGATCGCAGCCATGGCCGAAACGCCCAATGTCATGCACCAGCTGCACTTCCCGCTGCAGTCCGGATCCGACCGAATCCTGCGCGCCATGCGCCGTTCGTATCGTTCCGCGAAGTTCCTTGACATTCTGCGTAAAATCCGTGAGGCCATGCCGGATGCGCAGATCTCCACCGACATCATCGTCGGTTTCCCGGGTGAAACCGAAGAGGACTTCCAGAAAACCTTGCGTGTGGTGGAAGAGGCGAGATTCGCGTCCGCATTCACCTTCATCTATTCGCCGCGCCCAGGCACTCCGGCAGCCGAAATGGAGCAGGTGCCGCACGACGTGGTCCAAGACCGGTTCGAACGACTCGTGGCATTGCAGGAACGCATCACCGAAGAAAATCTCAAAACCTTCGAAGGCG